>Ga0115572_10002546_pt1 | contig 14521 bp, 9 predicted proteins | sample COGITO_mtgs_1206_FD_88681 | JGI IMG/M metagenome (GOLD analysis project Ga0115572, IMG submission 88681) | Pelagic marine microbial communities from North Sea - COGITO_mtgs_120607 | ecosystem: Environmental > Aquatic > Marine > Epipelagic | place: Germany:Helgoland, sampling site Kabeltonne... | reverse complement strand
TGTTTCGTCTGTTTATTTGCGATGTTAATGTATTAGTTCCAATTAATGTAGGATTTACACTTCCTGATCTAGTTGCATAATCTATATAAGTTAAGTAATCAGTTTTAAGTGCAATGATTAAGTTAGTTTCTGTAATTGTAAGTCTTATAGGAGTTTTAGCTTGCGCTGTTGTATTTCCTGTACTTCTTATAACATCATCGTTAGATAATAGAGTAAGTAAAAAACTGTCTATATGACTTGATAGTGCAACTTGATATTCGTATTCGTTTAAGTATTCTGTAATTGGAGAATTTGCATTTAATGTTGTAGATCTAAGTTCATCGCCCATTACTACACACCCTGCCGGTATAGATATTGGACATATTTCTTCATATCTTCCTGTACTTACAGTTACTTTACTTGGAGTTCCTGCAGCATATGTGTCTTCAATATATTCACATGCATATCGAACTGTTCTAAATGGTCTGCTATATTCTTCACCGTAAGTTGGTGCATCAACACCGTGAGGTGCAACATATACTTGAGCTGCTTTGTCTATCCAAGTTTTCCAAAATACTGAATCGTCATTATCTACGGCAAGTACTTGGTTTGCAATACCTATTGGAATATTTGTAGGACCAAGAGAACTTCCGTCTCCAACTCCTGTACGGTTTAAGTTATAAGTTAGTAAGTCGTTTTGTTTTGCTAAGCCACCATCAACACCAGCTTGTATTAAAACGTCCCAGTATGCAAATCCCGAACCGTTGTCTCCTGGGAAGTTGTTATCAGCTGATCTATGAGCTACGTTAGCTACATAAGCAGTACCGTAATAATAAATTATTTCACCTACAAAGTAATCAATACCTGAAGTCCAGTTGTTTGACCACGATTTACTTGGAATTAATAATTCCCACCAGTTATTGTCAAGGTAGTCAGTTGAACTTCCATCTGGTTCAACAGACCCAATTGAAATTAGTGCTTTGTATAAGTCGCCTCCGCGCTGTACAATATCTCCTGGATTATAAACTTCAGTTTTATCCCATGTACCTCTAAATGCATATCCTTCTTGAAGCTCAGTCCAGCTATCTGTACTGTCTAATCCTTGAGCTGGTTGATCACTAATATTAGCAGACTTAGCATAATATAGTGTTCCGCCATATCTTACAACATCACCTACTTGGTATTGTGTAGTTGGACTATAAGTTGATTCGTATTGAAATCCTGGCAATTCTAAAACAAATTTAGTTGTATCTAATTGGTCTGTAGGATTATTATTTGCATCTACTGCTCCTTCAGTTGCACTAGTATGAGTCTCGCTACATTTCCACATGCTTCCGCCGTAGAGTACTAAATCATTTTTCTTATAAAGAGTAGCAAACGCCCACGGTCCAACAAAGTATACTCCGTCATAAAACACTTCCCAAGCAATTTCGTTTGTTGTTTGTACTGTAATATCTGAACCCATTCCTGAATGATATCTACAATAGTAATAAAGTGTATCCGGAGCATTATAAGGAACTGTAATTCTAAGTTGACGTACTTTTGCTACCACATCGCCGTCTTCGTCACGTAGATTAGAGAAGTTTGAAATGTAAACAGATTGGCTTACTTCAACTCCGTCAATAAAATATGTAACTCCGTTTGCGTATATAGTTCCGCCACCATTTGTTCCATCTTCAGTTGCACTTAGTAATAAAGGATGCGGATTATTTTGTTCTACCCCGTCAACAAGAGCGCCGCCAAAATAGTTATTTGATTGATCTGTTTGATCAAATATATAAGTTTTTCCTTTACCTAAAGTAAGTGATGCTTGAGAAACTCCGTTAACTAGATAGATGTTAGCAGTGTCTTCAATATTTCGAGCTACAGTAATTGCAAGCGTACTTGGTGTAGTAACTAAGTTGTCTTCTAAGAATGTTTGTGATACATGAGGTTCTATACATTTATAAACTATACCATTATATTTTGCTAACGCACCTTTGGAATAGTCAGTTGCTGTTGTCCAATCACCTACAAACTGTTGTCCTGATGCAAGTATATCCCACTTAGAACTATCAGTTACAAATGTACTACTAAGATGACCTTCATTACATACCCAAACGTTACCGTCTTTAATTACAATATCACTATCATTGTAAGTTGTTGCAGTTGCCCAAACTCCAACGAACTGTCTTCCTGATGTCATTAATCTCCACTTTGGTTGTGGTACTGGAGGACTTGAATCAGGTAGTGTATATTTTAAATCCGTTTCAAAGGAAGCATCAGCAGTATGTCCTTTTAAACATACATAACTTTTACCACCAACTCTTACAACATCGTCACGTTTGTAAACTGTCGCTGTTACCCAAGGACCTTTCCAAATATACTTAAATCGTTCTAACTTAAACTCTGCCATTTATTTTCCTTAATATCCCGGGTTAGCTTTTATAACTGAGGCATCATTACCTTCGCCATACCCAGATGAACTAATGTTTGTAGGATATGTATATGCTTCAGAAATACGTTGAACAAACACCCCTGTGTCTGGTTCAATATAGTAAAGTAAACTTCTACCTTCCCATTTAATTTGTTGATATCTTAAATTGTCATAGACTACATTATGATCTTCATCTACTCCGTCTAAGAAATCAATACCTTCTTCAAAATCCGGAAAGTTTTCTTCTGACGGGCCAATATCGTTTATTACAACAGCATTATCATCTCCAGATCCTAATTGGTCTGAAACAACTAAAAATAATTCACCATCATCATTTCTACGCAATCCGTAAAAATATCTTTTAATAAATCCGCCTAATACTTCACTAGGACTAGTACCAATGTAATAACTCATTATGTAATCTCCACGTAACTAACAATAACGTCAACTGAATCATCTAAACTTGATCTAACTAACAATCTATTGCTAGGTGCTAACACTAATTTTTCACCTGTTGAAACTGCTCTCAAACTTGTACCAGCTGCTAAGATAGAATTCTTTAAGTAATATCCGCTTACACTTGTGTCGTCTTCAACTAACACATCTACATAAACGAACTTATCGGTTAAGTTTGTAAAACTTAATCCTAAAACTGTAACTCGGGTAGTAGGTAGTGTTTCATAAATTAACACTGGTACTGTGCCACAATTTTTAATTACTGTATTTTTTAATAGTGTTGCCATATCTTATCCAAAAATTAATACCTTCTCAATTGCAATATCTTCTGCTTGTATAAACGAAATACCTGCTGTAGCACCCGCTACTGAAACCCAAGTTGTTCCGTCATATAATTCAACACGCTTATCATTTGTATTAAAGCGTATCATTCCTGTAACTCCTACAGGTCTTGTTGCATTATCTCCTATAGGTAACACAACTCCTGTATTACCACTTATTTGAAAATAACCTGTTCCTGTGCTTTCAAACAGTGTAACAGCATCAGTTGCAGTATTTGTTATTGTGTTATTTTTAAACGCAAAATTTTCAAATGCAACTTTACCAGTACCATTAGCTTCAAGCTGTAGATCAGTATTATTTGTAATAGTACTTATCACATTTCCGTCAAGCTGGATGTCATCTACGATTATTTTTTCTGCATTTAATCTGCTTGCGTCTATATCTGCTACTACATTTCCGTTGATATAAAATCTAATTATATTGTCATTTTGTCCTTCAACTAACTCAGCTGTAATCTTAGTATCACCGTCTAAATCTTGTAAACCGTTTAATTGTATCCAATTAACACCATTATACCCTTCAAAACGCCCAAGTTGTGAGTTAAATCTAATTTGTCCAGCTGTTGCAGTAGGTCTTTGTGCAGTATTACCTACAGGTAGTACAATTGCACCAGTTCCGTTAACTTCAACAACTCCGGAAGTAGGAGTTAGTGTAATTGTGCTTGCACTTGTAATTACGCTATCTTTTATACTAAAATCATCAATTATAATACTACCAGTACCAACTGATCTTAATTCTAAATCTGAATTAGATATTGTAGTAGTAATAAAGTTATCATCGATTAATATATCACCTGTGGTAAAGTTGTTAGCTTGTATAGTTCCTATACTATCAATATCTCCAACATTTAATATTCCACTTACTGTTAAATTATTACTAATAGTAACATTATTATTTGGAACATTTATTATGCCAGTTCCTGCCGCTCTAAGTTCTAAATTTGCATTTGAACTAGTTGTTGTAATATAATTGTCGTCAACTAAAATTTCTTCAAACTGGAATGCGCCACTTACATCTAAGTCACCTGTTACATTTAGATCACCATTAATAGTAGTATTACCTGTTTGATTATAATTTCCTACATGAGTTACAGTTCCAGTAATACCTGTGTTAGATAGTGTTGTGGTTCCATTAACTACTAAATTTTGATTTATATCAACATCATTTGACGGTATTACTATTTTCCCTGTTCCGTTTGCACGTAGATCTAAATCAGTATCTACTGCTGTTGTTTCAATAACATTATTATCAATAAGTATAGTGCTGTTTGTAAAGCTGTCTGCTGTAATTAATCCAGTACTTGTAATATCAACAGTAGTTGTTAATCCATTAACTGTCAAGTCGTTATTAATAGTAACATCATTGTTTGGAATTAATATTTCGCCAGTTCCGTTTGCACGTAATTCTAAGTCTGCGTTAGAGGTTGTTGTTGTAATGTAATTGTCATCTATTAAAATTTCTTCAAATTGTGCAGATGCATTTACTGTTAAGTCTTGGCTTACTCCAACATCACCAGTTACAGTAGTGTCACCTGTTTGATTAAATGCTCCAGTAAGTGTTACTGTTCCTGTAATATTTGTATTTGCAAGAGTTGCTGTTCCGTCAACTGTTAGGTTATTATCTAGTTGTACATTATTACTAGGTACAAGTATTTTTCCAGTACCGTTAGCTCTTAATTCTAAATCAGCATTTGTTTCGATAGTTTCAATAAAATTATCTCTAATTTTTATTCCATCGATGTTTGCTTGGTTAACCCATAAATTATTCCAACGCTTAGATACAATTCCTAAATCATAAGTACTATCTAAATTTGGAACTAAGTCACTATTAATACCTGCTAAAATTTCAATTGTATCAGATGCTTCATCACCAATTGTAATATTTCCGCCAATTGTAACATTACCTGTTACATCCAAGTTACCTGTTATGTTTACGTTATTTTGTAAATTTATTTGATCGTTAAATGCATCAATATTAACTGCACCAGATGTGCTAGATAATGTATTACCAGTTAAACGTAAATTTCCAGTATCAATTTTTTCACCAGTAATAAACGTAGTTTGGCCATTAGTTGTAAAAGTTGCACCAGTAGTTAGATCTATGTTTAATGCACTTGCTACAAAACTTACAGTACCATCTTCTTGGTTTACATAAAATAAGTCGCCGACTCTAAAATCACCTTTGTGGTCAACTGTGTTATATCTTATTTTAGAATCATTTAATTCAACAACTTCATTTGCTTGTACTACTGTTCCCGGATCATTAGTAACTTCTTTGCCATTGCCAATGTATGCTAAGTTTTGTCCAATTGCATAAACAATAACACCTGGTCCGTCACCGTATAGCCCGTAGTTACCATAAACACTAGCACTACCAATCATACGTATTTCAGCGCCAAAGTCTCTTAGATCATAATTTAAAATTGTTGTAGCTGTTGCTCCTGCGCCATTTGAGATACTTTGCGGAGTTGTATCAAAGTTAAGTAAGTTCGAATTCTTACCATCAATAATAAGTATGTCGTTGTCAACACTTTCAACAGTTACATTTACTACTGTACTTGCATCTGTTGATGTAAAGGTAACAGTGTTACCTGCAGCAAACGTTCCGGTAATTCCACCTAGACGTATTTTAGTTTTACCAGTACCTTTTTTACCGTCATTACTATCAAATGCATATACGCCTTTGTTTGCAAAGTATGTAAACGAGTTTAACCATTCAATTCTAACACCGTTTGTTGCTGTAAGTCCGTCTACACCTGGAGTAATAAATGTACAACTATGAAACAACATGCTTGCTTCTTTAGAATTTGCTGTTGCATAAGCACCGTCTACATACGGGCCTTTACCTGCATCACCTGCATTAAACCCTCTTGGATCTTCAGCAGTAATTACGCTACCTTTTGTGATAGCAGTTATGTTTCTAACATATGGTGAGCGTGAAGTTACTTCAAAGTCTGTAGCAAAGCGGAATGCATATCCGTTGTCTGGAAAAATTCTGTTTCCGCCATTACAACTAAATGTTAAATTTTTAATAAATGTACTTGTGCCGACTCCTGCATCAGGTCCTGAGTGAGTAATTACTAGTTGCCCAGTTCCGTGAGTGTATACTGCATTAGTAATTGCATAATCAGTACCACCAAATGTAATTGTTCCTCCACTTACATATGTGTGTGCAAATGGTGCAGTTCCAACATTTACAGTTGCAGATCCTGCGCTCGCTGCTGTTGTGGCATAAAAATTACCGCCACTATAATAATCCGTAATTGTTAAATCTTCAACTGTAGATTCGCCATTTAATAAAAATGCATCATTATAACGTGTTGCTGTTGTAGGTCTTATAGTAACTGATCTTATTCCTTGTCCCTTAACAGTAACCCCTACAGGCACTGTCATTGGAAATATTTCTGTATAATCTCCTGCAAAAATATGAATAGTATCGTTAGCAGTTGCTACGCTTAATGCTTTTGTAATTGATGCATATGGATCTTGCGGATGATCTCCTGATCCAGTGTCGCTTCCGTTTTCAGCAACATATATCATATTGCCTTGACGAAGTATTAAATCAATGCCATCAACAGTTAAATCACCTACACTTAATGCATCAGTGTTTACTGTAGTTGCCCATATATTATTCCATTGCTGTGTAGGACTACCTAAGTCATACGTAGCATTTTGATCTGGTATTAGATCACTTGCAATTTCAGCATTGAACACAACATTATCAGTGTTTGCATCACCTAATGTAATATTTCCGTCTGCTGTAATATTACCTGTAGCATGAATATTACCCTGAACATCCATGTTGCCATAAACTTCAACAACACCTGTTCCATTTGGTCTAAATTCTATATTAGCATTTGAATCGTTAGTACTAATGACATTGCCTTCAATGTCAATTGAATCAATTCGTGCTTTGTTTTGATATATTACATTATCAAGAGTACCTAAGTTTAATTGACTTGCTGTTGTACTAATTGTGTTATTTTCAATAGTAACTTGAGCAATGTCAGCTCTTGTATCTGTAATTAAATTTGATGTTTTTGTTGTTCCAACAACTTCTAATTCGTGAGTAGGAGTAGCGGTTTTAATACCAATGCGCTGGTTGTTTACATCTAAATATAATAAGTCAGTCTCAAAAGCTAAATCTATTCCATTACGAATAAGATTCGACTTCAAGAGCGGACCCGATATGCGACCTACAGCCATATTCTCTCCTTACACGGGGATCCTGTCCCACAAGCCTAATTTTCAGCTATTGCTCTTTGCCGGCTAACCACAGTTTGTAACTGCAATACAATTGGTCGCTGTACTGCATTAATAGTATTTATCGTTTATGTAGAAAAGGGCTATGTTAGCCGTAAATTAACGTTTGAATTAACGCTATGTCGTCCATCTCAGCTTCAGAAACAGCATCAAATTCACCAGCACTATTTTGCCAAGCCGATCCTGTCCAAGTTTCTAAAATATCATCATCAGTATTATGTCTAGTTTGCCCTAGCACAGGACTAGAAGGACGTTCAGCTGTTGTTCCAGCTGGTACTCTTATTGCTCCTGTACTATCAAATTTTGGATATCCTATTCCTGTTGATGCAAATTTAAACACTGCGTCTACTGAAGTATTTGTAATATTATTACTACTAACTTCTATATTGTCTACAACAATACTACCACTACCGTTTGCTTGTAATTCTAAATTACTGTTCGTAACATTAGTGCTAATTATATTAGTATCTACGTTTATATCATCTGTTTGGATGCCATGTATAGACAATGTATTTCCAGAAATTTCTCCAACTAATGATGTTGAATCTAATGGATTTACTGCTCCAGAAACAATAAATCTTAAATTATCTGAAGTTGGATCAGAAGTAACACTAGTTAATCTATTTGAAGAAAATACTCCTCCAAACGTTACAGTATTTGTTGCAGTTCCTTCAAAAACATTATCGTCAGAGTTAAATCGTAAATCTCCTTGCTGACCTGTTGATGTTATTATCGCTTGGCCACCATCGTAAATAACATCTGTTATATCAAATACTGTTGTTGCATCTCCACCGTCTAATACAGACCCAGCTAGTAATGATGTTCCACCGTCAATTCCGCTTGATGCAGATGTTACTCTTTCAGCAGTTGTTCCTACTGGAATTAAGAGTGCTGTATCAATATTTAGATCTAAGTTTTGGTTTGTACTAAAACTAATACTATTAGATGTTGACGAAATAATATTATTATTAAATCCAATGTTTTCTAAAGTAGTTGTACCTGTGCCAGCAGATCTTAATTCTAAATTACTATTAGTATTTGTAGTTGTAATAACATTATCAAATATTTCAATGTCAGTTGAACTAATCATATTTTCTAGTTCAAATTCATTATCAATGTTTATTGTACTTGCATTAAGAGTTCCAAGAGTTAAATTGTTTGTAATATTAACATTATCATAAGGAACTGTTATTTGTCCTGTTCCATTAGCACGTAATTCTAAATTAGCATTAGTACTAGTAGTTGTTATAAAATTATCATCAAATAATATTTCTTCAAACTGTAATGATTTGTCAAGATCTAAATCACCAGTTACAGTTAAATCTCCTGCAATAACTCTATTACCGGTTTGAGTTGCTGTTCCAGTATGTGTTATATTTCCATTAATAGCAGTATTATTTAAAGTTGTAGTGTTAGCTACAGTTAACTCATTTGTTATTGATACACTGTCGTTTAGTTTAACATCTTTAGTAGCACGTAATTCTAAATCAGCATTTGAAATATCTGTGGTAATAATATTACTATTAATGTTTATTGTATTATTATCAAACTGTGATGCAGAAACTTGTTGTGTAACATTCATGTCACTTGTATTCCAAGTACCTTGAACATCTAAGTTATTACTTACAATAAGATCTTGTGTAGGTAACAATATGTTACCTGTTCCGTTTGCACGTAATTCTAAATTAGCATTAGTACTAGTAGTTGCTATAACATTTCCGTCAATATTAATTTCTTCAAATTGTGCTTGTGAACCTACGGTAATATTTTCAACAGTAAGATTTGTTGTACTAAAATTAGTTGATATATTTAAATTATTACTTAATACAAAACTATTAGTATTTAAATCTTGTAGATTAGTAGTACCATTAACTTGTAGACTATTTGTAATTTCTAAGTTATTATTTGATATATCAACTTGACCGGTTCCACTAGCTCGTAGTTCTAGATCCGCATTAGATTCAAATGTTGATACGTAGTTATTATAAAATAAGACATCGCCTATATAACCTTTATTAGTATTAAGATCTAACCATTCTTTTGATTGCGTTCCTAAACTGTGTACTCCGGTAATGTGCGGATTAACATCTTGATCAAAATTAACATTTAAATTTAGTATATCTGTTGTTTGGTTTCCGATTAAATTTAAATTGCCGTCAAAACTTAGATCGCCAACAATTGATAAATCTTTGGTTATATTAGTATTAGTTAATAAATTTACAGTATTATTTGCTGCACTAACTACAACATTTCCTATAGTAGATAGTAATTTATTATTGTCAATTCTTAGATTGCCTGTTTCTACAAAGTCGCCGTTGACTACTGTAGTTTGATTGTTTGTTGTAATATTAAGACCGGACAACGAATCAACACTTGCTTCACTTAATGATAATGTCGTAGTTCCTGCTTCTTGATCAATAAAGAAATCGTCGCCAATCCTAAAATTTCCTAATTGGTCAATACTTTGATAGTATATTTTACCTGAATTTAATTCTGTAACTTCTTGACTTTGTATTACTCTACTATTATCATTATCAACAAATTTTCCAGATCCGTTGTACGCAAAGTTGTGTTGTATTAGATACATAATAGTATCTGCGCCGTCGGCTACTGCTCCAAAATTTCCGTAAACATTCGCTGAACCAATTGACCTAAGTTCTGCACCAAATTGTGTTGTTGACCCGTCTGAACTTAAATGTCCTGTTGAGCCTCTTACTGCATACAATCCTCGATTAGCAAAGTATGAAAACGAATTAAGCCACTCAACTCTAACACCATTTGTCATTGTTATAGCATCAACACCCGGAGTAATAAATGTAACCGAATGGAATAACATACTTGCTTCGTTGCTTGCACTGTTTACACTTGCGCCATCAACTAATGCACCTTTACCTGCATCACCACTAGCAAATCCTCTAGGATCACTTACACTTGTAGTGGTACCTTGTGTAATTACAGTTACATTTTGTACATACGGGGAACGTGTACTAACTACTGTGTTAGGTGCAAATCTAAATGCATGACCAGTGTTGTTACCACTGTCATAGTAAAAATCTTTAATTGTTAAGTTTTGTATTGATGTTTCGCCGTTTAAATGAAATATGTCTTTTGATTGATCTGCACTTGTTGGCCTGATAAAACAATTACGCATGTCTTCGCCGATTATACTTACATTAGGTGGAACTACTAAAGGTAGTTCTTCTTCATATCCTCCTGGAAAAACATATATTGTTACCGGCTGTCCAGAACTTGCATCACTTGCACTAAGTGCATGTTTAATTGTTTTAAATGGTCCTTGTGGATGATCACCTACGTTTGTATCATCGCCATTTTCAGCAACATAAAACATATTGCCTGTGCGTTTTACTAATATTGCACCGTTTGCATTTACACTGTTAGTATTAAATATTTCGTTGTTAATTGACTGTGCTTCCATTAACAGCCAACGTTTAGTAGAGCTACCTAAATCTCTAGTGTTATTTCCATCTGGAAATATACTACTATCAATATCTGCATCAAATGTTATTGTATCTTGATTTATATTGTCGCCAATTGTTATATTGCCGTCTAGTGTAATATTTCCTGTAGAATGTAAATTGCCATAAACTTCTAAATCACTTTGGATGTCAGTCTTGCCAGATCCGTTAGGTGTTATTTCAATGTCGCTATTAGATCTATAACTAGAAATAATATTATCGTTAACTTTTATATTATCAGTAGCTAGTGTAGAAATCTTAATAATGTCAGGTGCTTGTATGTTAATATCGCCTGTAAGATTATTAATGTTGTTTGTACTAAATTGCAACAAATCGATATCGGCTGTATCAGAAATAACATTTGTAGTTTTAATATTACCATTAACATCTAATTGGTATTGCGGAGCACTTTTATTAACTCCAATACGTCCATTAGTAACATCAAAATATAGTAATTGAGTTGTACCAGATGTATTTCTAAAGGCAAGATCAATACCGTTACGTTCTAAATTTGCTGTTAATAATGGTCCGGAAATTCTACCGACTTGTGACATGTTAACTCCTATACTATGTATTTATAGGTTTACTTGTCGAAGTTATGTAGTACAGTAATAGGTTTTGCTAAATCTGGAGCTGATGTAAATTGTAAGTAATATCCTGCCGCAAATCTTAGGCCAGCAGTACCTGTTCCAGCGCCTGCGCCACTTGCTGTAAAGAAAGTGCCTGGATTATTGTCTGCTGCTCCGATAGCAGTATAATCAGTGTCGCCGCTAGTTACAATTACATAATCTTGTCCAACTGAAAAACTACCTGCTGTAACTGTTGTACCGTCTTGTGGTGTTGTTGGATTTTGTTCTAGTGTATAGTTAGTTGCTGAAACTTGGAATACATTTTCAACAAATACTAATACGTGTTGTGCTGCTGAAGGGACTGGATAATCAGAATCTCCACTTGCTAACGGTCCAAAGATAATTTCACTTCCGTCACCGTTTCCTAAATTTTGTTGTGTTATTCCTACACTATTAGGTTCTTTATATCTTACTTTTCTCCAAGCACTATTTTGATAAAACTCAAATTCATTATCTGTGGTGTTGTATCTTGCATGTCCGTTAGTTGGAGTAGCTGGTCGTTGTGCTGTAGTTCCTTTTGGAACTAAAACAACGTTATCACTTTCAAGTATTACTTGATCGTTAATATCATATTTTACACCTTTGCCTACTATGTTGCGTAGGTTTGTTGACTGAGCTTTAATTAATCTCATTATACTTCCAAATAACTAACTGTTGCTGCTAAATCTGTAAGAGCTGCACCTATATCAGGACTTGCAACAAATACAATTTTATCTCCTGCTTCTAAAACAATTCTTTCTGAATCAAATGTAAATGTTTCTTTAGCTGGTAATGTTAAATCTCTTACTACTGCTGTTACTTTATTATTTAAAGCATCACCACTAGGTATTAAATGCATGTCAAATGTTGCTTCTGCTGTACCTGTGTTACATACTAAAACATTTGTAATTGCATAACTTTTTCCAGCAGGTACACCTAATCCACCAACTTGGTCAATTATATCTAGCTGTGCTGTTGTTAATTGTGCGTTTACTATAGCCATATTATTTCCTTAAAATAGCATGCTGTAAAGCAATGCTCTATTTTTACTTATCATTTCACCTTTTGTACTATCTTTATTTACAAAATACAAACCAGTTGCACCTGATCCTTGAGTTGATGAATATAATTTTATTCCGCTTGCCGGTGAAGTATTAGCAGGGTCAGTTGCATCATCGTCATATAAAGAACTTGTAATAACAAACGCATCTTTAGATGTAACTGCTCCTGTGCCAGGTGCTGATAATAATAAATCTTCGTTTGAATTTAATGTACTAATTTCATTATTTTGTATTTTTATATCACCAAGATGAACTCTATTACTATAAAAGTTACTTGTGACAACTCCGTCTACTGTAACTACTACAGTACTTTCGCTGCCTGACACTGACAAATCTGAAGTTTGTACACTTGTATCAGCTTGTGATATTCCCGGTTGGAAATTTGTTGCTAATGCATAACTTACATAATCAACTAATCCTTTTGCATTTGGAATATAATCATTGTTTAAAACAACGCCGCCGCCCGGATCAGTAATTGAACCACCGGAATAATTAAATACATTCTCTTCGTAGTCAACAGTTCCAGCAACGTTAATAGCAGCACCAGGTGTAGTAATATATAACTGACCTTGTGCTGAAATACTGTTTACACTTATAGGAATAAAATTTTCATTTATATCTTCAAATATAAATGCGCCAGTACCGCTAGAACCTCCTGTTACAAATGGAACTTGCTCGTCGAATACAATTCTTGCAGTAGGTAATGAACCTCTATCAATTTCAATACCTGCTTTGTAATCAAAACTTGCTCTAATACCTGCACCACTTTCACCTTCGTTTAGTGTTAAAATATTGTCAGCAATAGTAGTAACAGTAGATTCCACAGTAGTTGTAGTACCTTTAACTTCTAAGTCTCCAGTAACAACTACAGTGCCTCTAGGTGAAGCTGATCCGCTAGTAGTATCTAAAATAATCTTTCCAGATACACCGTTGTCAACTATAACTCTATAGTCGCCATCTGTAATTCTTAAAACCTTTGACATTTACTATTTCCCTGTTAACATTAATACATTTGTTGTTGAGTCGTTGTGTATATCCCAACTGTATTGAATATTATTAAAATCTATCATTAAGTTATTAACAATTGAAGAAATACAAACAAACGTTGAACTATGTAATACAAAACCTATCAATGACATTTCGTTATCATTTAAATCATTAGTTTTTTTATTTACTAGTTCACACACTCCTTCATTCCCTTCATTGTCAGTAACTTTAAACTTTGTATTACTAAGTTGCTCTAAAACTGAACCAGTTGGAACTGCTTCAGAGCTTCCTAGTTTTACAGAAACGACCAAATCCTTTAGAAGATTATAAAAATTCCAAAAAACATTTACTGGTCGTTCCATTAATTTAGTCCTTATGCGTCTTCTGTGAAGTCGTCGTCATCAACACCGACTAATGTATTGTCGTCACCAGCTTCTTCAACTTGTGCTGCGCCATCTGCTACAGATGTACTAAAGTTCCAAGCTACACTTTTGCCGTCATATAAGTTAGTACCTGTTGCACTCGGTGCTGATAATGTTGCTTTACGTCCAGAAATTTTACTTACTGTGTATGTTTCTGCATCATCCATTTTGAATGAAATAGCCATTTCACCTGCCGCTAATGCCGCCGGTAATTTACCAGTTGTTAGTGTACAAGTAAATTCGCCGCCTGTGCCAATTTCTTCACATACAAATTTCTTTGATCCTACTTGCTTTACGATATAACCTTCTTTAACTGCTGTATTGTTATGAAAGTTTACTTTGATTTCAGATCCAGCCGCTGTAGGTGTTCCGAATAATCTTTTGTTTAGTGGTCTTCCCATTTTTTTCTCCTATAATAGTAGTCCAATGCCCGTTCTATGAGCTACGCTGTGGGTACAGCATAAGTCCGCCTTGCGGCACACTATCTGACACAAGTATTTATCATCAATACA
>Ga0115572_10002541_pt1 | contig 14537 bp, 27 predicted proteins | sample COGITO_mtgs_1206_FD_88681 | JGI IMG/M metagenome (GOLD analysis project Ga0115572, IMG submission 88681) | Pelagic marine microbial communities from North Sea - COGITO_mtgs_120607 | ecosystem: Environmental > Aquatic > Marine > Epipelagic | place: Germany:Helgoland, sampling site Kabeltonne... | reverse complement strand
TATAGCAAAGAATGCTGCTAAGTTAGCACTTAAAAGTGTTATAGTTGTTGGTGCCGTAACAAGCGGTTACTTTGCATTAAGTAAATTACTTAAAGGTGATTATGTAGGTGCAGCAATGGAGGGTGGAGATATATTTGCTCCTTCTTTAGTTGGTTTACCTCTATCTACTGCAACTACGATAAGAGACATATATAATGAATCTTATGGAACAGATTCAAACAAATTTCCTTTTGATAAAGATTTAGTTAACAATCCAACTGAAACAAATAAAAGATTAGGTGTAATTAAAGATCAATTAATGAAACAGCTGGGAATGAATAAATCCAAAAAGAAACCACCTGCTATGGTAAAACCTCAAGAAAACTCTAGTGATACTATAGACTTTTCTAAAATTAAAAAATTCTCAGATTATCAAAAAGTACAAGGTCAATTAAGAATAAACCCAGCATACGATAAAGATGGTAGTGGTATTTACAGTAAAAAAGAATTTAGAGTAGCGCAAAGTGGAGAAAAACTTGAAGGAAGTGGATCACCTCTTGCAAAGGGCGCAATGTTTTTAGCCCCAACAAGTATTGTAACAAATAATAACCAAACCAGTGTTATGACAAGACATGTAGGAGATAGGTATGGGTATGCATCAAACTTGCTGGATAATGCAAATAAATAATAATTAAAAAGGGGGAACTTTTGTTCCCCCTCTTAACTCACTTATTCGTCTGCCAACTTTTGGAAGTATGACATAGTATCATCTTCTTCCTCTTTAGCAACAGGACTAGATGACTCTACAGGTGTAGTATCAACCCTTGGAGCAATCTGTGGCTCAGGGTCTTTTGCGATAGTCTCCATCACATTACCTACAGTAGTAGTTCCAGAGAGAACAACATCAAGACGAGCTTTCAACTCCTCATAAGACTTGAAGTTGGTTGGAGCAGTGTGTTCACTTAGAGCATATGCTTTATTCCAAACATCTTCAATTTGTCCATCATTGTCAAACAATGCAGATGATGCTTCAAACTCTGATTTATCATAGTTCCAATAACCATCAACTTTACGAATTTTCAATTTAAAGTTTGCACCTTCCCAAAAATCAAATGGGTTGATAGGTGTTTCATCTTCAAACTCTGGTTGCATTGCTGCCATCAATTTATCAAAGATTTTTTTACCGTAACGAAACAAGAAAACTTTACCCTCATTGTGTGGGTTTTTTGAGTCACTTACTACATAGATATTTGAAAAATATTGTAGTTTTCTCTTTTGTTTACGAGCAATTTCTTTGTCTGATTCAAGACCAGTATTCCAATAAGTAGAGTTTAATTCTGATACAGGATCAGCTTTATTAACTGTAGTTAAAGAGTTTTCAATATACCATTGACCAGTTGGCCCTTGGAATGCATGATTGAAAACCTTTGCCCATGGCATGTCTTCACCTTGTACTGCTGGAAGGAAACGAATTACAGCATAACCATTACCAGACTTATCAAGCTCTGGTTTCCACAATCTTTCATCTTTATATGATTTTTTCTCTAGAGGTGCATTCTCTTTTTGAACTGCACCAAGAAGTTTATCAAGTGAGTTAGTTCTTTTTAACGTATCTAATGACATTATATGTCTCCTTATGTTAACGTATGTTTTTGTTTTAGTTCTTCGTATGTTAAATCTGTTCCAACCTTATAAAATTGTACATCTGGAAAGTCAAATTGTACAAGTTTAAATTGGTTATCCCAGTTAATCGTGTTAAACCCACGACTATCTTCAGGCAGATAATTATCACTGCCCTTATACATGTTATTTATAGGTTTGTTATAATCACTTCCATCAAACCCTAACATATATATCTCCTTTGCACCACGTTGACAAGCAAGATGTAGTGCAGTATTACCAGCTGACCATCCTTTAGGATATTTAATGTCGATTACTTTGTCATTGTATTCTTCAACCCAAGTAACATATAATCCAACATCCTTTCCAGCCTTTCTTTTAAAATCTTCCACATCTACATTTGGATTATGTAGTAACATCTCCTTTAAGTTTTCTTCAACAGTATTCCAAGTTTTACCCTGTACCACACAAGAGCTTCTTCCCTTCTTTGATGACTCATATATTGGATCATCCCAACTCATCATCAATGTTTCTGGTATGAAGTCTGGTGGTAAGACTTCCCAATCAGCAAACCAACATTTGTTTTTCATTGGATAGTCTGATTCATAAACCTCTTGTTGTATAGGATAGTCTATTACAACCAAATTGTCAACAGTTAAATCACGATAAATTGCATTACATCCCCATGAGACATAATTACCACTAAGTAATTCTGTAGGTCTTGATTCACCATTTCCATAAACTAGATGTATTGTCATTAAGACCTCAGTGCCTTCCAAGATATAGGAAACTCTTTTTTTCCAATAGTGTCAATTTGTTCTGCAATCATTTGTGTTTCCAGTTGTGTATCTGGTTTACATCTCAGATTACAAACACGAGCAAAGGCCATCAATGTACCACTCCAATACCATTCAGTATATAAATTTTGTGGCAAAATCATTCGTGCCATCTCTGGAGCAATATTTTGTTTTAACATATTATTATATGTTTGTTTTAAAAATTGCATTGTTGAACCTAATTCAAATTCTATAGTTTCATCAGACGAACCTTGTTTCTTATCTTCAGCTTTTAATCGCCACTCTTTAGGAATATAAAATTCTGGTTCGTCATCAACATATCGTCTACTCACCTCATTCCATACTAAACCAACTTGATGTTTTACCAACTGTCTTGCAACAAAGATTGGAGCCTTTACGTGTATTTGTAAAGATGCATGTCCAAACGGACTCCAATGATCATGTTTAGCAAGAAACGAAATTAGTTTTTTATCCTTATCACTTAGAGTTTGTTTGTATACTGTAGGAGAATCTTTTCTTTCCACCCACTCAAACTCAGACTCTTTTGCAAATGAGGTACGGGCAGCATTTACCACAGATAAATCACTGCCCATTTTGTCAATGAACTTTACGGTCATTATACCTCTTTTGGTTTCCTTGACCACCCTTTTTAGATGGGCGGTAACCTTTGGGCCACTCTGGAGTTCTTGATGCAAGTTCCTTGCACCGTTCTTTGAGTTGCTGATTTTCTTTCTGCAACTCGGCACAATCGTATTCAAGTTCCTTGATACGATTTTTCACTTGAATGTTCTCTAGAACATCAAATGCATTGGTTTGTCCTTCAGACATTTATAAACAACTCCTTTTTGTTTAGTTTATAGATTCTATATTACACCATTTTTAGTCTAATGTCAAGAACTAAATTGGTAATTGTGCTTGTTTTTCTAAGTAATTTAATTCTCTAGCATTAGCTTCGATCTTTTCTTTAAGACCTTTAGTTATAAGTCTACCTACTGTATCTGGTTCAACATTATTTTTTTGACAGTAATCAATTACTGCATCCATATGAGATATACGTTTCTCTTTGGCAATGTTTTCTATTTCTAATGAGAATTTTTTTGGTGTTTGTAGTAGAGTTTCTACTACAACTGTTGGTTCTTGCATTTTATTACTTTGCCTCAATTAATTACATTTTAATAGTTGTGGGGTTAACCATGACCCCACACGCACTTATTAAGTAGTGACCCTTATTAATGTGTAGGTGGGATTTAAGGATTACCCACAATTTACGGATGGCGCATCCTCATGCAAACTACCGTAAAAACCTCATATCGGAAAGTTACTTCCAAAACCTAATACTCTTTGTCTCCAAAGTCTACCAGTGTCACTACAACTATGAGTCATGTTAGACCCATACGCTAGGCCCGATTCCATGCACTACAATCCGAACTCCGTCGAGTTGGACTTTTCTATTGGTACGACTTTTCTGTTGCTAAGCAAGTCGCCAGCTCCCTGTGATTACGCAGCTAGTGCGAATCCAGAAGGTGCAAAGTTATCGTTTGCATTTAGTAGTTTTGACCAATTACGCAGTCACCCGATGATTCTACTCGCCTCTATCCTTGTCAGTCGATCCTAGTTCGCCCCCATCAAAAACACTAGACTACTGTATAGTCCTCTGCAAAGGAAAGCAATTGCAGCTGCTCTCTAGTGTTCATGGTGGAGGCGTTGGGTACTGCCCCCAAGTCCTGTCCAATTGTCGAATTGTATCAACAAACCATGTATTATTTATAACATGATTCGTGGGGCAATGTCAAGGATTATTTTACTTTTATGGTAAATATTTTTTCTCAGGAGGATTTTCCCATGGCTGTCTACCCGAATAAGGAACAAAAGTATTTCCTGGCGCTAACAAGCACATCATTCCATCTTTAAACATTACAGTAATTGATACAGTTTGTGTATCTAAATTTGCCCAAACATAAACAGAGCCTGAAAAATTTTGACCTGTACTAGTTTCTCTAATGTAACTATTAGCAGTCCACAATAATGATTCTTTGTTTTTAACCATTATATCAAACACAGTTTGAAAATTATCACACGGAATCGTCATGTTTAGGGTTTTTGGATTTGAAGTTACTGGATTATTTTGTGCATATGCAGAACTACACAGGAGCGCCGACAACATCAACGATCCCAAGATTGTCAACTGGCTCTTCCAACTTTTTAAATTTTTCATTTTTCATTTCCCACTCTGAAACAGTTTGTTCTATTAAAGGAACATATTCTTTTTTATCCTTTACAAATTCTTGAACAACTCCATCTGAGGTTACAACTAATATACAAATCTGATTGATTTCAATACCAGTTCGTTCTTCAAACATTTCTGCATATGCAGATGCTTGAATATAATAGTTTTCATTCCATTCATCATTACGTTCTTTTGATGAAGTCTTAAAGTCTATAATGGAAAGTTTACCATCAAACTCAGCAACACAGTCTACCCTACCAGCAACTCTGTAATTGTCAGAGTATAGTCCACACTCTTGTGCATGAATGTTATCTATTCGATGTAGAACTTTCTTTTCTAGTTGTCCAAATAAACAATAAGGAAGAAATTTTGCTTCATGCTTTTTCATATCCTCATTGTTTAAATAGTCTTCACACATATGATGGACAGCTGTGCCACGAGCAGCAGATGTTCTTGCAACATAGTTTGCAACATCATTACCAACACGTTTACGCCACTCATGCAACCCCTGTTTATTCCTTACAGAAAGAACAGTTGTCACAGATGGATAAAAGTTTCCATCTGGAGTTTCGTACAGTCTAGTACCATCTTTATTTCTCGCTTTGATATCCTGTAGAGTTACAGGAACATGATTAAAAGTTTTCATTATATATCCTTATTTATTACATTACTTCAAAATGTGGGCCATCAATAAATGGCCTGCGACCTTGTGAACGTCTAAGGTCAATATATGCATTCATTGCATCTTCAGCAGTACCTTCATATGATCTGATATCACCTTCTGACCATGCAGCACCCCATTTGATAGAAATACCAACATCTCTTGCTGCAACTTTGAAGGCATCACAAATGTCATCATACACATTTAGTTCCCACACAACATCTGATCCATCATAAGCTACAACGTCAACTGCATGTGAAAATCCATCGTCTTGAATAAGATGTTTACTTTTCATAGTTTGTGATCTGCCAGCAGCAACAAGTTTTTCTTGTTCAGCTATGGTGCGTACTCCATATGTCACTCCAAAGTCTACTTTAGTTAATTTGATGGCACCCTCTACTACAGCTACTAACTGTGGATGTACACCATCTAATTTATTTCTTGATCTATTTGATAAATTAAAAGCCATTATTCTATTCCCAATCCTAGTTTTGTTTTTTGTATTAAATAGTTTCTTACGAAACCAGAGCGAACTATATCTCCGATATCAAATTCGCAGCAGTTAAATTCTTGCATTTCTTGAAGTATTTGTAAAAAGTTCATCAAACCATTTTTTTCAGCAGTCCTAGTCAAATCAGTCTGACCAAAATCACCACAGAAAATAATTTTAGAGTCTTGACCTACTCTTGTGATGATCGTATCCAATTCATGGAAATTTAAGTTTTGACATTCATCTACAATAATGATAGCGTTGTCGAAAGTTAGTCCTCTCAAAAACGATGTTGACATAAAGTAAAAACTACCTTGTGCTTTTAATCTATCATACAACATACTAAATGCTTGTTCGTTAGGTTGTTCAAACATAAACTGCATCATATTAGAATATGGTACTTGATAGAGTGCAGCTTTGTCTTCCTCATCGCCAGGCAAGAAACCTATTTCTCTTGTTGGAATAAGTGATCGAACCACAACAACTTTATCTTGTGGCATTTCATTTTTCAAAACATCTTGGAGAGCAAGATATAATGATACAAAAGTTTTACCTGTTCCAGCACAGCCAAATAGAAATTGATTTTGACCTTTTTTCCAAGATTCAAAAACTTGTTTTTGGTGATCTGTAACTGGTTTAATTTTTGTCAGGTTTGAGTAACCTATTTCATTCTTCTTGGACATATTCACTTTCCTAATATAAAGTGAGATGGACAGTGACAATTCGTAGAAATCACTGTCCATCTCTGTATGAAACCTTTAAAGGTAGAAGTCTTTGTGCTTCCATTGATCAATAAATTGAGTTTCATACCTTTTATTTATAATCATTTTACCAGTTGGCCTGGCCTATATTCTTTTGCAATATTATTCATATTGTGAGCTTTACCAACACTAGTACGTTTTTTCACAGTGTCAAATGTTCTCTTATCTTTTGCTGTTCTGTTTGTTCCATACTTTTCTGCCATTGGTGAGTTGGGATGTGATTCAGAAATACGTTGCATATTTTCTGTAAACCCATCATCTACTTTATGAGTCTTTCCTTCGATACCAGACACAATTTTTGGTGTTGATAATTCTTTTTTAAAATTAGGATTTTCCTGTAAAAAACTTTCTAGTTCATTCCAACTACAAAATTTTTCATGTGATTCTCCATTTTTAGTGTCAGTTATTGTGTATGTTGGCATTTTCTTTTAACCTATAATTTTCATCAGATAATCTTTTTACACTCATCTGTAAAGCATGAATTTCTTTTTGCATTTCCTGTATTGTGTGTTCTAATATATCACTTCTTCCTCTAGAGTCTTCTTCTCTAGAACGTCTTAGCATATAATCATAATATCCCTCACGCTGTTGTGACATACCAATGTGGCTCCTCTCTTTTTTTCCATTTAGCTAAATGTTGCTTATACTTTATATAGTAGTTTCGATAAGAAACCAAAGAACTTTCATTTTTTACATCATCAGGCATTGCTGGTGTAGGTTCTGTCCAGTGACCATTTGGTATATTCATAGGAGGCCTGTAAAGTGCCTCTTTTAATTTACGAAAACTTTCATGTGATCTATCATGGTCATAACGATACATAAATTCTTTGTTTAACTCTGTCCATAATTCATATAACCAAAGATAATTTTTTTCTGATTGACGAACCCAAATACCACTTGGATGATTAATATGAGATGCTTTGTATAGAATATGTTCAAGTTCAGAATTAAGTTTCCATCGTTTAATTTTACGATTATTTTTTGTTCTACCATAGTATTCTATACCATCTAATACACGATGAGCCGTAGACATAAGTTGTGCATATTCAATAATCATTTTACTACAATGACTGTTGTTATGCATTTCTGCACATTGATCTGGATATGCACTAAGGTAAAATATATTCATGTTCTATTTCTTTTCTGCTAATATTTTAATTTTTTCTGTTAACCATATAATAACACATTTTTCTTCTTCTGTCAAGTCTTTATTTCCAAGAGCATACAATGTTCTTTGAAAAACTGCATACTCCTGCCATTCTGTTCCAGTTAAACTCATTTTTTATCCTTCATTCGGTAAAAGATGTGAGAACCAATTTGAGCAATCCTATCAAGTTGTTTTGACCATCTAGGCTTTACATAGGTGGCATGGTAATGTGTTGCACCTTCTGTTATTCCAATATATGATCTATGAACATACATATCTCTAGCAAATTTACGTGACCGTTCCCAAGCAGTAGAATCTGTAGGAGTGTCTGCTCTTCCATCACAATACCAACTAAATTGACATTTATGTCTTTTTGGAAAACCATTTGAATCTGTTTTAGCTTGATACACTACTGAACATATATCATTGGGATAGTGTGCATGGTTCGCCCTGTTAAGGACTACATCTGTGACTGCCATTGCATCTGCTAATGAAACTGCTTTTGTTTCAAAATAAATATTAAGAGCAAGACATTTTATTTCATTTTCTTTTATATTTTTTTTGATAACTTCTTGACCAGCATATACTACTGAAGTAAATACTAGACTGTTTACCATTACTGCTGTAATAAGTTTTTTCATTTCTGCCTCTGATATTATTTTTTATATTCTTCGTACTCTTTTAATAGTACTTCTTGTAGTTCGTAAGCCTCCTTTTCATATGGTAAGTCAAAATAGTTTTGACCATCGTGATTTTCATTAATTCCTAATTCATTTCTTGCGTACTGTTTAACATGAACCATTTCGTGACATATAGTAGTAATCATTTCCACTATGTCTAGTTTTTTGTTAACTTCTAATTCAAAGGTTCGATTGTCATCAGCCATCATACAATATCCAGCTGTATTATTTTTAAGATTATTTATCTGTATTTCTACATCTAAGGTTTTCATTCTAGGCATAAGTTTGTCAATACAGAAATAAGCAACGTCACTTACTAGTTCACGTTGCTTCTTATTACCACCTATAGTGTAGATAAGGTTCATTTTTAAACTAACTCTAAAGCTTTTTTGAAAAGAAAAGATGCACCATCATCAGAGTCAAAACCCTCTTCAGATGCAAAATCCATTGACGAACTCTGGTAACATGTATCGGCGATACCTTTTGTGTTTAGGACATATGCAACACTTTCAGCAGTGTTACCCCAACCAACAAGTCCAAGATTTGAGAACATTTGAATCCCACCTTTGTGGGCACTGATGAAGTCTACTTGATTTGACATTTGTAATACCTTTCTCTCTTGATTACATATATACATTAACACAAAAGGGGGGCTGTGTCAACCCCCCTTTTTCTCAATGATTTCAGTCATTTAAGACTGTCACGTTATCATCATTTATATCATTGAGGATAAGTGATTCGGTTGGCTATGATGATGAGAGAAAAGGTGCCAACCAAATCACATTCGTATTATACCAAGTGGATCAACATTAATGAGAATTAATCCAAAGACTAATCCCCAAAAGATAGTTTTTAAAACAGTCATATCAGATACAAAGGCCCTGTCCACTGAATATCAAATCCACCATCAAGAACATTTCCCCGAGCACCATTCCGAGCAGGGGCATTCCAACCAGCAGCTTTCAACAGATCACCTTTTTTGAATTTTTTGTCATTGTCTGTATTGACAACAAACCCCCAAACAGAACCACCTTTTTTAGTCATAATTTTGATATACTTTTGACCATATTTAATAACCCAATCACCAGCAAATTCTTTTTGCATTTTTTCATTGTCTAAAAATTTGTTGTAATCATGGTTAGCTGCAGATAACATATTTGCTATACCAAGTTCGATGGTATCGAATTGTTTGTTTATTGAAACTGACATTATAAACCTTTCTCTGTCATTATGTATATACTATAACATGATTCGTTAGTAATGTCAACATAAAAAAACCCTTGAAAAACAAGGGTTTAATTTGTTACCTATCTGCACCAGATGCTAAGCCTGGTTCTTGTGGATATTCATCAGGTGGTGGAACTTTATAATTTTCATCCCAACCAAATGCCTCTCTTACTACGTTTGAAGACAATCCTTTGTATAGGTTGTGTAGTTTTTTATCCTTAGCTGCAATAATAATTTTTGCTTCACTTTGATGTAAACCCTCTAACAACTGAAAAAACATTTGTTCTTTTCTGTGTTGTTTAGTTTGTCTATCTGCACCTTCAATGAAGTGCCAAAGTTTTTTAGCTTCCATTGCAAGAACGGAATGATCTGTTCCTTCTGGTGCATCATTGGGTTGATAAGGAACAGGGCCTTCTGGAATTACCCAATTAATATTTGGATCAAAAGATGATTTAAGTACCATGCGTAATGCATCAGTATTGTTCTCTCTAAGGATTTTTACCTTTTGATCTTTAGTTTTTGCTTTGTGTACTTTATCCAATACTTCAGAAAAAAGCGGTGTGTATGTTTGTTCGGCCATATTAAAATTCTCCAATTGTTTCAGTAAGATTTTTTAATCTTGATTTTATAAAATAATTTAGTAAGTTGCTTCGATCACCGAATGGAGCTGCATGAAACTTTGTTATAATTTCATCTTCAAGTTCATTTGGGATTTTACTCAAATCAATGAGTTTTTCATTTCTTTGATAATTTCTTTTAACCTCATCGTGTAAATCATTAATATTCATATTCAACCAAGTATCAATCTTTTTCTTTCCTAAAGGTTTTTGTCGCAATCCATCAGCAAATGTATTGTCTGGCGATAGAACATTAGGCACTCCATCACTAGTATCACCTTTAAATATATGTTCTTTTATATATGTTTCTGGATTATGACCATTTACATACTTTTTAAGAATTGGTGAATATTGTTTTACATTTACATATCTTTGAAGTTGGATAAAATCTTTATCTCCAGATACGATCATAACTTTTTCATTCTTACTACGATCTTTTTCTGTTTGAGTATACTTACACAATATAGCTATAATATCGTCAGCCTCTGCACCATAAACTTCCAGAACCTTGTACGGTAGGTTTTCTTTGATTTCTGCTTTGATTGTATTTAAGACTTCAAAGATAGCGTTCCAATCTTTGTCATCCTTTTCTCTACCCTTTTTACGATTAAATTTATATTGAGGAAAAAAGTCTCTCCTCCAATAATGTTTAGAATCGTAAGTAAGTATCACCTCACCATATTCACCACCAAACATTGTTCTATACATACGAACCGAATTTAGAATCATATGTCTTACCATACTCTCATCTGGTTCTTTAGATTTTGTCATATTCAAATGCATCATTAGACTAGCTAATGATATTTGATTCATATCAATAAGTATCATTTTGTATTATCTTCCTCAAGAATTTTCTTCACCAATCTGTCGAGTGCTTCATAGTCAAGCTTTGCAGCAAAACTAGTTTCTGTACCGACAGTTTTTACTTTCATTATAGATGATATAAGGTCTGTCATTATGTGATCATACCCCATTGACCTACACATGATAGATTTTATTATTTCATTTAAGAATCCAATCTCAGATATAAATTCTTCATTTTTTATTTCTACACCATTTTCTGCAAGATTGTGTATAGTAGGAATCATAATACTCTCAGCAACCTCATCAATAAACATCATATCATCTGTTAATTGATCAGTTTCTTGGGGAGATACAACTTTTACTCTAGACCAAGGGCCTCTGACTACATTGTTAGCGATGGATGTATCGTCTTCCACTGTACCCTCTTTTCTGCATACTCACCATAAAAATCATCAACCCAATCACCATGTTTTAAATAGTGTTGCATGTTTCTTACATATGCTACACAGTTAGCATGTTTTGAATGTGAACCCTTTACATCTTTACGCATTTCAGCCTTATAAGAATTTGATAAATCTTTTTGTGTCTTTATCCATTCTTTTATCTTTTTAGCAGATAACGGATGTTCATCACCTTTATCAATAACAGACTGACATATAGATTCATTCTTAGCGGGTGCTCTTGCTGCACGAGCCTTTGCAAGACGTTCAACTGCTGCTTCTCGTTGTTCTGGAGTCATAGGTTTACGTTTCTTACGAACCTTTGGAGCTACCCAACCATCATTAGCAGTTTTAGCTGTAATCTTCTTTCTAGACATTCAATTTCCTTCTGTGTCTTGAATTGCAATTTTCTTTAACCATCTACGTCTTCCTGCTGCTTTAGCAAGTCTTCTCTTTTCAGCCTTAGCTGTGAAGTGAGATTTTTCACGAACCTCATTTAACACACCTTCAGCCTGCATACGTTTTTTTAAAACTCGTAATGCACCATTGATATCGTTATTACGAACATCAACACGCATACCAGATTTTTCATATTCTTTACTGTTCTTCAACTGTCCTAAGTCCTTCTAAAAATTCTATAATCAAATCTATTGCATCAGAAGTTACAAAGTAATTAATTACTGAACTAACGATTCCATAATGACACAAAAGTATACCAACTAAAATCCAAAACATGGCTTTAATCATCTAACTTAATTAATTCCTCTTCACCGTTTTCATCTGTTTTAGTTTTTATATACCCACCATCTTTTAAACTATCTAAAGTGTGATGAATAATTTCTTCTGGATCAACTTGGTATTTACCCCAGAAGTAAGATACTATACAAGCACCCATTGTGATAATTACAGGTGCTGTAATATAATCCAACATTAATTATTCCAAACACCTGTGGGAATTGGTTTCCATATTTCTGAAACTGTATCTTCTACTATCTCAGTATCAATATAAGGCACCATTGATTTACCCAACGAAACTGAACGAGACACTGCCTCATTTAATGTATATGAAGTTTTTACAATATTAGTAACAGTAGTCCAAAAAACTTCTTCTACTTCCATTGCCCAGTTTTTAGTAGCACTCATGATTCTCTCCATCATTAATTATACTTTACAATAACACGATTCGTTATTAAAGTCAACCCCCTTTATGTAGATTAATAAAATAATCTGCATCAATTACTACTAAAGGTGTTTGATTGTTCCTTTTAATGAAAAGGATAGGTTCATAATCTCCAGAATTAGATTGAGCTTGTTCATATGATTTCCATACATTTAAACTCTCTTGATTTTTACATTCTATAGAATATGGAAACTTTTCTCTAGCAGCACGAGCCATGATGAGGTCTTCTCCACCAGCACCCATGCTTCTAGATTCTACATCTTCTGGATGAACATCCAAAGATTCTATTAATTGATCACGAACCCATTGTTGAAATCTTCTGCCTTTTGCTTTAGCACTTTGTGTTTTCACATTATCCTCATTAGAGTTGGTGACTATCTACAGGATTGTCAGGCCAACTTTCACTTCCACAATCACAATTTTCGCAATTGCAGTTTTCTTCATTACAGTTTCCTTCACAATGACATTCGTGGTCACATTCTTGACATTCACTCATCGTACTCTTCTCCGTAATCTTCGAGCTCGTCTTCTAGCTCATCGTTGAGGTCATCACCACAAAAGGGGCAATGGACTACTCTATATAGTCGGGTATCCATTGCGTGTTTTAAACGAAACTCAGCATCACATGATTCGCATACAAATAAATTCATTAAACTATTTCACAAGCACCAGAAACACAAGCAAGTTCTTGTGCCCCAACAGTCATATCTTGAGATTCATATTCAGAAAGTTTTGACCAATCTATTTCTTTTGGCATTTGATCTAACAAAAATTCATAACCTTCTTTATTAGTATCTTGGTATGGTGCTTGTTGATATGTGTGTTCACTAAATGGTAAGAATGACACACCACTCATCCAATCAAAGTTTTTGTAAACCCATGAACCGACTTCCATCCATTCATCTTCTTTAACAGAAATTGTGACTGATGGCTTGTGCTCACACCAATGTTTCTGATAAGTTAACCACAATTCTAATTGTTCGATAGCAGACATGTCTGTTCTGAAAACTGCACCTTTGTCAACTTTCATAGGAAAAGAGAACACAGCAGTGTTAGCAGGATTCATTACATCATCTTCTACAGGAAATCCCATGTCTGTCATCATCTTTGTTAATGGGTCTTTCTTATCTCCACGAACTGTACGAATATAAAAAGGATTATGTCTCGCATGTATTCCAGATGCAGCATCAACGAGCTGAGAAACTGTGCCCGAGGGCTTAACGCAAGTTATAGCAACAGATTGATTAATACCTAGTTTTGATGCCCATTCTTTATTTACTTTAACTGCGTGAGTTTTTAAATCTTCAAGTAGATTTTCAATACCTTTTGTTTTACCATTTGTAAGTGAGTTATCCATGATACCTGTGAGCGAAACACCAAGAAGTCTTTCCTCTGAACAATTCTTTTTCCATGCAGCAGATACATATTTAAAGTTTGTAAGTGTGGATTGTAAAGTTCCAAGAATCGTTGCAATACGAACTTTTTCTAAAAGAGACTCCTTTGTATCTTCTGGTCTGACCACAACTTCACTAAGATTGCACGTTTCTCTTGAGCGTAAAATTATCTCAGAACAAGGATTCGTGCCGAATTGATGACCTTCTACTTCCCTACGACCATTCAATTCAGCCATATGATTAGCACTTTCCCGATTGAATATACCCCTTTCACCAGACTTAGAATCATAAAGAGCTTTCCACTCATCCATGAAGATACCCATATCTGGTTTCTCAGTATATGCAGCTGAGTTATTTGCAAGAGCACGTTGTGGATTATCTTGCCACCACTGACCGGCCTTTGCATGTCTCATACGGTCATCAGAGAGGTTTGAGAGACTTATGAGCGCACTTCTTCGTACACCCCCTACTACAACTACCTCTGCAATCTTACAAACAATATCGTGACATTCT
>Ga0115572_10002532_pt1 | contig 14564 bp, 16 predicted proteins | sample COGITO_mtgs_1206_FD_88681 | JGI IMG/M metagenome (GOLD analysis project Ga0115572, IMG submission 88681) | Pelagic marine microbial communities from North Sea - COGITO_mtgs_120607 | ecosystem: Environmental > Aquatic > Marine > Epipelagic | place: Germany:Helgoland, sampling site Kabeltonne... | reverse complement strand
CAGGAGCGACCGCCATTCTTTCCGATGGTCGGTTCGTGCGCTTGTTATAAGAGGGCTTGGGGGCTGCGCGTTTCCGCTATTTGTCCTCTTCTCTTTTGTCCCAAAAAATAGAGCTTCACTCAAATTCGTATGGGCAAACAGGGCGAAAGGGGCTAAAAATAACCCGAAAGACGCGGTGCGGCTGATTTCAGATTTCAGGAAAGAGCGGTATAAGCGCCTGCCGGTAGCGCCGCTAGCCCTTTTCCAACGTCGCGACGACGCACTAGTGCCGAGCAACGTATCAAGCAAACATGCAGATTTTCGTAAAGACCCGTGAGTGCCCCCCCACAGTCGCGTCGACCGCGTCCCGCCGGTATTCCGGGCGCCGGTCGCTTAGGGCTTTTCTTCCACCAATTTCCACCACATCGACGACGCGGCCTCGCTGACCCGAGATACCCCCGCGCCCTTCCTCTGTTGCAGTCACCGGTAAGACCATCACCCTCGAGGTGGAGTCTTCCGACACCATCGACAACGTCAAGGCCAAGATCCAGGACAAGGAGGGCATCCCCCCCGACCAGCAGCGCCTGATCTTCGCGGGCAAGCAGCTCGAAGATGGCCGAACCCTCGCGGATTACAACATCCAGAAGGAGTCCACCCTTCACCTCGTGCTCCGTCTCCGCGGTGGCGGTAAGAAGCGCAAGAAGAAGGTGTACACCAAGCCCAAGAAGGTCAAGCACCAGAACAAGAAGGTCAAGCTCGCGTTCCTCAAGCTCTACAAGGTTGACGACGCCGGCAAGGTGACCCGCCTGCGCAAGGAGTGCCCCGCCCCCGAGTGCGGCGCGGGTGTCTTCATGGCCAACCACTTCGACCGCCACTACTGCGGCAAGTGCGGCCTCACCTACGTCTACCAGAAGTAAGTCTCTTACCGACGGTGGGCGACGGTGGTGACGCTGTCGATAACACAGGGCGGGGGACTGTCGGCGAGGGCGAAGGATCTCTTGATCGTGATCTCTCTGCTAGCAATAAGCTTGTCAATCATCAACTCAGTCTCCCGACTACTACCATCCTCGTTCTAATCTATCCTAAACTCAGGTTTCCTTGCCACCCCCCAGCGCCCTGGCTCTCCTGTACCGTCTCGCCAGGTCCGAAGCACCCGAGGCGACGACCCTGTCCAACCTCGAGAGCGCCGTCTCCGTGTCTTCGTGGATCTTCTGGAACGAACTCGCCACCCCGCCGGCCCGGTTGCACGCGCGGAGTGGTTCGTCCGCCGCGTCCAACCGCGCGCACGGGACGAACATCACGCACGGACCCGCCCCGGTGCTCTCCACCCTGCAGCACACCGTGTCGCCGTCCTCGGCCGGGACGTCGTCCTCCAGCCTGGTGCACGGAGCCGCCGGGTCGTACCCGTCGTGCGCGGTGACCTCGTATCTCCCGTCGACGGCGGCGTTCTGTAGAAAGTCCCTCGCCGCGACGCCGTGTGTGGACGCCCTCCACTGCGTCCACGCCCTCCACCCGACCCAGTAAATCGGCACGTTCGAAAGCGGGGTCACCGCCAGGGGCAGGAACAGCGGCATCACCCCGGCGTTTACCCACGCTCGTCGCCTCGTGAGGTCCGCCTTGGCGCCCAGAAGCTCGTCGCGCAGCAGCCTCTCGACGACGCGAACGTCCGCGGACTGCGGGTAGGCGACCTCGACGCTCGATACCACCGGAGGAAGCCCTCCGAGCGTGGTTTCCTCCGGCGGTATCCTGTCCAGCGCCCACGCGCCGAGGTCCCTCAGGCGTCGTCTCCACGAACCGATGGGATGCTCTCCCCACTCTTGATACGTCTCGGCGCACCACGCGTTGGTTCTTGTGACCCATCGCGCCGCGAACCGGGGGAAGATCTTCTCCGGACCCGCGCTGGCGATCGCGAGTGCGGCGGCAACCTCGGAGGCGCGCTCGTACGAGGTCTCCGGCACCGCTTTACACATGAACATCCTGTGCGAGGACACAGCGAGGAGGGACGACGTCAGTCGGCGTGAGAGGGCACGGGAAGGGTTGGGACGCACCACTTATCCTTGGCCACTCGCAGCGATAGGATACGGGCGCGGCTCGCCATCGCTGGCCTACGATACGGTTCTCAACTGGCGGACCCCGTCGCCATGGTCCGTCAACTGGCCCGCGCGGAAAGAATGACGTGAAACTCGACAGCTAAATGCCTAATAGGACCAACATGCAAACAAACACGAGCCTACAAACAGTTGCGGTTACGTCACGGTATGAAAAAGTATCTACGCATTTCAAAGAAATAGCCCGGATACCTATGGTCTTCAGTTACGAAGACTGAAATTGGCTTCGATTGAAAATGACGTGGACTTGACTCAGCGGAATCTTCTCGACGTAGGAAAAAGTTTGTTGTCGTGCCTGGTCGATTGTGAACAGCGCGCGCGGTCCCTCCCGGATCGCGTGTAACATTCGATCGGTCGAGGGGAAGCTCGAACGAACACCCACGGCGAGTACGTCCGTCTCGGGGGTATCGAGCCGCGAACGAAGGTGCGCGATCCGTCCACCCCATCTTGTGCATCGTCCAGGCCGAAAAAACAACGAGCGAGCAACTTGCCGGAGCGTCAATCGTCAATCGTCGGTTTCACCTTTTCCCGGGAGAACACCCGGCGCACATCTCGCCGGGCGGCGTACGACGTCGTCCCGTCGACTCCACTGAACCACGCGTGAGTCTAACCGCCGTTCCGTCCCTCTCGCCCGCAGCATCGCTGAAGGAGGCCCTGGTGAGGACCGGGGCGCAGCTTCTTCGTGGGCCGAATACAGAATAGTACAGGAAAGTACTACACGCTAAAAGCCGGCGCGAGGACACGATGGAGGTCGAGTCGCATGAAAGCGCGCACACGAGCGAAATTCCGTCGCTGAATGAGTCTCCGTGTCCATCCGAGACGTCGCTTTCGTCGTCGCCGTCCAGGCGCTCGGACTTTGTGGACGACCCAAAGACGGTTTTCCTGGGTGGAGTGCCCCAGGAGCTCGACGAGCGCAAAATCGCCGAGCTCATGTACAGGTTCGGCCAGGTGGAGCACGTGCAGCTGATGCGGCACACGCACAAGAAGACCGCGGAGAAGAAACCGGACGACACCCACTCGTCGCACCGAGGGTTCTGCTTCGTGCGCTTCACGACTGAAGACCAGGCGGTGGCGGCGTTGGACGCCGGGGAGGTGAGCGTCGGCGAAGGCGGGAGCGCCATGCGAATCGCAGAGGCGGAGAAGGGCAAGGCGCGCAGGCCCTCCAACGACACCGGCAGCACATCCTCCGGGGAGATGCCGCCTTCGCACGAGTACGACCCGGCCGCGGTCCAGGCGGTGGCCGCGGCGGCTGCTCTTCAGTACGACCCGTACGCCTATTACCCGCACCCGGGCCCGGCTGGATACTACGACCCATACGCCGCCCAGTACGCGGCGCAGATGCAGTACGCCCACGCGGCTCAGTACCACGCCATGCAGCAGGCGCAGCAGGTTCACTACGCGGCTGCGATGCAGAGGACACTGTACGGGGATCCACTCACGCCTCCGACATCTCCGACGGCGACGCGGGGCGGGAGGTGGAGTCCCTCGCGGGGATTTGGATCAGCCGCGCTTCGCGAGAGGCAGGTGTTCGTCGGCGGTCTCCCACGGCTCACGACGGAATCAGAGCTGTTTCGATTCTTCTCCACGCACGGGCAAGTCGACGACGTCAAGATCGTGCTCGACGCACAGACGGGCCTGTCCAAGCGGTTCGGATTCATCACGTTTGCGGAGAGAGCCGCCGCGGAGGAGCTCAAGGCCAAGAAGGTGGTGAACTTCAGGATGGGGATCATGCTCAACGTCGGCAGCGCCAAGAAGAATCACGGCACGTCAGCGTCGAAGGACACGTCGGACGCGGGGTCATCTCAGCACGTGCTCGGGTCCGAGTCCTCGGCGGACGACCTCGCGGCGGAGATGCAGTCGATGGCGATGGAGGATGACGCGTCGGAATCGCAGTTTGGTTCGTCCCTCGCGTCCTCCAACTCCGGGTCCGGTCTCACCACTCCGAGGATTTCGACCAACTTGGACGGTAAATCCGCGGTGACTGAATCACCCGTGAGCACGCTGCGCGGCGAAGGTGTCCTCTCTGGTCGATACGTGATGGTGACCAAGGATATTAACTACACCAAAGCCAGCTTTCTCGTGACCGACGGCGGTGAGTTCCTCCGCAAGATCATGGATGAGACCGGCGCGCTGGTGCGAACCAAGGCGAGGAAGAATAAACGAAGCCGGAAGCTGTCGATCGAGGTTCGCGGCGAGACCCGCGTGGTGGACGATACGTGGGCGAAGATCGACGCGGAGATTGAACTCCGCTCGTCGAGCGCACATCACGGCGGCTTGCAGCCGGATAGCAGATCCAGCAGCATCGGCCAGGGGTCCATCGACGAGGAGCTCGACGAGGAGTACCAGGATGCGACGTTCCTCTCCCTATCACCTCCCGCGATCGGTGGGTTCGCCGGGCGGTCCCCTCCGAAGGTGAGGACCAAGCTCAGGTTCGAGGGCAGCACCCTCGCGCCGCCGTCGTCGCCTATTCTCATGAGGTCCACCAGCCTCCCGACGCCCAGTTCGTCGGAGACGCCGATGTCGCCCGTCAAACGAGCCCTAGGAAGGCTGCGAAGGCTCTCCGACGCATCGGACACATCGATGGCGTCTGATTCCAGTGCGCCCAAGCGCCACTCCTACGACGGGGGTACGAGGGCGCCTGAATCCGCGGTTGTCGCCGTGGAGGGCATCGGGGTCGGCACCGACGCCGACGAGCTGCACGACTTTTTCTCCTCCTTCGGCAACGTCCTGAACACCGAAGTGACGGTCAAGCTACCGAATAAGGACGGTGCCACGAAACCCTCAACTCCAACCGGACCCGTCGCTTTCGCGTTTGTCCAGTTTGAAGACTGCAAGACGGCCAGGGAGGTCAGATCGCAGAGAAATTTTGTGTTCAACGGGCAGGCCGTCGAGGTGAGCTCGCCGGACAGGTACCTCACGTATCAGTCCTCGAGGAACCACCAAATCCCGGATCGCAGCCTGACCGGCACACCCGCGTGTTAAAGATCCACGCGATACCCTTCGTCATCAGAGTCGACGCTTCCAGCGTCGACTCGACTCGAAGGTGAAGAATCCGGAGCGACTCGCCTCGACTGAAAAGGTCCCGGCGACTCTGTTCTCACTTTTTCAACTCAAGACCCGGCAGGTACGTCCAGTGAGTGTTGTACTAAAACCGCTAATCATCGCCATCATGAGAGGCGTCCCTAGCCGCTAATAACTAATAACCAATTTGCAGAGATACGACGAACCGCGCCCGCCCCTGAGTCAACTCTTGTCCAGTCCATCGTCCATGCTCCCCAGCATCACCCCGCCGTGAATCTGTTTGTCCCTGCCCTTGATCCGCCTCGCGTCGAATTCGTCCCATCCCACCGTCGCTCTGATCGCGTCTATGTCAGTCGGACATCCCCTCAGAGACACCCGCTCGAGTTTTGTACATCCGAGAAACACCTCAGCCGGCACCGACTTCACCCGGGTCCCATCCGCGGAGAGCGAAACGAGCGCGGTGAGTCGCCCCCACGCGCTCGGTAAAGCCTCCACCCCTACGTTTCCGTCCACCTTCAACTCAGTGAGCCTCGAGCACCCCGCGACGTGCTCGAGCCCACCGGCGTCTCGCGCCTCTTCGCACGTCAGCCGGTTCCTCGATAGGTCCAGCCTCGTGAGCTTGGTCAGCCCGCCGACGCTCTTCGGAAGCGCTCGAACCCGGTTATCGCTCAACACCAGCTCCTCGAGCCGAACCAGGTCCCCGATCGCGTCCGGCACGTGCTCGATCTTATTCTTCTCGAGACGCAGCGACTTGAGCGTCGTCATCTTGCACAGAGAATCCGGCAGGCGGGTAAGCACGTTGGATCCCAGCGAGAGCTTCGTCACCGAGGTGAGCTTCAAGCCGACATCTTCGGGCAGGCTGGCGATGGAGTTACGCTCGCAGTTGATGGACCTGACCTTGGGCCCGATCCCGGTGACGTACTCCGGGAATGACGACCACCCCGCCTCGCGCTCGGATACGATCCCCGTCTTCCCCGCCGTCTCCTTACGCTTGGACGCGTTCGTGGTCTTGTTGAAATCCGACCCCATCTTCTCGAACGCGACGGAGATGTCGTTCGCCATACGGGAGAAGAAGTCGCTCATCGTGACGGCGGGTCTCTCGACGGAGCCGCACCGCCCGCCCTGTTTGCCCTCGCGAACACCCCGCCTTTCCCCCCGTCGTCGCACCGGGAGTGGTGTTTCGCGTCGTGTGTTCTCGAGCAACCGGCAAGGACCCTTCGAACTCAAAAAACCGAGGACGAGCTCGAAAAGGCTGACGCGGCAATTTGTGACTAATCGCCCGCACGGAGATCTTGAAATTGCATCGAATTGCAAAGCCAAACCAGGAAAACATGTACAACACACGAACAAAAGCCCGTTGCCTGAAACGACGTTTCGAGGATCTTGATCCGCTTTTTGAGAAACCTTTCCACGGTTCCCAAGGTTTCTATTCAGCCACTCACAATCCGGTGAACTCAAGATCCTTTGTCTACGCGGATGGAACTGCCAACCATCTGGACGCTTTGCGAAAAGATTCGATGATTCCAATGGATTTATGGCCCAAGCACGTGCAAACAGTGAGGCTGACTGGAATTCCCCCGGGGAAAAAGCAGGAAGCAAAAAACTTTTTCCAAAACAGGCTTCATTGGACCTCGAATCGGCATCATTGGCAAACGCGCATGGAAGCAAAACAAGCTTTCTATTGGACCATAATCCCAAAGGTTTCGCAATTGACGAATGAAAACGCCGATAAGTGCGAAAATGTGGCGGATAAGGCCCGCACAATTCCGCCCGCATAAAATGTCGCCTCCCCCACATAAAGTTAACACGCCCAAGCGTTGTCCTCGAAACGGGGCGGGTCGGCGACGTCACACCGCGCGTCGCGTCACGAGGAGCGAGAACGAATGGGACGTGTATGCGACTACTGCTCAACAGCTAAGGCTGTCATATTCTGCCGGGCGGATTCCGCGCGGCTGTGCCTCGCGTGCGACAAGCAGGTGCGCGAACTCCCCGTACCCATTAACGGCGAAACCATAGGTTTACCCGGGACGGAATGGGCGAAATCCCCGTCGACGCGCCTCGCGGGGCGCGCGTTCCCGTTCGATGCGACGTCGTAAACGCGCGCTCGATGCGACTCGATTGTTCGCTGAGGGCACGTGCAATCACGACGACGCGAAACAGACGTTTCCTGCGTCGTCGCGCGATGCTCGTCGCGTTTTGCCTCAGCTCCGCGTCGGAACAAACCGACACGACGAGCTCCGACATTTTCTCACCGTCTCCCCGCTTTCACCCCCTCCCAGGTGCACACGGCGAATCAGGTGGCTCGGAGACACGTCCGTTCGTGGTTGTGTGATGCTTGTCAGAACGGCTCGGCGAAGGTGCGTCGGCGCCCGCGCCTCCAACATCGTTTTCGCGCGCGTTTGTCGGAGCGGAGAACCCGATAAAATCCTCGGGGTTTAACAACGCTCGTTTGGCTGTCCAAAAAATGAAAGCGCGACCCTCCCGTTCGTCGCCGACGCCGACCCCCACGACGCGTCCAATCCCACGCGAATACCTTCGAGCGATAATTAACCGAACCTATTTCCCTATTCCTCCCCAAACGCGCAGGTTTTCTGCGGACAGGACCGCGTCGTTCTGTGCGAGCCGTGCGACGAGTTGACCCGGTCGGTGAATGGGAGGTTCGAGGGCAAAACCGTCCCGCCGAGGGTACCGCTGAAGAGCTTCAGCCTGCAGGACGAACCGGTGGACGAGCACGGCGCCACCTACAACGGTTCTCACGCGACGATGCTGTCGCGCCATCCGTTCAAGGAGGGGTTGGCGTTGTTCCCGGTCTCGGGGGGCAGCGGGAGCAAGCTGTCGGGGCTGACGGGCGGGCCGCACCGATCGGGGAGCGGCTCGCTGGGTCTGCAGCCCGGGAGCGGGAGGACGCAGAGTGGAGGCGGGATGCAGGGGTTGTCGAGGCAACACAGCGGGCAGAGGGTGGTGGGCGGTATGGCTCCTTACACCATCGGGGGCGAGGGACTCGCGGGTGCACACAACTACGGAACAGCCGGAGTTGGAGGCGCGCCCGCGTGGGACCCGTTCCAGATGGTCGGAGGAATCACCCCGCAGCAGCACCAGTACCAGCTCCAGCAGCAACAGCACCAGTCGCAGCAACAGCGCGGTCTGCTGCCCCAGTTTCACCACCAGATGGGGGGCGCCGGTCCCCCGCCCATGCCGTCGCTCGCCAACCAAGGGGGCGTCCCGGGCTACTTCATGGACGAGACCGGCATCTCCCGGGGCAGCAGCGGCGAGCGGAGCGCGTACGCGTGGCTGCCCGGCCCGCACTTCGACGGGCTCATGAGGAACCCGTCTCACTCGTCGAACGGCTCGGATCCCATCGGCATGTACATGAACTTTGATTCACCCGAAGTTCGACTCGCCGCCAACGGGAGCAACTCCGCCGGGGGTTCGGGCGGGAGCGACGGCCGGAACCAGGGCGGCAGCAACACCCCTCCCGAAATCACGGGCGACCCGCGCATATCCGACGCCTCACACCAGGAGGCGACGTCCACGCAGCACTGGCAGCAGCAACAGCAGCAACAGCAGCAGCAGCAGCAGCAGCAGCAAGGACAGGTTTTCGCGAACCCCGCGGATCCGATGCAGCAGCAGCGGTACCCCACCCCGATGTCCGCCTACATGCCCGGTATGGATTTCCCGTACCAGGGCCGCGTGGGTACGGCGATTCCATCGACGAGCACGTGGTCTCCGCACCACATCGGCGGCGGATCATGGAAGGGTCGCGGTTCTTCCCCCAACCTGGGCCTGCGCTCCAACCCCACTTCCTGGTCCACAGAGGGATCCGGCGGACTTCAGGCGCAGTTTGGCCAAGGTCAGCCACCGCACGGCGTTTACCTGCCCGCTCACCCGACACCCGCTTTCATGCAGCCCCAAAATCCGTTCGGAACCTACGACTACTCGTCCTACCCGAGCATGATGCCCGTCGCGGGTGGAGTGCTGGTTCGACAGGATCGGAACTCTCAGGGGAGCGCGGAGGGAAGCGGCGGCGGCTCACCCCCGAACGGTGGGAGCGGCGGCGGGAACATCGGTGGCGGTGGCAGTGTCGTCGCCATGTCGAGCATGCTTCCCGGCGGCTTTCCGTTCGAGGGCACTCCCGGCGCCGGCACCCCCGGTCAGGAGGATGGCGAGGATGGCGCCATCGAGCATCCGGGCTCGATGGCGCCGGGCACCGCCCTTCGCAAGGAGATGCTCATTCGCTACCACGAGAAGCGTAAGCAGCGTCACTTCAAGAAGAAGATCCGATACGAGTCGAGGAAGGTTCGTGCGGACAACCGGGTGAGGATCAAGGGGAGGTTCGCGAGGGCTGACGCGCCCCTCACCGCCATCGACAAGAGCAGCGTCAAGAATCACAAGGACATCAAGACTGAGACCACTGACGCAGAGCACGATGAAGAAGATGTCAAGAAGGAAGACAAGGAACAAGACAAACTGAAGCACGAGTTGAGCTCGGAAGTTGCCGCGCCGGCGCTGGTCACACCTGATGTGCTGCCGGGTGTGACCGCGTGAGCGACGGCGACTTCAATAATTCTTTTGTGCGTCTCGTGATCATTATTCGATGAGACGACACTGGAATCAACTCTGGTAAGACACTTACCGTGTGAGTATGATATATTCATTTTGGGCCAGCCCCTATGCGCATGGGGGGGCGGGCCCATACATTGTTTCCTCGGGCGCCACAACTTTTATTACGTGGCTTGCAAGAGGCGATTTTTTTCTCGGCGCAATGGCGCCGATCGACTATTAGTCCGTAGACATAAGATAGGGACACTGTTGTATTATCACGTGTTAAATGAAGGAAAAATATAATTCAATCCATCGCTATCGCTCACTCTTTCTTTCCGCTCGAGCATCCGCCGCCTCCGTCTGGGGACTCGATGATGTTCTCCCCCGGCATCGTCCTGTCCACGTGCTGCGGCTCCACCGACATCTCATAGTTGCCCTTGTCGTTGACCTGCGCCTGGACGACGTGCAGCCTGATGAACGACTCCGCCTCGACACCCTCCTCGATCTTTTTCTTAGCCTCCTCTGGTCCCAGATGCGCGGAATCCTTCGTTGATTGGAAGGGGTTGGGCGGAGGGTTAGGTTGGAAGAGGTGGGGAAGATTTAGGGTTGGTCCGTGTTGGCGCTCACTCACCTGAAAGTGCTTGCGAATCTCCTCTCGCGACGCGGCCAGCGCAGTCTGGTCGCCCCGGAACGCCACCGCGCGAGCGCGAATTAGCTGCCTGAAAAGGCCTCGCGCCGTTGGGAGAGCGGTCATCGCACGCCAAACTCAGAAGAAGGAGTCGGCACTCTGATCGCCTGTGATCCGCTGGTGGCGAGGTCGTGTAAGGACCAACGACACGCCTCGACGGTCTGACTCGAACGAGTACAAGGTCGGGGGTACGGTACGGTGAAACCCGGCACAAAACCTTGGGTCCAAGCGCGCCCGTGACTGTGAACGTTCGTCGGGGTCCTCGTCGTCTTTTTCAGTAGTGCTAGCTCTGAGATCTCGCCGATGAGAACTTCCAACTGTCGGGACTGCCCTCCTCACTTCGAGGCGCACACGAGGGCGTCTAAATGCGAACGCACCACGTTCGCTCCACCGACGGGGTCGTCCTGGAGGTACACGATCGTGGCACGTCACCTTCGTCTAGTTCCTCTGGTCTCGAGCGCGATGAACCCATCACGCTACTCCTCGCTCACGCGAATGGCTTCCACTCGAGAACATGGGACGCCGCGGTGGAGGAACTCATGCGTGTAGCCTCGAGCGCCGAGGGCATCGGGGGCCGAACCGGGGGTGTGCGCGTGATCACCTTCTCGTTCCGCGCGCATGGATCGTCCACGGCACCAACCGGCGGAGGCAAGGACGCGCTTCGGTGGGGTAAGTTCGCGGAGGATCTCCTCGCCCTGGTTGAGCAAACGCCCGGGCTCGTCAGGGGTGAGCTCGTCGGAGTTGGACACAGCCTCGGGGCGCACGCGATGCTCCGCGCGGAAGCGTCCAGACCCGGGACCTTCGCGTCCTTGTATTGCTTCGAACCCATATTCGTGTGCGATCCAGGGAAGTTACCGCCGTTTGTACCCATGTCGCTCGAACGCGCTGCGGCGAAGAGGAGGAGGACGTTCCTTTCCCGTTCGGACGCCCGCGCGGCGTACGGATCAAAACCCCCACTGAGTATTCTACACCCCGGGGTGCTGGACGCGTACGTTCAGTACGGGTTCGTCGATGCCATCGGAGGTGAAGGGGGCGGGGTCACGTTGGCCTGTACGCCGGAGACGGAGTCGACTGTTTTCGCAAACGGAGGTGTGGAGGCGGAGGCTTTCGAGCTGGTGGGTGGGGCAAAGGTTCGGTGCCCGGTGACGGTGGTTCACGGCGCGACGCATGATCCGAGGGATGTGTACGGCCGGTCACCCAGTGATGCGATATACTCATCCATCATTTCGCCACTCATCGCAGAGTACATCGGCGAGAACGCGGCGGTTGAGTATGCGCCGGCGCTGACGCACTTTGGGCCGCTGCAGGATTTGGGTTGGTTCGCGAAGAGCGTCGGCGCGCACCTGTCGCGCACCGGGGGCGCTACACGTCGCAGCCGTTTGTAAGTCCGTAGGCGGTCGTCAGTGGCATGCAAGCTAGTATTAGTCTAGATTAGTTGGTAGTTTGAACGGTTTCGCCTGCAACTTTCCTTGGAGTTTCCAACTGAGCAACGACGCCTGCTGTGTAGAAGAAGCCTTGTCAAGCGTCACACCGTGCGGCGCCCACCGTACTTCCTACCCCATATCGCGCACTCCTCTTATCGAAAGTTGCGGGTTTCCCGCTTGGGACATGTCGTCTACCACGGATGCACTCCCAAGGCACGCGAAGAAGCGCAACGTGCTCATACCTCTTGGACCTGACCTGGAGTTGAACAGGAAGCTCTTCGCGTGGGCCGCCAACAACGTCTTCGATGACGCCGACAACGTGTTTGTGTGTCACTACCTTTGGACGGATCTCGATACGAAGGGTCACGGCCTTCAGGTCGTCAACATCGACAAGCATCTGTATACGCCGGAGGACTCTGAAGACCACGCCAGCGAAGCCGCCGAGGCTGAGTTCCTCCCCCGTGCGGTGAGCGACGCACTGAGAAGACAGCGAAAAGCATGTCCGAGCGCCACGTGTGTTGTCTTCAAGATCTACAACTCCGCAACCATCCATTCAGCCGAGGAGGCCCTCATCCAGATATGCAAGGGCAGCTTCCAGTCTTCCGAGACGATGTTTCCTGACAACCTTGCGATACCGAAGCCCGATATAGTTTGCATGGGAGCCAGGGGTCGAGGCATACTCAAGCGTTTCATGTTGGGTTCCGTGTCCAACGCCGTCGTGCGTCAAGCTGAATGTTCGGTGTGCGTCTTTCGCGACACGGCCGAGTTCGATTCCTACACAGAGGCCAAGCGCGTGGCTATCCTCAAGGCAAAGGGTGAGAAACGAGCCATCTGCATCGCGCTCGGAGGCTCCGACGCGTCCATCGCAGTTGTCAAGTGGGTCGCAAAGACCCTGCTCCGACCCACCGATCGCGTCGTGTTGCTGCACTGCGAGGACAAGAAGAAGTCCGAGCGCAGCGGCCTGACCAAGGAATCAATCGCCGCCAACATGAGCAAGTGCGAAGAGGTTCTCCGAGGGTACCTCGCCAAGCACCCCGATCCGGCGGGGCAAGAATACTGCATCATCGAAGAGGAGGGCGAGTCTCCGGTTGATGTCAGAGACAGGATGCTGGACTTCATCCAGACCAAGACGGACATCAACCTACTGGTTCTCGGCAAGTCGAATCGACCTCCCGGCATTCGAAGCGCGCTGCTCGGCACGTTGCCTCGCTATGCTCTGAACCACGGGAAATGTCCCATCCTCGTTGTAAACCCGCCGGCTGAACCTGCACCGAAGGTGTCTTCAGAGATTGACTCCCCGGCTGCCGCGTGACCAGCGAGTTCCAAGCCTGAATACTTTTTCATGGAGAAGCAGCGCACCCTGATGCGATTACACAACGATACGATTACAAGAATACGACAAAACAATTTGATCATCACTCAACACGTTGTCTCTTCGCGCCCTCCTGCTCGCAATCCGACTGATCATTCTCCACCACCCGCATCCCTGGGCACTCCACAAGAAGCGTCCCGCTTCCGCTGTCCGCTAACAAGGACTTTGAGAGCTTAGAGCTCAGCCTGAAATCATCGCCGTTCCACCCGAAACATCCAAAATCCAACAAGTCGTCACCGCCTGTCGTCGCGGTCTTCTTCGTGACCTCTCCTGGTTTCCAGTCAGGCGTCGCAGGAAAAGATCCTCTCGGTTTCACGCGCTGAAGAAAAAATTCAACCAATTCATGATGCAAGGGCGTCACACCCTTTGGCTTGTGGTTCAGCCAGATGTTGGCGAGGAAAGTCACCCGCAAAGCGTCGTCCTTCGATGATCCTACCGGAATGATTCCCGGAGGGAATGATTGCGGCAACAAGTCATGAAGCACGCCGTGCAGAAGCCTCCCATCGAACGCGATGTGCTTTCCGGGCTTGGGGTAACTCACGTACACTTTGGTGCACTCTGGCGACGGCGAGAGACCCGCGGGCGTGCCGTTGCCGTGCCTGGCGATTGTCGGGACGGTGAGGCCGTCGAAGACAACCGTCGGCGCTCCCTTGGTCAGGTACGTCACGGTGGAGAGGTGGGGATGCACGTACAAGCCGTGGCTGATCCTCAGCTCCTCATCCTTGTCCCAATGGAGCGGTATACTCTGCCGTGAACCGCGCGACTGCACCCAAAACTCGACGCCGCTCGTCTCGGGGTCAAAGTCTTCACAATCTTTGGTGTGATGCTTGAACACAGCTGCTGCGATCTCTTCGAGCGCACACCGAGGCGTTTCCATGGCGTCCGCGCCGAGCCATTTCGTGTTCCCGGTGGCCCTATCGACGATGATAGCTTCTCGAACGAGGTCATCGAAGGTGGCCTGCCCGGCACCGTCGGGTTCCGGCGGCGGCAGCGGGACGAATCCATCTGCGACCGTGAACGAGTAACTCATGCCGTCACCGCTGCCGAAGACACGACCTTCTCCATCCAACATGACGAGCATGTCATCGGACTCCGAATCAGACCATCCAGCGGTCCATCCATCCGGGAGTATTCCATCCGCCCCAATATCACAGGGATTATCCATCGCGCCGGCTCGAGGACCAAGCACCTCCGCGTCCTGTGCTGTGTCTGCGGGCTAGCTAGGGCAACTCCTGTTCTCGGAATGTTCGACACTCACTTTTTCCCGATACGAGTACAACAACCCTTGAAGGTCAACACAGCACACTCGCACTCACCACGATGCCGATGCGCGCAGTCATCGCACCTGCTTCGTCGCCCGTGCGGCTCTTCGCACCTCGGGCGCGACCTCTCGGCTGCTCGCGTCACCCCGTCAGGGTCGCCGCTTCTTT
>Ga0115572_10002528_pt1 | contig 14574 bp, 5 predicted proteins | sample COGITO_mtgs_1206_FD_88681 | JGI IMG/M metagenome (GOLD analysis project Ga0115572, IMG submission 88681) | Pelagic marine microbial communities from North Sea - COGITO_mtgs_120607 | ecosystem: Environmental > Aquatic > Marine > Epipelagic | place: Germany:Helgoland, sampling site Kabeltonne... | reverse complement strand
ATTGCAGAAAAATCGGGATTTAGTTCTCAAAAAAATTTCAATAGGGTTTTTAAACTCATAAAATCATTAACTCCATCACAATACAAGGATTCATTTAAATAGCTTGCGGATTACTTTAGTAAACTACATTGATGAAGTTGAAAAACGTGTCAAAAAGTGGCTAATAGCAAAAAAAAATCTCTGCTTGAAGATCTTGAACAAAAATATTGAGTGTCTCAAAGAACCTCTTCTAAATGCCTGGGATAAGGTTCTGTTCTTTGATCCATCAATAAACAAAAAGAAGAATAATGAAAAAAACATCAGATACAGCAATATTAACTACTGGATGGAACTTAAGAAAAAAAATACTAGAACCTACAACTACCAGTTTAATAAGTTTAAAAGGTATACAAAGGAAAACACCTGCAGCATTCAAGCTCAGGTTAGAGATATTATGATGGATACGCTTGATGTCTTGGTTTAGGAATTCAAACTATATATAAAGGTTGAAAGTAGCACCGGGGATTATGGCCCTGGCTCATCTGTAACCTTCACCGCAAATCCAAATGAGCATTATAATTTTTTGAATTGGGTAGATCAATCGTCAGGAGAGACATACACTGATAACCAACTTACCCTCCAGGTAGAAGGTGATCTTTCATTGGAAGCAGTTTTTGAAAGAATTTAATATGACTTTGACTTAGAAATAAATTAAAATTTGTCTACTATTTATTTATTTATTTTTTATGAAATAACTAGAAATTAAGTAATTAGTGTAAAATTTTTAATACTTTTTTCATGGAAAAAACACATTCAGTTTCTACACATTACAAGAAACTTTTTTGACTTGAAAAATGAATTTTTTAAAAATAAAATTTCTAAGTATGTATAAAACATTTGGTGTTTTATTAAATTTTATTTTTTTATTTACATCCTCACTTTTACTGTCTCAGACAAACTACTATGTAGCTAAAAACGGATCTAACTCAAATTCGGGTACATCTATATCCAGTCCTTTTTTAACGATTTCTCATGCAGTTTCTCAAATTAATGCTGGAGATAAGATATACATCAGAAGAGGTACTTATCATGAGGAGATTATTATTGATAATATTGACTCAACTAGCGGAAATGAAACTTTAATTTCAAACTACAATAATGAACAAGTTATAATTGATGGTACAATTGCTATAAATGGTTCTTGGGTTGATGACACTATTGGGGGGGTGGCTGTTAAAAAAATTGAAAACTTTTCAGAATCCATTTCCCAACTTTTTGTAGGGAATGATCAAATGGTCATGGCAAGATGGCCTAATGCTCAATTTGATGATTTATCAATTTATGACCATGATAATTGGGCTCAAGGGGAGGAAACTGGAAGCACTGACGGATCTTTTCTAATTGATGAATCGTATGATGACCCTGGTTCATTGAGTCTAGCAAATTCTATTGGTATCTTAAATGTTGGATCATTTAGAACTTTTAACAGAGAAATTGCAACACACACCCAGCAAGGAGGAGATGACATCATTACCTATACCACCCCAATAGGTGAAAATGGATTAGGCGCGGGACTATCAAATAATGGGGAATTAAAAGACAAACATCATTACTTTTTCTTTGAGGGTAAAAAAGAATTTATTGATGTCGAAAACGAGTGGTTTTTAGATACAACCAATGATGATCTATATTTAAATCCTCCAAATGGAGTTGATTTATTTCAAACACCAATCAGAGGAAAAATTAGGGATTACTCCATGACTATAGCTGGGAGTGAGTTTTTAAAAATTAATGGCTTAACTTTTTTTGCTACTACAATTCATTCTAGAGGGAGTAATAATCTTGAAATTTCTGCTTGTAATTTCTATTATCCCTCTCACTCAAAAAGAATGCTTGGAGATTTATCAGGAGCCCATGCGACAACTTTTGGGACAGGATCTGGAAATTCGGCGAGGATTGATTCATCAACAGTTAGTGGCTGTTTGTTTATTGATAGCGAGGGAGAGGCGCTTGTAATTAGGGGAGATAATAATACGATTAAAAATTCATATTTCAGGAACATAGATTGGTCTGCCACTGAATTAAATGGACTTATGGTATCAGTATTTATTGACGGGACTGGAAATACTTTTACTGGTAATGAAATATATTACACAGGAGCCTCAGCGACTGTTTGGCCTGGAGAACAGTCAGTTTTTTCATATAATATAGTATCAAGCACCGGTCATGCTCAATCTGATGGATCGGTTTTTCAGGGTACGAAAAACTATGTTTTTGGCTCTGAGGTACACCACAATTTTGTTTATGATACGGAAAAATATGCTTTTAGATATGATGCCCCTGGAGGAGATGCTGCACAAGCGGGAAGCTTTGGGGTTATGCACCACAATATTGCTGATAATACGTTAGGTTTAATGATTAAAGGTAATAATCAAATTATTGCTCATAATACGGTTATAAACACTATCAGTAACAGAAATGACATAATTATTTTAGCGGAGGACTGCTCCAATACAAATACTTGGCTATACAATAATTTAGCTGGAAGAATTGGTTCCCATAGAAGTGATGTTTTGTTTTCAGCTCCATTAAATGGACCAATGCCAATTGGAACAGAAGGTTATATCGAAAATGGAGATGATTGGGAGGTTTGTGATTCTAACGATGGCGCTTTATATTCTGGTACAGGAACTGGAAGCTCTTCTGCAAATATTGATTCAATTAATGCATCTAGGCCTGGGATTGGATATAATTCAAATATTGAGAATTTAATTGATTATAACTCTGGAAACGGTAAAACAATTTCGGATTATCAACCAATTAGCAACCAAATCATTGACCAAGGGATTTCATTAACAAATACAGTATCGACTTCTCTAACTGAAAGTAATCAATTGAATTCAATTGTTCCACACACCACTGTTGGTTCTGGTGCTGATATTGGTGCCATTGATGGAAATTCACTTTGGACTCCTGGAGTTCAGGGATGGACACCCCAGCAGAGTATAAACCTCGAAGATCTATTTTATAACCCCGGAATTGTTAAATCAAATCTTCTATTACACTTTGATTTTGCAAATTCAATATCATATCCAGGCTCCGGCGACCAAGTTTATGATCTATCAAATAATTACAATCAAGGTGAACTTAATGGAAATCCTAGTATGTCAAATAATCATGGAGGAGAGATAGATCTTGATGGAGCTAATGATTATATTCAACTAAATGATCCTTTTTCATATCAAGAGCACTCTGTTGAAATGTGGATTAAAATGAAAGAGAGTGGTGCTGCTTTTTTATGGGACGCCAGAGACTCTAATGATGATGGATATATTTTGTTCTATAATTCAGCTTACAAATACTTTATCCAGACTACAGACCTAGAAAATTCTCAATCACACCTTAATCAGTGGGTGCAAGTTGTAACCAGTTATAATGGTGAAAAGTCAAGGATCTACATTAACGGACAAAAAGTTGAACAATCTAACAGCATTACTAATAATAGTGTTATAAATAATAATACAAATGCAAGAGTTGGTGTAAGAAATTTTGATCCATTGGCCAATTTTTCAGAGGCAGAGATCGGAATTGTCAGGTTTTATAATCAAACCCTATACAGTGCTGATGTATTACAAAACTATAATGCTAACGCAGCTAGATATGGGCTAACATCTAACCCAGCATCCCCAACGTCTATAGATATTACCCAACCAATTCCAACTAGAGGAATGCAACTCTATCTTGATTCAACTAAATCTGATTCCTATCAATCTGGGAGTAATACATGGCATGACTTAAGTGGAAACGATTATGATTTCACAGTCTCTGGAAACCCCCCGTTTGATTCATCTATAAAAGGAGGAGTTATAAATTTTCAAGCAGGAGGTGATTATGCTACAAACAATTCTGATCCAATTTTAAATGTAAATTCATACACAAAATTTGCGGTTTTTCAACCCCTTGCAACTACTACAAATAATATTATATCAGGAGGTAACAGTTCAAATCATGCTTTTTTTATGAATAGTTCACCAAATCATTTTCGAGCTGGTCACAATACTGATTGGGACAAAGTGAAAGCTAACCCAAATGGAGGGGCATCAATATTGAATATTTGGAATCTTGGAACAGTCACTTTTGATACTGATTTAGGAATGGATCTATACTATAGTGGAAATCTTGTCGATTCTAACTCGTCAGCTACAGCTAAAGTTGCTGTAGATCAAACATCACCACTTGTCAATATTGCTAGATTCAACACTGGCAATTACTTTACAGGATATATCCCTGTCGCAATTGTGTATGACAGAAAACTTTCAAATCATGAGGTAAACAGCCTAAGTAATCACTTTGCCTCAAGATATGGATTGTCTCATTCGAATACTTCTTCTCTGACCATAGATGAAGGACTTCCAATAAATACAATATTAGCAGACCTTAGTGCAACTGATCCAGATTCATCACAATTTATTTATGAACTTGTTAGCGGCAATGGAGGAATTGATCAGCAGAATTCATCCTTTACAATTTCAGGAACTCAGATTGTTGTAGGTCAAATAATATCATTTGATAATACCCCCTTCATGAATATCAATCTAAAGGTTACTGATGAATCAAACAATAGTCTTACTCAGTCATTAATTATCTATGTTAATGATTTAAATAGAGTACCTTCAGATATTGGCATTACATCAACTACTTTTTTAGAGAGTGTTTCTGCTAGTTCAACTATTGCAACATTATCTGCTGTTGACTCTGATACAAGTGATACATATGTTTTTACCCTTATTAATGGTAATGGATCCAATGATACTGACAATTCAAGCTTTACCATTAGTGGAACTAATCTAATTATAAACTCCTCTGCTGATTATGAGACTAAAACAAGCTATAATCTTTACATAAATGTTAATGATGGAGTAAATGATTTTGCTAAGGCATTAACTTTAAGTGTAACTAATATAAATGATGAGCCACCAAGCGATATATTCTTTTTAGATGTTGACACAAATAATTTAGTTCTTTACTTAAATGCAAAAAACAATGATTCCTATCCCACAACAGGAAATCAATGGTTTGACTTGAGTGGTAATTATAATCATGGGTTAATTAATGGAGCTACATACAATTCTTCAGCTGATGGAGGGTTTTCCTTTGATGGAACAAATGATGAAATTGTAATTCAACATGATAGCTCACTAAACTTTGAAAGTGATTTAACCCTAATATATACCATAAAACCTGATTGGAGTAATTCCTCATATAGTCCTGGAATTGCAAAAGGAGTAACCGAAAACAGTAATTTTTTAACTTGGATAGGCAGTGACAAGCAAATCGATATTTCAACTCAAGTAGGAAATAATCAATCAGAAAATGTCAATTCACTAAGGCCAGCATATGATGCTACTAATGATATTAGTGCGGGTAATTGGCATACAATTGCTATAACTATTGACTCATCAAACAATCAGAGAACATATATAAATGGATCTCAAGTGGGTGTGACTAAGTCCATAACTCTTGGAGCAACGAATTCGCTTGATTTGACAATTGGGCAGCTTCCTGGTTTTAGTCATTCAACATATGGAGGAGGTGAAATAGGAAAAGTAATCCTTTATAATTCAGCTATGACATCTGCCCAGGTAAGTTCTAACTTTAACTTGATGTCCAACAGCTCTACCCCAACTTCAACATATGCTTCTATAAACGAGGGAACAGCTCTTAATACAATAGTTGGAAGTTTTACAGCTACGGATTCTGACACATCTATTTTCACATTCTCTATTGTTCAGGGTGATGGAAACAATGACGAACATAATTCATACTTTACCATATCAGGTAACCAATTACTGGTTAACAATGAAAATATTTATTATGATCTAACTCCTAAATTATTTGTCAATATTCAGGTAAGTGATGGTTTGCAAACCTATACAAAGCCTTTTGAAATCATAGTTAAAGATTTAAATAGAGCACCTACAGATATCGGTATTTCATCAACAACTTTTTTAGAGAGTGTGTCTGCTAGTTCAACAATTGCTATTTTATCTGCTGTTGACTCTGACACAAGCGATACCCACGGTTTCACTCTTATAAACGGTGATGGATCCAATGACGCTGATAATTCAAGCTTTACCATTAGCGGAACTGATATAATTATAAAATCCACTGCTGATTATGAAACAAAGTCTAGTTATAACTTCTATGTGAATGTATTTGATGGAGCAAACAACTATGCGAAGGCTTTCACTGTTAGTGTTACAAATATTAATGAGGCTCCTAGCGATCTTAGTTTTTCTAGTTTAAATCTTAATCTTGAATATTTAATTGTTGCAGGAGGTGGAGGAGGTGGATATCGTCATGGAGCTGGAGGAGGTGCTGGTGGTTTGTTATCAGGATCACTTTCGTTATATACAAGTAAAATCCTTGATATATCAGTTGGTCAGGGCGGTGCAGGGGGTAATGGAACAACCTTTTACGGAAGCAATGGAGATAATTCTGAATTATCATCAGATGGAATTACTACTCTCACTGCAATTGGTGGTGGGGGTGCACGAGCTTATGATACTCCGTCAGGAATTGGAGCAGAACCTGGCACTGGTTCAAATGGTGGATCGGGCAGTGGAGCATCGTATAGAAATGGGTTGAATATAAGCGGTGGCTTAGGAACCTTAGGGCAAGGTCATAATGGAGGTAACATTATTAGCAGTTCTAACAAGTTTAATCACGCTGGCGGTGGAGGTGCTGGGGGGCCTGGTGAAGATGGAACAATAACTAGAAGTGGAGATGGAGGTATTGGGATTCAGTCCTCAATTAGTGGTACTGCGAAATATTATGCCGGTGGTGGTGGTGGTGGTAGTCATAATCCTTCACCAAGTTCTGGTGGTGGTACTGGAGGTCTTGGCGGTGGTGGAGCTGCCGGAACTATTAATGTGAATAGTCCTGGTGTTTCAGGAACTTCAAATACTGGTGGAGGTGGAGGTGGCGCATCAACCTTTACCGGAGGAAATTCAAGTGGAGGTTCTGGAGGCTCTGGAATAGTTCTACTAAGATACCTGGGTACTCCTAACGCCACTGGCGGAACTATCATACAAAGTGGTGGATATACAACACATTCCTTTACTAATGTAGGAACCAATAATTTTACAATCACGGGAATAACTACCACAACAGCAAGTGTAGATGAGGGCTCTGCAATAGGAGCTGTTGTTTCAGCACTAGTTGCTACAGATTCAGACACAACCAATCTAACTTTCAGTCTAGTGTCAGGAAATGGAACTAATGATCAACATAACTCACTATTTACTGTATCAGGCACTTTGTTATTAGTAGCCGGTAATATTGATTATGAAACCAATTCAATTTTGAACATCTACGTTCAGGTGTCGGATGGGGAAAATACTTATCTAAAAGCAATGACAGTGTCGGTAAATGATCTTAAAGAAACTCCATCAATTCAGATAAGTAATATTATAAAAACGTTCGGTGGTGCAAATTTTGATTTGACCGCTACTTCCTCGAGCACTGGTGCGCTTACTTACACTATTGCTGACCAAAATGTAGCTACAATAAATGGAAATACAGTTACTATTGTTGGTGCTGGCTCATCATCTATTACTGTAACTCAGGCTGAGGATAATAAATTTACTTCTGCAACAGCAACGTTTTCTTTGATAATAAATAGGGCTGATGTAATAATTTCGATTGAAGATATAATAAAGAACTATGGAGATAACGATTTTAATTTAAGTAATATTTCTTCAAGTACAGGAGCCTTTACCTTCAATATTCTGGATGCCAATGTAGCTTCAATAACTGGTAGTAGCACAACCATAATTGGAGCGGGAACTACTACAGTGACTGTAACTCAAGCTGCAGACTCAAATTACAATGCTGCTACTGCGACTATGACTTTGACGGTTAATAAATCAGATCACACAATCACATTTGATGATTTGACCAAGACCTATGAAGATCTTGACTTTAATCTGGTAGCAACCTCATCAAGTACAGGAGCCTTTATCTTCAATATTCTAGATGTAAATGTAGCTACAGTGGCAGGAAGTAGCACAACCATAGTTGGTGCTGGAACTACTACAGTGACTGTAACTCAAGCAGCAGACTCAAATTATAATGCCGCTACTGCGACCATGACTCTTACAGTTAATAAAGCAGACCCCTCGATTATCTTTAATGATGTTATTGCTACCTATGGACAAGTTGATTTTGATCTTACATCAACCTCTTCAAGTACAGGAGCCCTGACTTACAATATTCTAGATGCGAACGTTGCTACACTATCTGATAAGACTATTACTTTAGTGGGAGCAGGATCAACCACTGTAACCTTAAATCAATCAGCAGACTCAAATTACAATGCGGCTACAGCATCTATAACCCTTACAGTAAATAAAGTTTATCCATTAATTACCTTTGGCGATGTAGCAAAAATCTATGGTAATGGAGACTTTTTTCTTACTGCAACTTCTTCAAGTACAGGAGCATTTACCTATAATATAATTGATGCAAACGTCGCAACAGTTAATGTAAGTAGGACCACTATTGTTGGAGCTGGCTCTACACTTGTAACTGTAAGTCAAGCGGAAAACTCAAATTACAATGCTGCTACTGCTACTATGACACTTACGGTTAATGAATCTGACCCTACAGTTACATTTAATAATGTGAATAAAACATTTACAGATCTTGACTTTAATCTAACAGCTACCTCCTCAAGCTCAGGAGTGTTTACCTACAATATATTAGATAATAATATTGCGACAGTCTCGGGAAATACTGTAACTATAATAGGAGCGGGTACGACATCCGTAACAGTTTATCAGTCAGCAGACTCAAATTATAATGCTGCCACTGCGACTATGACTCTGACGGTTAATAAAGCAGATCCTGGAATTGTAAACTTCAATAACATTAACAAAACTTTCGGTGATTCAGATTTTGAAATTATTGAACCCTCAAAAAACAATCTAAATAATTCTAATTTCATTTATAGCTCTAGTGATTCAAATATTGCACCTATCTCAGGTAATACAATTTCAATAAAACAAGCAGGCTCTGTTGTTATAAATGCAAGTTTACCCTCTGATAGTAATTTTAATGCTTCAGTAGTTTCTGCAACTTTAAATATTAATAAAGCAAGTCAGTCAATTTCAATAGGAAGTCTCCCAACAACTCTCCCACTGAAAGATTTTAATTCAATTTCACTCACTGCAAGCTCAACCTCTGGAATACCTGTTAGTATAATTCTTGCAAATGATTCAGCTGCTAGTTTAAATGGAGGACCTGGGAATTATAATCTTGAAAGTATACAGCAAACTGGACTGGTTACAATAACTTATTATGTTGTCGAGAATTCGAGTTTTAATTATTCAGCAGCAACAGTTACACTTGTTGTTGATGTAGTTAAAGTAAATCAGAATATTTCACTTAATTCATCACCAACAAGCAACTTTGAATATTCCGAGAGCCTATCTATCCCAATTTATGCCTCAGCAAGTTCATCACTCACATTATCTTATAATTTAATTAGTGGAAATGCCTCATTAAATTCAAACACAATTTCAGTAAATGGAACTGGTCAAATTATTGTTGAATTGAGTCAAATAGGAAATAATCAATTTAATGCTGCTCCATCATTAAACTACAGTGTAAATATTGGCCAAGGTACAACACTGCTCTCAGGATTGAGTGTACCATCTAAATATGAGTATGATATTCCATTTCAAGTCACTCCTCCAACTTCAAATAGATTAGGTGAAATAGTATACTCCAGTTCAAACCTTCAGATTGCTACAATTTCTGGAACTGTTATAAGAATTTTAAATGATGGTCAAACTATAATTACTGCGAATCAAGTTGCTAATAATAATTATAAGTCAGGAACTATAAGTACTGTCTTTATTGTTAATGAGGCCATGATTCCAGATAGTGATAATGATGGAGTTGATGATGAAAATGACAACTGTATAACAAACTTTAATCCACTCCAAGAGGATACCGATAATGATAACATTGGAGACATTTGTGATAATGATGATGATAATGATGGATATTTGGACTCAAACGACGAATTTCCTTTAAATCCAAATGAATGGTCCGATTATGATAAAGATGGATTAGGTGATAATCAAGATAATGATGACGATAATGATAATTGGCCCGATAGCACAGAAATTAGTTGTAATACAAACTCATTTGACAATTTTAGCTATCCGGGGGATTATGATGGGGACTTAATTCCAAATTGTGAGGATCAGGACGATGATAATGATGGTTATCTTGATGATCAGGATGAATTCCCAGAAAACGAACTCGAGTGGAAAGATAATGATCAAGATGGGATAGGAGATAATGAAGATCAGGATGACGATCAGGATGGATACACCGACAATGATGAATCAAGTTGCAATAGTGACCTACTTGACCCAGACTCAACACCTGATGACTTCGATCAAGACTTTATACCAAATTGTACTGATTTAGATGACGATAACGACGGTTGTTTAGATAACGAAGATACTTTCCCACTTGATTACTATGAATGCCTTGACAGTGATAATGATGGAATTGGAGATAATGCTGACAATGATGACGATAACGATGGGGTTTCTGATTCACAAGATGCATTTCCATTTGATCCAACCGAGCAAAAAGATACTGATGGAGATGGGATTGGGGATAACTCTGACACAGATTATAATTCAGATGGATTACCTGATGATGTAGTTTTTCCAAGTCAATTTTTTTCACCTAATGGTGATGGAATCAATGATACCTGGAAGGTTGTTAATACAAACCTTTTTCCAAACTGTGAGGTTTGGATTTATACCCGCTCTGGAGAGTTGATTTACAATAAAAAGGGCTATACTAATGATTGGACTGGATTACTAAACGGTAAACCTCTTCCTGAGGCATCATATGTATACATGGTAGATTCAGATGGAAATGGCACTATAGATTTAAAAGGGTGGATCTATTTAACTAGATAAAAATGAAAAAACTCTTATGCCTTGTTTTTTTATTACCATTTGTGATTTACTCACAACAGGAGTCATATTACAGTCTTTATAACTACAATATGCAAGTAATAAATCCAGCATATGCCGGAGCTGAAGCAGATCTATTATTTTCTTTTATTAACCGCTCACAGTGGGAGTCATTGGATGACTCTCCCAAAACAATGGCATTTTCTTTATCCTCAAAGAGAAAAAACAATGTAGGACTTGGACTTTCTGTTGTTTCTGATAAGGTCTTCGTAGAGAAACAAACTTTTGCTTATTTAGATTTCTCATACTTGCTAGATATGGGGAAAACAAAAATATTTCTTGGTTTAAAAGGAGGTGGTAATTTCTATAGAGCAAGTTCTCTAGATTTAGAAGATTATAATTTAACCATTGATCCCGCTCAAGGTGAATTAAGTAGGTTTAATCCTAATGTTGGTGCAGGCTTATATATAAAAAATAAGATTTATTGGTTTTCTGTTTCTATACCACGACTCTTCAATGTAAAAAGGAACGATGACTTGAGTCTAGGTGCAAAGGACAGGGTTCACTCATATGTTGGGGGTGGTTTTGATTTACCAATAAGTAAAAGCTTGACATTTAAGCCAATGATTATGTTAAGAAAAGTTAAGTCACTTCCTTTGAGTAAAGATATAGGAGGCTTTTTGAGTATTTTAAATAAATTTGATATAGGAATATCTCACAGGTCCAATTCATCATTTTCAGCAATGACTCTGGTTAAAATTTCTAAACGTCTTGATATTGGATATGCCTATGAGTCACCAATAAATAATTCACTTTTAAATCAGAGTATTAAAACAAATGAATTTTTTTTAAGAATTAAATTAAATAAGGCTGAGAAAAAGGATCTCCCCAAGAAAACGATTGAATAGTCGTTGTAATTTATGAAGTTTATCTTTATCCATTTATTTGCAGGTGATAACGATGACTCAAATAAAAATGGACCTGTAAAAATACTAGTCTGTCTTCTTTAGTACTTATAAAGTAAGGTCCGAAATGGATGAGTTCATGGTCCATTTAGAAAACAACGGATACTACAAAAACGACTTCTCTCAATTCAAGCATCACTTTTTATCGTTCCTTAAGAAAAGACAAGAGAAGAAATTAATTAGTAAAGCCAAATTACCACAAATGAAATCAAATAGAATGATATGAGAAAAGTTAAATGGACAGATGTAGTTACGCATTTTAGCTCAGGTTAGAGAAATTATTACGGATACGCTTGATGCCTTGGTGTAGGAATTAAAACTATATATAAAGGTTGAAATTAGACTAGTCTGCCATAATTGATACTCCTTTATCACTTTCATCTATAATCACATCATTACACTTAAAACATTTCTTTGGTTTATAATCCCACTCAGTGTAATTCTTACTGCCACACCCCTAAACAAAAACTCCCCTTTAAAGGCACAAAACTCTTTAGTTCGTTAAGTTCAACTATAATAAGATTCCGAAGTTTAAAAAAATAGATCAGTAAAGCTCTCTTATTTTAATATTTTTAAAATATGCTTTTCCAGGGTGATCTTGGAGGCAAATAGATCCTTTTTTAAATTTAGCAAAATCATACCATCGCTTTACCCCTAGATATGGATAATCTTCAGATTTATTGAATTTACTATTTATAAGCATTTCATCCCATTCGGTTCCCCTTAGAGGAAATTCATTAATCACTACTTCGTTTAATTTTAATAATCCTCGATTATTTTTTTGATCAATTTTGATGTAATATTTATTCCAATCCCCTAAAGGATTTAGTTTTAATATTTCATTAGGGGGGAATAAATCATAAACAGCTCCAAGGTAATGCTTCTTTTTATCGATATCACTTAAAATATTGTTGAGTTCGATCTCTCCCCCTAAAACTTCCTCGGGTTTTGCATAAACATTTGGGTCGATTATTTGGATTTCAGGACCTGTTTGATAAGGAAATTTGTAGGCTGAACTTTCATCAACACCCCACATAAAACCACTATTTCCTCCTTGTTCAATTTTCCATTCAAAAGAAATTTCAAAACTTTGATATTTTTTATCTGAAAGTAAGCTTGCATCATCTTCGCCAGATTCCAAACCTGAAATTTTATCAAAAATTAATATGCCTTTTTCAACACTCCATCCCTTTTTTAATCCGTTATCTTGAAAGTAATGCCATCCTTCAAGAGAATTATTTTTGATTAACGAAACCCATTCATTTTTTGGAGAATTACAAGCAAAAAATAATAAAACTAATAGAAGCTTTTTCATATTATTGATTTACACCATAAGATACCAATTTCTCTAAACACCTGTTAATCATATAAATCAGAAAAACCATTAAATGATTTAAAATATAAGGATTTGATGTGGGTTGTTTTTAAGGGTTTTGCGAATCAAAGTTTGAAGTTTGTGAGGTGTCCCACGTCCCACCCTCAGGATATGGGACAGTGAGGTATGATAATTCCCTACCACGTTACAAACTTCCCCTAACAACACCCCCCTAAAACCGCAACACTTAAAACAGCCTTTACCCCATGTCATAAAGTAAATTGTAAGGAAATACTTTTTGGGCAATTGTGTGAAAATTGAATCGTGTTATTATATAGTTAGGGTTTGGGTTATATGTAATATCAAGAGTACTAAGCTCCAAAGAAAAACCGTTCTACAAAACCCACCCCAACATCAGGTAATCAGATAGGCAGGAAAGTTTTTAAGGTTTAAAAAAGATAAGTTTATCGCCAATATGTTGCCAAAATAAAGCTATAATAATCTTAATATATTGTTTTATAGTGGTTTAATATTTATGAAAGTACTCCTTTCGGAGCTACACTATTTTGTTAAATCATCCTTTTCCAGTAACTATTAGACTCCTATTTAATGTACCAAAAAAGGTTGTGTCCATGCTTTCTTGGTTTCGCTGGTCATTGTGGGGCTGTCTTTCTTAGCATCCGAATTTATTTTGGCCCTAACAAAAATATCATTTTTTTGAAAACTGTAAGAGGCGGCATTACCCTTAACTGTTTTTAAAATCACGACTTCGTCTGCTTCGCTCTGATAACCCATAAAAACAATCTCATAATTCACTCCCTCTTCAGAATCAATTTCAATGTAAAGCTTTTTAGTGTCGGAATAAATATTATTAAGACGCACCCCTGTTGAAGCATAAAAATCCCCTTTTTCCATGGCTGTAATCAAAGAATTTGCCTCTAATTCTTTGGTGTTAACCATTACCCATCCTCTGCCAGTATTACTTTTTTCCGAAGAGAATTGATGATAATTGTGGCTGTCATCGGTAGCGATTCCTAGCAATAAAGGTTTTCCTTCTTGGTAATAATGAATATTGATCAAATCCCACATAGTTTCGGTATCTACATAGGTTTTATTTCCCTCATTGTTTACTGCAGGATGGCCATTGTATAGTTCAAAAAATCGCTCTCCATTGAGTTTTTTCATATCCTCAGTGCTTATTCCATAACCAAAATTGGGATGGTTGATATGGGCAAACATGGGGATATTTAATCTTTCCCGCTGAGCATGAACCGCATCCAGCGTTTTTTGCATTACCTCGATCACTGAT
>Ga0115572_10002526_pt1 | contig 14587 bp, 9 predicted proteins | sample COGITO_mtgs_1206_FD_88681 | JGI IMG/M metagenome (GOLD analysis project Ga0115572, IMG submission 88681) | Pelagic marine microbial communities from North Sea - COGITO_mtgs_120607 | ecosystem: Environmental > Aquatic > Marine > Epipelagic | place: Germany:Helgoland, sampling site Kabeltonne... | reverse complement strand
TGATAAGGAACATGCGAGCGATGCACCTTGGTGAAATCCTGTAACTTTCTGCCGTCCACTTCCACCGACTTCGCCACCAATTCCCAACCAATTCCGCCAACCACCTGCTTTCCCCACGCGTGAAACAACCCCGGAAAACAAACCCCGCCCGTGGTGGTCGTGCCTCCGAGCTGTGAGTTGCGTTCCAGCAAAACCGTTTTCGCCCCCATGCGTCCCGCCTGGATCGCGGCAACGTGACCTGCAGAGCCACCACCCACAACAAGCACATCGACATCGAGAATGTCCGGGTTTTCAGGATCCGGAGAAGGCAAGTTCTCAGCACTCGCTTTGTGCACAAGGCCAGAGGCAGCCAAGATGGCAGTACCTGCCACCTGCTTTTTGATAAATTGACGACGGTTCATGTGATATGCAGTTCAAGTTCAATGATGCATTCTTGCACTCTTCAGATTTACGCGGCGCATCGCCTCAAGATGTCAAATAATGCAAGAAATGTAATACAAAGCTAGGTGATGCAGAGCACCTTGCAAGAGCCCATATGGGGGATGCTCACGCAGGGCACGCCGAGAGGCCGGCTTGAATTTGGAAATCAAGCACGAAGCATCCACTTGCAACTCGAACTCTCAACTCGAACTCTCAACTCGAACTGCCGCAGCGCGGCTATCCGCCATCAGACATCGCCGCTTTGCGGCTGGCCTGCTTCGGCTCGGGAAGATGATCGACAAAATCGCCGTCCTTGTTGCGGAATTCCTCAACGGCTTTGAGTCTGAGCTCGATTAGCTTCTCATGATACTTGGCATTCACAGCCAAATTATCCAGTTCATCGGGATCTTTCTCCATATCGTAGAGCTCCTCGGTCAGGTTATCTTTAAAATGCCGGATGTATTTGTATTTCCCGTTCCGCATCATCATCCAAGCATACAGGTCTCTGCGCTCAAAAGCCTCGTAGTCCTTGGATTTCAGTTTCTCAATAACGCTGTCACCATATTCGTAGGTCGTATTAATCATCAGCATCGGCTCCTTGAGTTTGTCATCAGGGCTGGTGAGTAGCCCCATCAGATCGCGCCCGTGCATCTTCCACTCGGGCTCAATACCTGCGAGTAAGTGGATCGTACTGGTGATATCAACCCCATTGACGGGCTCTCTACACAGGCTACCAGGGGTGACAAGCCCCGGTGCTGAGAAAATGAGAGGGGCACAGATATTGGCATCATAGGGCATCCATTTTTCATTGGCTCCGTGCTCTCCCCAGGCGAATCCCTGGTCAGAGGTAAAGATGACCACGGTATTTTCCAACTGACCACTATCCTTGAGTGCTTGCATCACCGCTCCCACTCCGTCGTCGAGAGACTTCACCGCCTTATGATACTTTTTGACCGCTGCGTCATAGCCTTTGGGCACACCTTTACCGTCTTTTTTCCAACGAGTCAGGTTTTTCAAATGCTCGGGCTTGGTCGGGCGCGGGCCGAAAATATCGACCGGAACACGGGATGCAGGGGCCTTGTCATACGAGTCCTTATGCCTTTCTGCAGGCGTGTAGGGACCGTGCACTCCCCCGTAGCAAAGCCAAAGATACCAGGGTTTGTCGGCGCGCTTCTTTTTCTTGATGTAATCGACAGCAAGTTCGGTGTAGCGGTCGGTGCTGTATCCGCCGAGTGGCTTGCGCTCCCCCCCATTGGTGCGGACGAGCGCGCCGTTATAATAGGCCCCGGCGTTTCTTCTTCCTCCTCCTCGGTCCCAGATCACCGAGTAGTCCCAGTCGCGGCCATGTCCCACGTCCTCGCCAAGATGCCATTTACCAATACAGGCCGTCTCGTAGCCGTTCTTTCTCAATACCGATGGAAAGAAACGCAACTGTTCGGGATCGTAGGATGCCATCGGGTATTTGGTGACCTTAAAACTTTGGTGTGCGTGCTGCAGCAAACCCGTTAGATTACTAACCCGAGACGGCTGACACCAAGCTCCCGTGTAGCAGTAGGTGAAGCGCATGCCCATATCCGCGAGCTTATCGATATGCGGTGTCTGCGCCCAAGGTCGGGCTTCTTCATAACACGAGACCGAGCGCTGTGATTGGTCATCGGTGAAGATATAGAGGATGTTCGGCTTGCTCGGCACCTTGGTATCGCCTTGCCCATGACACGGCCAAACGCCGAGGTGGAAAAAACTCACTATTAGAATAGCCAAGACAAGAGGTGCCGACTGTTTATTCTTCATTATATATCAGATGCTTGTTTTAGGTATCAATGATGAGCAAAAATCTTCACCAACTATTTTAATGGTCTCTTTTTTTACGTGATGTTCCACTTAAAACTACAAACACTTTGCGACTAAAAACTTCACCTTATGCGACAACTGGACACCCCTCACCCGTGCCAACCCTTATAACCACAACAAAAACACTCTCGCTTCCTGATCGGGGTAAAATTCAAGACTGGAAAAATCGAAATTTAGGCAGCAATCTGCATGTATTAATAAGCACCGCATGAAACTCACAGGATTTGCCGACGAAGCAGCGCCCGATCTCGCGACCCAGATCAAAGCAACCCAGAAACTGGGCTGGCAGTATATTTCCGCGCGCGGCATCGATGGCAAAAATATCCATGATCTGAGCGACTCGGAATTCGACACGGCCCGCGGCCAACTTGAAGACGCTGGCATCGGCATCGCAGAGTTCGGCTCCCTGATCGGCAGCTGGTCGAAAAGTATCAAAAGTGACTTTGCCCTCACACTTGACGAAGTGGATCGAGCCATCCCACGCATGCAGCAACTCGGCACTAAGATTGTCCGCGTCATGTCCTACGCTCAGGAGCCATGGGGGGAAGATCAGCACGAACAGGAGCGCTTCCACCGCCTGCGCGAGATCAGCCAACGCTTCAGTGACGCTGGCCTCATCACCGCACACGAAAACTGCATGAACTGGGGAGGCTTCTCAAGTGCCCACACCCTGCGTCTGGTCGAAGAGGTTCCGGCGCTCAAACTCATCTTCGACACCGGCAATCCGGTATTCCAAAGAGATCGTTCTTATGACCCGCTTGCACTCCCTTCGGTCGCCCGCTCGGATGACCCGCTTGCACTCCCTTCGGTCGCCCGCTCGGAGGGCGAAAAATCGTCGTCAGATTCCTATCCGTGGCAGGACGCCTGGCAGTTTTACCAAGCCGTGCGTGAGCACATCATTCACATCCACATCAAGGACTGTCGTAACCCCCTTGATGATGGTGAAGAGCCGGAATACGTCTTCCCCGGCGAGGGTCAGGCATACATCCCCGCCATTATCGATGATCTGAAAAAAAGCGGCTACCAAGGATTCATCGCCATCGAGCCTCACGTCGCCACCGTCTTTCATGCCAAGGCGGATGATGTGGACTGGAACCAGTGCTATAACAGTTACATTAAATACGGACGTGCACTGGAAAGTCTCATTAGCGACAACTAACAAAAATCAACCCATTATAATAACAAACATGAAACTCAGATTATTACTCACACTCGCAGCCAGCCTCGGCATTGCCCATGCCCATGATTGCAACACCCTCGAGACCCTCCAAACAGGCAGTAATGATGCTGCTACCGCAACCGTCAATAAGCAGTTGCTGCTCGACAAGGTCGACCTGACAAAACTCAAGGAACTCGGCTTCAAGTCGCTCATCGGCACCAACCTTGACGACTGGAAAATCCACAATGACAAACCCGCCGTAAAATTCACTCTCAAGGACGGTGTCATTTCCGGTGTCGCCGAGGACCTGAAAGGTAACACCTTTCTCTACACGAATGAGGAATACGATAACTACCTACTCTACTTCGAGTTCCGCTTTGACCACCTCAAGGGCAACTCCGGCCTGATGTATCACTCGAAGTACAATGACGCTAAAAAATTCGCCGGCATCCAATTCGAGATGGATCCTACCAAACGCCGGTGGACCGGCCTTCTCTACGCGGAAAACCTCGGTGGCTGGCACTACCCGAACCGTGATGGTGCTGCTGGCGAAGAAAAAGCCAGTAAGGAAACCATGCGCGAGCTCTCCAAAATCGGCCAAGAAGCATTCAACCCAACTGGTTGGAATGCCGGCTTTATCCGTATCCGAGGCAATGAGCTCCAAACCTGGCTCAACGGCAAGCTGCGCACCAACTACACCTGGAAAGTCGGCAACTTCCCCGGCCAAGGCTCCATCGCACTACAGATCCACGGTGGCAAATCCTGCGCCGTCTCATGGCGTAACCTCTACTTGCTACCACTCGATAGCGAGAGCAAGTAAGGGCCCCGCCGAGTAAGCGACTGGTCGAGACCAGCTACATCATTAGCTTCCTGTCCAGCGTACGGTACTGAATCGCCTCGAGCACGTGTTCTGGCAAAATATCAGCACTGTCTCCAAGGTCGGCAAGTGTTCTCGCCACTTTCAAAATCCGGTCATGGGCACGGGCGGAAAAATTCAGCTCGGTCATCGCATGCTCAAGATAGCCTGATGCCGTGGCATCGATCCTGCAGTGCTCACGCATCACCTTGCTCGGCATCGATGCATTACAGGTGACATTGCCTTGATCAGCAAATCGCTCCACCTGACGCTGCCGCGCCGCCTCCACCCGGCCGCGTACCACTGCTGAGGTCTCACCAGACTCATCACCCGCCAGCTCACGGTATTCCACCAGAGGCACCTCCACATGAATATCGATCCTGTCTAACAAAGGGCCGGAAATACGCTGACGGTATTTCTCAATCTTCGGAGGCGAACAGCGGCATTCCCGTTTGGGGTCACCGTAATAACCACAGGGGCATGGGTTCATCGCCGCCACCATCATAAAGCGGCTCGGGAAGCTCAGGGTTCCCGCAGCACGTGAAATCGTCACATACCCATCCTCCAAAGGTTGCCGCATCACCTCCAGGGTCTGCCTGCGAAACTCGGGCAGCTCGTCGAGAAACAGCACGCCGTTGTGAGCCAGTGATACTTCGCCCGGCCCAGGGTTGGTGCCGCCACCCAACAAACCAACATCGGAAATGGTATGGTGCGGTGCTCTGAATGGCCTAGTCACCAGCAGAGCATTTTCTTTACCCAATAATCCCGAGATCGAATGCACCTTGGTCGAATCAATCGCCTCTGCCTCGGTAAGATCCGGCAAGATCGTAGGCAGACGTTTGGCGATCATCGATTTGCCCGTTCCCGGAGGCCCGACCATCAGGAGATTGTGCCCACCTGCGGCAGCCACCTCCAGAGCACGCTTCACCTGGTGCTGGCCTCTGACATCCTCTAGCCCCACCTCGTAATGACGGCGTGTGTCAAAAAGCCGTTTCCTATCCAGCTCATACGGAGCAAGAACCCTCTGGCCGGTGATAAAATCCCATGCCTGGCGCAGGTTATCCACGCCATACACCTCCAGACCCTCAACCACTGCAGCCTCAGCCGCATTCGCTGCCGGCACGATCAGACGCGTCCTGCCACGCCGTTTCGCTTCCAGCGCCATTGATAAGACCCCACGAACCGGACGCACCATCCCGTCTAGTGCCAACTCGCCAATCATGGCATATCGCTCAGGGTCTATAATGCACTCGGCACCGGCGGTCTCAGCCAAAGCAAGCGCAATGGGTAAATCAAAACGCGGCCCCTCCTTTTTCAAATCGGCAGGCGCTAAATTGATCGTCTTGACCCCGTCCGCCCAGCTCAGCGCCGATGTCGCCAGCGCAGACGTGACACGTTGTGAGCTCTCCCGCACAGCAGCATCAGGTAAACCCACCACATTGATCGCCGGCTTTTCCGCATTAAACGCACTGACTTCAACTTCAACCTCAATTCCGTCTACGCCGAGCAGAGCAGAGGAATACACACGCACAATCATGTGTTCAAACTAACACCTACTGTTAGAAGGTAAAGACCCAATTTGAAAATCCTCTTTTTGCGCCTTCACCTTACTTGCATGCCCCTCGCACCAAATTATTCCATTCAAACAGACCTTCCAGATTGACCATAACAGACTCACCGAAGGCTAGTCCCGTCAGCTTCGTTTGGAGAATAGATCACAACAGCAGAAGCTCTTCACGGGCTTAAATTAGAATCATTCTAAATAAATAAACAAAAATTCATTTGGCTGCGTTTAAATAAGTAGAAAGGGTTTTACAAAATACATTCAAACTTACCAAACAAAATGATTTTTGGAGACGCTTAACTTAATGAAGATGATGCCATAGTAGCAAAGTAACACAATTAACCAAAGATCCTCAACACTCCCATATAAAGCAACACCTACCCCACAAATACCATGTCCAGATATGAATCAGACAACAGCCTAAGGCTCTACCTCAGAGAAATTTCTAAAACCGACCTTCTCACACCTGAGCAAGAGATCGAGCTCGCCGCCCGCATCAAAAAGGGCGACAAAGAAGCTCGCTCCCACATGATCCGGGCCAACCTTCGTCTGGTTGTGAAGATCGCGCAGGATTATTCCAATTATGGCTTACCACTCGCCGACCTCATTTCCGAGGGTAACATCGGGCTTATGAAAGCTGTGGAACGCTTTGACCCCAACAAAGGTGGCAAACTCAGCACCTACGGATCATGGTGGATCAAACAATCCATCAAACGCGCCCTAGCCAATCAGAGCAAGACCATCCGCCTACCCGTGCACATGGTCGATAAAATCGCCCGTATGCGCCGCATCTCTGCCCTACTCAGCGAGGCCCTTGGGCGCGAACCGACGCAGGACGAGCTTGCCGAGGAGTTAGGTATCCCACTTCGGAAGGTCGCCCTTCTCCAAAGAGCATCCATGCGACCAACCTCCCTCAACGCCCCAGTCCATGAAGATGAAAGCTCCGAGTTTAGTGACCTGATCGGTGACGAGCATGCGGTGAACCCCTTCGAAGCTCTCGACAGCAAAAACATGCATGGAGAACTCGACGAACTACTCGACACTCTTGACGAACGTGAGCACCGCATCATCGATGCCCGCTTCGGCCTCGATGGCAAATCCCCAATGACCCTCGAAGAAGTCGGCCTTGAGTTCGGTGTCACCCGTGAGCGTATCAGGCAGTTACAAAGCATCGCACTCGAAAAAATGCGCAAGGCCCTGCACCGCAAGGAACAACCCATGCCCGACCTCATGTCTGAACCTTTGGCAGAAGCCTCTTGAAGTAAAAATTTGGATCTCAAGAGCGTCAGGATAAATTCCTGACGCTCTTTTTTATGATTGGCTACGCAGCATATTACTGTTGTCTAGGATTCAGCGTCGTCGCCGATTTCGTTCAAAAAACATAAGGTTCCATTCTATATTTATTGGTCGTAAATCAATAACTTTTCATACGGTGAGAACCCGATAAGTGCCCACATCACAGAAGCAGCGCCCACACCTCCAACGAATCCAACCAGCCTCATTCATGAAAACAATCGCCACGTTCTTAACCGCTGCACTGATCTCTCAGCTCAATGCCCAGATGCTGCTGCCGGAGAGCTCCTTACCTGAATACGAGCAGGATATCGACCATGCCCGGCTGATTAAGAATCAAAGCCACGGAGTCAGAAAGCGCGGTGAAAAAGTTTACCAGAACCTCTGCATGAACTGCCACGGCGACCTCAAAAACGTCGGGTCCATCCCCACCTCGCTACGTTTCGCTGAAGGCAAGTTCCAACACGGCAGTGACCCCCATACGATGTATCAAACCATCACCCGCGGCTGGCGCACCATGCCACCCCAGCCCCAACTCACACCGCGTGATAAATACGCTGCGATTCACTATATCCGTTCCCATTATCTGACGAAACACAACCCGTCCCAGCTATTCAAGGTCACTGCCGACTACCTGGATAAGCTACCCAAGGGTAAAGGCATGGGCCCTGAACCCGCAGCGAATGACGCCCCTGAACCATGGACCGCCATGAACTACGGCGATTTCCTGATCAACACCTACGAAATTGCGACTGAACAAGATAGGGAAAAGGCGGGCAGGGCTGACGAGATCGCCCCTGATGCCAATATCGCCTACAAGGGCATCGCTCTGCGCCTCGACCCGGGCGAGGGCGGAGTCAGCAAGGGGAAAGCCTGGTCCCTCTTCGAGCACGACTCCATGCGCGTTGCCGGAGTCTGGCAGGGCGATGGCTTCATCGACTGGAAGGGTGTCCATTTCGATGGCAAGCACGTTGTCCGGCCCCGCACCATCGGCGCACCTATACTAGAAACCAAGGATGAGCCGGGTTGGGCCAACCCAGAGACAGGAACGTTTGATGACCTCCGCTTCAAGGGCCCTGACGGGCTTCGCTACGGCCCGCTGCCGAGGAAATGGGCGCACTATAAAGGTCTCTACAAACACGGCCATCAAACCGTCATCAGCTACACCATTGGCGATGCCGATATCCTGGAGAGTCACGAATTGGCCAAAGACGGTTCCTTTGTCCGTCAGCTCAACATCGGCAAATCAACCAAACACCTCAGAGTCCGCCTCGCCAACGCAGGCACCAAGGTTCACGTTTCCCAAGCTCCAGATATTAAAGTCCGGGAACAAGACGGTTTTGTAGTCTGCACCATTTCAGCCCTCGAAACCCCCGTCAACATCGCCTTCACCATCGGTGGTGATGTCACCGCCCAACCCAAGGACCTCACCCCACTCACTCAGGGAGGCCCCACCCAGTGGCCCGAGACTCCCGCCGCACTGATCACCCGCGGCAACCAGCCAGGCGCATTCCAGTGGGATCACTTCGATGTGCCGACCGATAAAAACTGGCACAGCCGCCTGCGCACCTCCGGCTTTGATTTTACCCCGGATGGCAAATCTATCATCGTCTGCTGCTGGGATGGTGACGTCTGGAAAGTCGATGGCTACACGGACCCCAAGTCCACCCAGACCACCTGGAAGCGCATCGCCTCTGGGTTGTTCCAGCCGCTCGGGCTGAAGATCGTCAAGGGTAAGATCCTTGTCACCTGCCGTGACCAGATTGTGCTCCTCAACGATCTGAATGGAGACGGCGAGACCGACTTCTACGAAAACTTCAACAGCGACGCCCAGGTGACCAACCACTTCCACGAGTTTGCCATGGGGCTACAGGCCGACGATGAGGGTAACCTCTATTACGCTCGCAGTGCCCGCCACGCCCGCCCGCCGCTGGTGCCTCACCACGGCACCCTGCTCAAGGTCAGCGCCGATGGCTCCGAGACCGAGATCCTCGCCCATGGCTTCCGCGCGGCTAATGGCGTCTGCCGCAACCCGGATGGAACTTTCTTCGTCACTGACCAGGAGGGCCACTGGAACCCAATGAACCGCATCAACCACGTCACGGCAGGCAACAACTTCTACGGTAACATCTGGGGCTATGGTGCTCCTGAGGACACCTCAGATGCCGCCATGGAGCAGCCGCTCTGCTGGGTCGCCAAGAGATTTGACCGCTCGCCCGCCGAGCTGCTCTGGATCGAAAGCGCAAAATGGGGGCCATTCAATGGCAAGCTGATTCACCTCTCCTACGGTCACGGCCGCCTCTCGCTAGTGCCGCACGAAACCATCGACGGCAAAAAACAAGGTGGCCTGATCCGCTTCCCCATCCCTGACCTCGCCACCGGTGTGATGCGTGGCCGCTTCCACTCCGGTGAGGGTGGCGACGGCGAGCTTTACACTTGCGGCATGGCGGCCTGGTCCACCTCTCAATCCAGTAAAAAAGGTGGCCTGTTCCGCATCCGCTACACCGGCAAGCCTACCCATCTTCCCACCGATCTTGCAGCTAACCAAAAAGGGATCACCATTACCTTCTCCGAGCCACTTGACCCCACCAGTGTTAAGCCTGAAGCCCTCAACATCCGCACCTGGGACTACAAACGCACTGCCAACTATGGCTCGAAACATCTGAATGAAAAATCTCACCCGGTTACTACTACCAGCCTCAGTCAGGACGGTAAAACCCTGACATTCAATATCACCGAGCTCGCCACCTGCTGGCAAATGTCGATCAAATATACGCTCAAAGCAAAGGATGGCTCGCCAGTGACCGGCGAAATTCAGAACACTATCCATACCCTCAAACCCTAGCCCACTCAGTTCTTCACAGGTTCCTCATAGCTGCTACCAATCGACACATTCAGCCCTTCATCATAGGCCTAAGGCAATGCTCCCCTTTTCTTCCTACGTAGTAGGAAAGGGGCATTCTTAAAAAAATTGTCTTTCCAAGTGGCCTTTCCACGCGTAGTTCCAACTCTTATGTCGAAGACCCTGATCATCGCGGAGAAGCCATCCGTTGCTACTGACCTCTCTAAATCGCTCGCAAAGGCACCTGAGGTCGGCAAGTTTGAGAAGAAAGGCCGCGGACGTGATATTTACTTTGAAAATGACAACTTTGTCATCACTTCAGCCGTCGGACACCTCGTCGAGCTTAAGATGCCACAAGGGCCTATCGGCAAAAACGGTAAACCGCGTAACCTGCCGTGGAACTTTGATGTTCTCCCCGCCATTCCGAAGCAATTCGAACTGCAGCCCATCGAGCAATCTGAGACCCGCTTAAAGCAAGTACTGCGCCTCTGCCGCCGTAAAGACATCGACACCATTGTGAATGCCTGTGATGCGGGCCGTGAGGGTGAGCTGATCTTCCGCTATATCCTCGAGCTCGGTAAGGTTGAGAAGCCTGTCAAACGTCTCTGGATGCAGTCCATGACCGAAGGCGCCATCTTAGACGCATGGAGTCATCTCCGCACTGACGAGGAAATGAAAGATCTTGCCGATGCCGCAAAATGCCGCTCAGAGTCAGACTGGCTCGTCGGTCTGAACTCGACCCGTGCACTGACCTGTTTCCGCTCTCGCCATGGAGGATTTAATATTACCGCTGCCGGACGAGTGCAAACACCCACCCTCGCCATCCTCGCCAAACGCGAAATGGAAATCCGCGAATTCATCTCAGAGCCCTACGCAGAAGTGCATGCCGATTTCTCAGTGGCAAAAGGTGACTACGCAGGACGCTGGATCAACGAATCCTGGAAGCGTGATACAGAATTTCCTCACTCTCGCCCCGAACGTATTTGGAAAACAGATGACGCTGAAGCTATCCGCAGCCGCTGTGAGGGCAAAACCGGCACCGTCACTGAAGAGCAGAAACCTACCAAGCAGGCATCGCCTCAGCTCTATGACCTCACCACCCTTCAGCGTGAGGCCTCATCACGCTACGGATTCTCTGCTAAGCGCACACTCCAAGTCGCCCAGGCACTGTATGAGAAATACAAGATGCTCACCTACCCAAGGACAGACTCACGCTATCTTCCTGAGGATTACGTAAGCCAAGTGCACAGCACCGTTGACTCCATTGCCAAGCAGAGTGGCGAGCTGGGTAAACATGCCAAACATGTGGCCAAGGAGCAGCTTATCGTTCCTAGCAAACGTATCTTTAACAACGCCAAGATTTCAGATCACTTTGCCATCATTCCCACCGGTCGTTTTGTTAAGCTTGATGAAGCCGCTGCTAAAATTTTTGAACTGGTGACCAAACGTTTTCTTGCTGTGTTTTATCCACACGCCGAGTTTCTTAATACCCGCCGCATTACCCGCATCACCAGCCCTGACGCCACAGACGCCTTCCTGACCACCGGCAAGATACTCGTCACACCAGGCTGGCTCGCCGTCTACGGACGCCAACCAGGCGTTGCTGCGGGCAAAGACGAGCTTTGTGCCGTCTCCGAGGGAGAATCTGCCCAGGTCACTGATATTGAGGTTAAGCATGAAGAGACTAAACCCCCAGCACGCTTTAATGAAGCCACCCTTCTTTCCGCCATGGAAGGCGCCGGCAAGCTCATTGATGACGAAGAACTTCGCGAAGCGATGTCAGAGCGAGGCCTAGGCACTCCCGCTACTCGAGCAGCCACCATTGAAGGCCTTATCCGTCAGAAATATATCGAGCGCGACGGTCGCGAGATTCTTGTCACCCGCAAGGGCCTCCGCCTCATTGAAATCACCGATGAGCTCGGCATCCACGCTCTAGCATCAGCATCCATGACCGGCGATTGGGAGAGTAAACTCCGACAGATGGAACAAGGCAATCTCAGCCGTGACGAATTCATGGGCGGCATCATCGACTTTACCGAGGACATCGTCAACCGGGCAAAGACCTACACCGCAGAGCTCAAAAATAAAGTCTTCCCCGACCTCATCGCCACTTGTCCCAACTGCCAAGCCAACAAACTCAGAACCACTGACGCCACCTACGAGTGCTACAATCCAGAGTGTGGTTTTAAAATGAACAAGCACATCGCCTCCAGACTCATCAACGAAAAGGAAGCACACGATTTACTGGAGAAAAAGTTCATCGGCCCATTGGAAGATTTCAAATCCCGCTTCAACCGTCCATTCGATGCGGCACTCGAACTCAAGCAGGAGGTCAGCAAGACCGGTAAAAAAGGAAAATGGAAAGTCAGCTTCGTCTTTGACGATGGTGAAAACGAGCGTGACGAACTTACCGAAGACCAAGTCATTGCCACCGTCACCACTCACACCGGTTCCGAGGTCAAAATTTACGAAGCCTCCAAGGCATGGTACGTTCCTGCTATCACCACCAAAGATAGCCCCGAAGGCATTCGTATTTCACGCACCATTCTCCAGTGTGAGATTCCCAGCGACCAAGGCATTCAACTGATCGAAAAAGGTAAGACCAACCTACTGCCTGGATTTATTTCCAAGCGCACCAAACGGGCCTTTGCCGCCTACCTCACCTTCGACCAAGCCAGTGGTAAAGTGGCATTTGAATTCGAGCCACGTAAAGCCGGGAAAAAAGGAGCTAAGAAGACCGCAGCCAAAAAAGCAGGCAAAAAGAAGTAGTAGCTTCTAACGACAAGCCATCAAAGGCTCTCAGATTAGCCAGCTCTCACCTCACCGCTAGACATGAGAACATACACCAAGCAAGAGGTAGCGGCGACAATCGATCACGCCGTCTTGAAACCTGAGTTCACTGATGCTGATTTAAAACAGCACGCCACCATGTGCATTGAAAACGGCGTCTTCAGCATGTGTGTCAAACCCTGTGACGTGAAGATGGCAGCAGCTTTGCTCAAAGACAGCCCGGTGAAGGTCTCCTGTGTCTTGAGCTTCCCTCATGGAGCTGACACCACCACCACCAAAGTCTTCCAAGCACAACAAGCCATTGAAGACGGCGTTGATGAAATCGACATGGTAATGAATATTGGCAAGTTCATGTCCGGGGATTTTGACTATGTCAAAAACGACATTCAAGCTGTCGTCAAAATCGCGCACCAACACAAAGTACTCGTCAAAGTCATTCAGGAAAGTGGTCATCTAAGCCCAGAGCAGATTGCCGTGGCCAGCGAGCTTGCTTATCAAGCAGGTGCTGACTTTGTCAAAACATCAACCGGCTTTGGTCCGGGGTCCGCTACCCCTGAATCCATTGATGTCATGGTCAAAACCGTGGGCAACAAAATGCAAGTCAAGGCCTCAGGTGGCATCCGCACATGGGACGAAGCCGTTGCCTATTTGGAACAGGGTGTAGATCGGCTGGGCGTGGGCTCCACCGCTGCCGTATTACATGGTGCAGAAGCTCAAGGCGATTATTAGCCCAACGTCAAAGATCTGGCACCGGCTACTGGAGGCGCGCCTCCGACTGCGGGGTTGAGGTTGTAGCCACGAAAATCATTTCGACTCGGGGCGGGTAGCCGCTTGTCTAGCGCCGACCTGTTACGTTAATTAACAGACGCTTTCTTAGCTTTTACTTTTCTAACAATGAAATATAACATGAAAAGACCCGAGAGAAGATAGCTCCAGTGTACAGTACGGTGCATTATTCTTTGTTGTTTTCGGAGTAATTCATGATGCTTTGCATATGCGGCCAAGTCACCATTCAGCTTACGCCACGCTTCTGAATTTTCGATCTCAAGCGATTTATTGTCAAAAAGCTCACTTTTATAGCCTAATCTAAATTTTTCTGCTGAGCCTACTAATATAGCTGGAACTGATCCATCTCTGCCTAGATCCCCGCTTTGTTTCTGCTCAAAATAACCCCAAAAAAGAAAGCAAACTAGCACCCAAAAAGCGGTAGAGGATATGATGTATCCTATCTCATAGATTTTCATATCACCCATAGTGTCAATTCATGCAATTTTGGTAAATGCACTATTTGACTTATTTTTTGCACAATATGCCCCCTCCCTACTCTGGTATTCCGCCAGCCCGTTCAGACGTCCCCCAGCCTGCCAGATTTATGTTAAATACCTCTTCTCCAAAGGCTGATTTGTTTACCATGACGATCTCATCGAGTTCCGCAAATTGTGATGCACGAGTATTTATTGCGGCTAATGTCGTATTCAGCGGCTAGTCCGCTGTAATGCTTTGTTAGCTGAGATTACAGACAAAAAAAATACCGAGTTATCGATCAATAATAAAGCGCCCATCTCGGGAAATGGTGTTCTCATTCCAATGAATTCGATGCACATACTCATAATCCAGGTCATGGTCTCGTGTACGCATGAAAATCACTTTACCAGGGGTCATCGTTTCGCACTTAGCCTCTTCCATGAAGTAGGTTTTTTGGTAATCGGCTAATCTCCATTCATATAGCTTAATCCTCCCGTCTTCATACTTTCCTAGTTTTCGTTCCCTAGTAACATTGAGAGTGAGATCAGTCCCATTTATTTCTCTCCG
>Ga0115572_10002515_pt1 | contig 14621 bp, 7 predicted proteins | sample COGITO_mtgs_1206_FD_88681 | JGI IMG/M metagenome (GOLD analysis project Ga0115572, IMG submission 88681) | Pelagic marine microbial communities from North Sea - COGITO_mtgs_120607 | ecosystem: Environmental > Aquatic > Marine > Epipelagic | place: Germany:Helgoland, sampling site Kabeltonne... | reverse complement strand
CAACAGCATGCGAAGCGAATCAGGGATCACTGCGATTTATTAGTTTTTCCAGGTGACTTCCCCCTTACGATTTTCAATATCCAACCAGACGGATACATGCTCAAACTCACGAGTGTAGATATAACCGTCACGTTTTGCGGGACCCTTCGGAGGGCCGAGTGGCTTCTTGTACTCCGGTAGCGCTTTCATCCAAACACTGCTTTCACAGATACCCCTACGCGTTTCAGCTGAGTATCCGTCTTTAATGTACAGGTAGCTGTATTTTTCAGCACACACCAGAAACAGCGCGATATTGAAATCAATTATTTCCCTAGAACCATAATTCGAATCATCATTTTTCAGACGTACTTCATCAACACCTTCTGAAACCGTAGTTTCGCCGATACTCAGTGTCATTGAAATAATTTTACCCATACGTGCGGCTTTCTGTGCAGTGTCAATGCCTTTGGCCACAGTGTCAGGATTAGGCGACAGGAAGTTCTCGAGGTAGGACCCATCGAGTTTATCCATATATTCCAGACCGCCGTGTTCAAAGTGATGCGCCCTGATGATGTTCGCGAACATTAACTTGTTCGGTCCGAGTGCCTCTCTAGTTTGCGCTATCATTGCATGATAGCCCTCAATTGTAGCCTTCTTTTTACCGTCAGGGAGCTGGCGTAACATATAACTCCGCATTAAAGCTTTCACACTGCCATCAATGAACAGCCCGTCGATATAAGGGCTGTCACAGACCTTTTTTGCATTAGAAACCCACCAGTCACGTAGCGCCGGATTTGTTGTATCATACGCCTTAATCCGATCTCTGACCATAGATGGCTGCCCATCTTTACCAACTAGGAACCAGTTGGGAATCGAGTCAATCTGCTCATTAAAAGTGTAGCCGCCATAGTGACAAATCACATTGCGATAAAACAGCACCTTTGCTTTCGGATTCAGTGCCTTGATCCTTTTGGCTATTTCGATGGTTCCGGCATCTGTTGAACCGAAACTTTTGGATCCGGTCGTCTTTTCTAAAGTGATCAGAGGGAATTCTGAAAGAAATTGTAACTCCTGATTAGAGAAGACATCTGCTTTTCTTATATGCATATACAGCGGGAGAGTCTCCCAGCTAAATTCAGGCAGAATAGATCGAGTCACTGCGCTCAGCGCTGCACCCTCTGAAACGTCCCGACGTTTCCATAAACAAAGATCTAAATCATTGTTCAGCGATGATCTAAAATTTATATTCGTTTCATTCGCAACAGAAACGCTCAGTGTAAATGGTTTCTCTCCGGCCTTTCCCTCAAAAACAGATACGTTTGCTTGATTGTTTTTTGACGCGACCGGGAGTGTTCGCATCGTTTCCCCGATGGATAGCACCAAGGAATCATTGGTAAATTCAAACAGCACTTGAGACATTCTCTTCACAATTTCCGTAAAGCGCTTCCTCGCCTGATCATTAAACCCCGGGGAAGCCTTCATCTGTTTGACCGTGGCGTCGACATCCAGAACCCAGGTCCCTTTGAGTGCTTTGTGAACCTCAGCCCATCCCGTTGCCGACAGAGCGAGCACGGTCATGCTTATCAAAATGTATGTTTTAATGGTTCTCATTTTGCTTCTTCCTGCGCTTCCTTTTTCTTCTTTGCAGCGGTCTTCTTGAGGGCGGTCTTCAGGCATCCGAAGTACTGCTTCATTGGGTTCACATAGGGTCTGAATTTGCAGGCGGCAATTTCGTCCCGATACGCGTCGGGTCCGTCGCCGAGCCAATCGATCATGTTCAAGACCAGCAAGGTGGCATACGAGTCCTGCTGCAGCAGACTCTTGAAGCAGGCTTTGGCGGGTTCCGTGTCACCCTGTTGATAAAGGGTGAATGCTGCCATGGCCCGGACGACATGGGAATCGTCGCGGAGCGCTTCACGGATGCGGGACTGAGCGGTGCTGGCTTGGTCGCCGAGAAGATGACACCCGACGATGCCCCAATAGCGCATGCCCGAATCCTTATGATCCAACAGCTGTAACAAGGTCGGAAGATTGCCCGGATCCTGCTGCAGGGCCAGGTCGGATGCATCCAGATACGCTGCCAGGTCATACTGCTCCGGGTTACGGACCATCTCGTAAACGGTGGTCTGATAATCGGCGGCACGCTTCATCCGTTCGGCTTCGGGAAGCAGCCCGGAATCGTGCACCTGCAGTTGCCATTTACGGAGTTCGCGGCGCAGCGCTTCTGCGACGTCTTTATATTCCGCTTGGTCGATCAGGTTGACGACGTTGTCCGGGTCTTTACTCGTATCGTAGAGTTCTTCCATGGGTTTTGTGCCGAACCAGCGGCCAGTGACGGCATCGGTCTTTCCCGCCTGGTACCATTCCTCCCAGGCCCTGGTTGCCTCCATCTTCCACAGATAGTAAAGGTGCTGCCCTCTGGGAACAAACGGCATGTAGTTGCGAATGTAGAGAAAACGCTTGTTGCGGATCGCGCGGACATTATCGCAGCGCTCATCCATGCGCTCGCGGAAGCTTACGTGAGTTGCGCGTTCGGCTTCGGCCTCGGGGCCGAGAAAGACCTGGCCCTGCATCACATCCGGAATCTCTGAGCCGGTAATTTTCAACCAGGTTTTGGGCATGTCAACGAAGCTCACAAGTCGGTCCACCTGAGCACCCGGTTGCTCCGCCGGCCAGAGGTGTTTGTATTTCTCGGGGATTCGGATCACCAGGGGGCAATGGGTGCCGCTGTCGAACAGGAAGCGTTTACTGCGCGGCAACACGCCACCGTGATCGGAGTTGTAGATCACAATAGTGTTCTCGGCCAACCCGTTCGCCTTCAGAGCCTTTAGCATGACGCCGACCTGGGCATCCATTTCCTTCATCGCGTCATGGTAATGCGCATAGTTCTTACGCATCGTCGGGATGTCAGGATGGTAATTGGCCAGGCGCGTGTCCTCGGGGCGATGCGTCGTATTCTCAACATCGCCGAATGCCTTGCTCTCGTGGGAGTCGGCCAGATTGATGACCTGACAAAATGGCTGCTTCTGCTTAAGATTTTTCCAGTCGAGTTTGATGGAATCCCAGCATTCGTCGTCAGGGCGGCCGCCGATGTTGTAATCGGTCTTGCGGACGTTGGAGCAGTAGTAGCCGGCGTCCTTCAGGTAATCCGGGTAGTACTTGATCTGATCATGCGGGATATCGTAGCGGCTGCGCATCGGCGCTGTCCCCATCGAGATCGCGTGCACGCCCGTGATCCAAGTGCTGCGTGAGGGCGCACAGACCGGAGCGTTGGCGTAGCAGTGCAGATACTGAAACCCCTCCCGCGCCAGCCCGTCGATGTTTGGCGTCTCCGCATGGGGGTTGCCGTAACACCCCACCCAATTGACGCTATTGTCCTCGCTGGTCAGCCAAAGAATGTTCGGCCGCTCGGCCCCAAACCCCTGAAGTGCCGTCACTAGCAGGGCGATTGTAATCGTTATAATTTTCATAAGATTTTCATGACGCGCTATTGTTTCCCCTTGGAGTTTCTTGCGCGTCTGTTCGGATTCGATTGCAGCGCTTTGGCCAGGCGTGCGGCGATTTCCGGGTATTGATCAATCACATTATTGGATTCACCAATATCCTCTTTGAGGTTGTAGAGCGTCGGCCCCTTGAATTTGCGTGTAGTGGCCTTGACCTTGAACACCTCACGAGAGTGGTACTTCCAGTCACCGCTGCGAACGGCGCTTTGATTGTAGAAAAAATATTCATGCGGTGTTTTCGCGCCCGCCTGGGCCGTCATCAGGTCGATGATGCTTTTGCCATCGAGTGCTTGCTGGGTTGGGAGGGCTGCGCCACTGATCTGCGCAAAGGTGGGCAGCAGATCCATGGAAAGCGCTAGTTCGTCGCACACCGATCCGGCGGGAATTTGCCCCGGCCATTGCATCACGCAGGGAACACGCTGTCCGCCCTCGAAGGTGGTCATTTTCCCTTCAAACAGAGGGAGCGCGCTCCCCCCTCTTTCACCCATAACCAACCACGGCCCGTTATCCGACGTGACGATGACCAGCGTGTTTTCATCGACCTTCAGTTTCTTGAGATGATTCAGGATTTGGCCGACATTGTAGTCCATCTCTTCAATGACATCGCCATAGAGCCCACCTTCGCTTTTGCCCTTGAAGTCGGGCGATGCGAACAACGGAATGTGCGGCATGGAATTGGCCAGATAGAGGAAGAACGGCTTGTCCTCTTTCACACTCTCGGAAATAAACGCGATCCCCTCGTCGGCAAACCGTTTCGTGATGGTGGTCTGATCGACGGGAAACTCGATGCACGCCTCGTTGCGCATCAGCGGCACCTTGTTTTTTAACTTATGCGGTTGTTTCTGCCATAGAGTCTGCCCTTCTTTGTGCGCTGGGAAAGCCTGAGCAATCGATTCGGGGGTAAGCCCTTCAAGATACAAACAGTCCGAAGCATACGTCATGCTCTTTGCCGGAAACATATCGTTGCTGTAGGGAATGCCGTAATAGGAATCAAATCCCTGATTGGTGGGGAGAAATTCGGGTTCATCACCCAGATGCCATTTACCGACCGCCTTGGTGTTGTAGCCGGCAGTCTTGAGCATTTCGGCAATCGTTACATGCTTTGGATCCAGGCCCTCATGGCCGCGGTTCGGGAAAAACACATTGGGTACGCCGACCCGGTTCGGATAGCAGCCAGTCAGCAGTGCGGCGCGCGATGCAGAGCAAACCGGCGAGGCCACCATGAAACTGGTGAACTTTATCCCCTCCTCTGCCATTCGATCGATATGCGGCGTCTTGATGTCCGGTGAACCGAAGCAGCCCAAGTCCTGATACCCCTGGTCATCGTTGAAAACAACGATGATGTTCGGTTGCTGACCAGCCGTCGCAACCCCAGATGCCAGTAACGCAATGGCTCCAATATAGTTTCTTAGTCGTCTCATTTTATGTCCTCAAATTGAGTGATTCGCTTTTACGGTGTTCTTTGTTCGATTGTTTTTCTTCTTCGCCCCGCCGCCCTTGTCCAGCGACGTTTCCGTTGCGATCGGATCGGCGTCTCCCAACGCAGCCAGCTGGACGTGCAGCTGCTGTTTCAATGCTGCGGCCACCGAGCGGTATTCGGGGTTGCTGATTTCGTTCGTCAATTCATAGGGATCTTTTTCCAGGTTGTAGAGTTCGTACTCCGGCCGATGATGCAGCTTATGCACCAACGGATCGCCGGGAAAGGATGCAACCCAGGACGATGCAATATCGCTGTCGCCCTTAGCCGGGTCTTTCAGCATCGCCAGCGCCTTATCGATCGTGCTGTTGGAGGTCTGGCTTTCATGGTTCGGGTTGTAGATCAAGGTGAACGATTTGTTGCGGATGACTCGGACCGGATAGATGCGTTCGCGGCTGCCGATAATATTGCAGTTCGAAAACGCGCCATAGACATAAGGATGAAGCACCTGCGGCTTGCCGTTCAAGCTCTTCAGGAAACTCTGACCGTCGCAACCGCCGGGCTTCAACTTGCCCCCGGCGGCTTCTACCAGTGTCGGTGTCATGTCCGCAATCGATAGCAGCTCCTCCGCCACAGAGCCAGGCTGAGTCACGCCCGCCCATCGCGCAACCAGGCCAGAACGCAGGCCGTTGTCATAGCAGGTCCATTTCGCGAAGGGCAACTGCGTGCCCTGTTCGCTGTTAACCATAAAGATGGTGTTGTCCCACAAGCCGCGCGCTTCCAACTCTTCGCGCATCTGGCCGACCAACCTGTCGAAATTTGAAACCTCGGCATAATAGTTCACCAGCTCCCGCCGCAGCACAGGCGTGTCCAACCAATAGGGCGGAATCGTCAGCGACTCGGAGTCATACGCCGAGCGGTCACCGGTCGTGAACGGGGCGTGCGAATCGTTGGAAGCGATGAACAGGCAGAACGGTTTCCCCTCCTGCGCACAGGAATCCATAAACGTCTGCGCGTCCTTCAGAAGATCGGGATTCGGATCCTTCGACTGATCCTTGTTCCCCGGGAAATATTCGAACGGATAGCACTCCCTGGGCCCTACATGGCTCTTGCCCACCAAGGCCACACGATAGCCCAACGGTTTCAGGTAGTGAGGAATGCTGCGGGTATCCGGCTTCGATTTCGAATGGTTCGCAAGCGTCCCCGTGCGCCACGGCGAACGGCCGCTGTAGAGTTCCTGCCGATACGGCGCGCACATCGCCGCCGAGCAATAGAGGCGATCGAACCGCATGCCCTCGGCGGCGAGCTTGTCGATGTTCGGCGTTTTGCAGTCCACACTGCCGTATGCCCCCCACGAATCGCGGCTCATGTCGTCCGCGAGAATGAAAACGATGTTGGGTTTCTGTCGCGGCTTCTTTGCCTTTTGCTTCCCTTGGGCTGCGACTGAAGCGGGACGCGCATCTTTGTAGGTATCAAGGACTCCTTCAAACAGGGCGCGCGCTTCTTGAGCTTCCGGAGAGAGTTGCTGGAGGGGGCGCTCCTCCAGAACATCGTTACGGATATCGTAAAATTTTCCTGTGCGATAGAGTTTATAACGCTGGTTCCTGACCCATTCCCTCCCCTTGGGCCCACCACCTGTATTGTACCAACTGTAGATCCACGCACGGGGAGTGCCTTCCTTGCCCAGCAACTGCGGCAGTAAACTTTGCCCGTCAATCTGCAACGACGGCGGGATCGTGACACCGGCGGTTTCGCATAGCGTGGGCAGAAAGTCACTGAAATCCACCAAGTCGGTGGTGACGCGTCCGTTTGCAATTGTGCCCGGCCAGCTCGCGATGAGTGGCACACGGGTGCCTGCATCGGTCATCAGCCTTTTCCCGCCGGCGCCCTCGCGACCACCCATGACCGAAACGCCCGGCTTGTCGGTTCCGTTGTCGCCGACAAAGAGGATCAGCGTGTTCTCGCGTATCCCAAGTGCATCCAGCTTTGTGGTGATCCTGCCGACGATCTTATCCATATACGTGACCATATCGCCGAAGTATTTCGCATCGCCCTTGTAGGTCGGGGAGCCTTTGCTTTTCGGGTCCCAGTCCGCAGAGTCAGGTACCGGTGCAAAGGGACAATGTGTGAGGATCATGGGGTAGTAGACAAAGAACGGCTTGTCTTGGTTCGTTTCCATGAAGTCGCAAATGAAGTCGGCACAGACATCCGGACCGAACGCGCCTTCAGGCAGCGTGGCGGTCTTGCCATTGATATCAATCTGCGGATTCGCGAAGCGGTTATCGGTGCCGTGTGGCCCTTTGGCGCCCGGGATCGTGTGCTGCCAGAGACAGGCTTGATCAAACCCGAAATGCTGCGGTGCGTCCGCTTGACGGCCGAGTTGCCACTTCCCGGCGATGCAGGTGGCATAGCCGCTCTGCTTGAGCAAGTGAGCAAAAGTTGTCTCTCCCCTGTCCAGCACCCCAAACGCGGTATAGTTCCGCACGTTGTACATGCCGGTCATGATTTGGACGCGTGAGGGCGTGCAGAGTGGTTGAGAGTAGCAGTGCTCAAACCGCACACCGGTTGCCGCCAACTTGTCCAGCACGGGTGTCTGGTAAGAGGTGCCGCCGTTGGCGCCGATACACTCGTAGCCCAAGTCATCGGCCATGATCAGAACGATGTTAGGGCGGCTTGCCGCTGCGCATGTAGCGAATACCAACAACGCTGCTGCCGCACTCAGGACAGTTTGGATGGTTTGTTTTAACATGTGTTACGAAGTTTCATCATCTCAATCTCCAGGTTGAATGCTGCTCTGATTTGTTAGCGAACGGAGGACGCTTCGCCCGGTTTGCCTGAACGGTTTGCCAGTCTGGGCGAGGAATAGCCCTGCGTCCGGATCTGCTTGAGGCGTGCCGTAAGTTGCTGCGCCTTCTCCGGGTACTGATCAATCAGGTTCGTTCGCTGTGCGACATCGTCGCGCATGTTGAACAGCTCCGCCGCATTGCCATCATCCCCCGGGTACTTCCGCTTCCGTTCCCAGGCGTTGTAGCCCTTCGAATGATAGCCGCTCTTCGCTTGAATCAAAGTCCAGTCGCCATCACGGATAGCATAGGCGTTCTCAAAGGTGTTGTGAATATGCGTGGTGCGGGGGCTGGCCATAGTGGCAGCCGTCCAGAGTGGAAGCAGGTCGTGGGAGTCCTCCGCCGCGGTGTCGGGTAACTCATAGCCAACGACCGCGGCGAGCGTGCCCATCAGATCGATCTGTGAGACCAGCCCGTCGGAAGTCCGTCCGGCCGGAACCTTGCCTGGCCAACGGATGATAAAGGGAACGCGGTGTCCGCCCTCGTAGATGTCCCGCTTGAGTCCGCGCAGGGGGTGTGCCGACCAATGGTCGAATTTCGCGTCCCGTTGATAAGCGTAATGCTCGGGGCCGTTGTCGGCGGTGAAGATCACGAGCGTATTGTCGGCAACTCCTGCCGTGTCAAGGGCCGCTAACAACTGCCCGATCGAGTCATCGGTTTCGACGGCAAAGTCTCCATAGGGGCCTGCACCGGATGTCCCATCGAAGCGGTCATTGGGAATGATCGGGGCATGGGGCGAGGGATACGCGAAATAAAGGAAAAAGGGTTTGTCTTCAGCAGCGTGCTTCGTGATGAACTCAACGCCCTTGCTCGTCGTGACAGGGATGTTCTGATAGGGATCCCAATCCGAGCACATCGGGCCCGGCCTGCATTCCCATCGGCCTTCCTTGATCGGCTTCCATTTCTTGGTGTTCATCATGGTATCCGGCGCTTTGACCATGCGGTCATTTTCAATCCAGCCATAGGGTGGAAAGTTGATCACCGAGTCGCCAAAGTAGGTGTCGAATCCGTGCGCTAGCGGTCCGTCGGGAATGGGCTTGCTCCAGTCAAAATCCCCTACCCGGTTTTTCTTCGTATTGGCCCCGGGCTTGCGGATTGCGTCCCAGTCCCAACCCAGATGCCATTTTCCGATGGCCCCTGTGGTGTAGCCCTTATCCTGGAACATTTCAGGCAGGGTCAGGCGTTCGGGCGAGAACACCGAGCGCCCGAAGGCATTGACGATCCCGTGGAATTTCCGCCAGTGATGGCGGCCCGTGAGCAGCGCGTAGCGTGAGGGCGTACAAATTCCCGAGGAGGAGTGCCCATCGGTAAACCGCATGCCCTCTGCTGCCAGCTTGTCGAGGTGTGGGGTCGGGATCCTGGATTTGGTATTATAACAGCCCAAGTCCCCATAGCCGAGATCGTCGGCGTAGAGAATGAGCACATTCGGTCGTTTCTCTGGTGCTGCACCCTGAACGAGCGAAGCCACGACCATGGCTGCCGCGCAACATACTATAATTCTACTTTTTCGTTTCATATTTCAGTGCTTCCATGATGGTTCACATTGGCTCGCCCCTCCAACTGAGAGCGAACGTGCCCGGCATATCCGATGGAAATGGAATCTCCGATGATCAGGACATTCGGCAAACTGGGATCCATTGTCACCGGCCTCTTTTTGCGTTGGTTCTTCTGAAGCGTTGCGATCAGATAGTCAGTGGCATTCTGGTGCGTGGCATTCGCTGCACGAGGATACATCAGCTCACATTCAAGGCCCAGTGCCACACAACGCTCCTGAAGCTTCACGCCAAAGTTGGCGGTATGCGTCGGATCTTTCTGCACCTTGCCGATGGCGGGAGGTGCCTTGTAATACAAGTAAACCGGCGGGTCATCCGCGCTGACCAGTGCATACGGAGAATACGCCTGAATCCAGGGCAGGATGTTGTCACGTTCGGCTAGGAACTGATCAAAATTGTTCAGCCCGAAGGCATGCCCCCCGTATTTGCTGTTGGGGGTCCACGCCTTCATCTGACTGGGATCCAGGGTGGTCTGCGCGTTATTGACAGCCGCGCAGTAGAGACGGGTGGATTCACGGGCAATGGGATCCTTGCTCTCCGGATCGGCGAGATCATCGTGATAGAGCAGCCAGAGGCTTGAGCAGGCGCCAGCCGAACTGCCTGCGGCCGCAATGCGTTCCTGATCGATATTCCACTCCTCCGCTTTGCTGCGGACCAACTGCAGCGCACGGGCCGCATCCTGCAACGGGGCTTTGACCGGTGGCTCAACATCACGGGCGTGTTTCATTAATCGGTAGTTGATCGCAACCACCGAGATGCCCTCCTTCAGCAAGGCGGCGGCATCGACAAAACGATGAAGTCGTTCTTTGCTGCCGCCAGCCCATCCACCGCCATGGATGACAAATACAAGCGGCGTCGGTTGATCGGACGGCGCTTTCCAGAAATCCAGCACGTGCCGGTCATGATCGCCGTAGGCAATCTCACTCAACGTGGGCTGCGGCACAGAGTCCGCGTATTTAGGTGCGCTGGCTTTGGCCTTCGGGCCGGCCGCCTCTTGCGCTTGGGCGACAAGGGAGACAGCCATCATGCTGACAAAGCAGCAGATAGCGAAGCGGATGGTGTGTCTTGTTTTCATATACTCGATGTCTCCGATGATTCTCGATGACCAACATCAATGGTCGGTGCACTGAAGTGCCGCGTCGTTTTTATCCGGCCCTTTCAGCCAGGCGTTCGGCGATTTCCGGGTATTGCATCGCATTACTTCAGCTTCCTGACTTGTCGCATCTGCTCGATCTGGGCTTCCCATTGTTTCTCGAGCGCTTCGACCTTTTCCGGATATTGAGCCACCAGATCATTCGTTTCTGCGCGGTCTTCTTTCAGATTGTAAAGTTCCCAGGGTCCGTCGTTGGGCTTCACCAGCTTCCAGTCCCCATTTCGAAGGGCCTCATTGTTTCGGTGTGAGAACCAGAGTGTTCGGCTTTCGTCCGTGTCCTCCTTGAAGGTCGGAAGCAGGCTCTGCCCCGGGAACGGGACCTTTTTCTTGGCTGGTGTTGCGCCCGCCAGATCGAGAATGGTGGGAACCATGTCAATGATATGGCCTGGGGTTTCCCGTATCGCTCCATGTTGCGTAATCTGTTTCGGCCAGTGCACAATCAAGGGGGTGCAGCTGCCGCCTTCATGCGCCCACACTTTATGTTTTCTAAACGGCGTGTTGGCGACCGTCGACCAACCCGGTCCCAGGCATAAATAACTGCCTGCCGAACCCGGCGCTGCATCCGGGTCATGGCCATGACCACGCACCATCATTTCGGCACTCGCTCCGTTGTCGGATAAGAAGAAGATGACGGTATCCTCAAAGGCATTCATTGCTTTGAGTTGTTTGATAATACGGGCCACTTCGATATCGACCCGTTCGACCATGGCCGCATGAATCGTCATCTTGACCTGCTGGAATGCTTTCTGTTGCTCCGTGAGATTATTCCAGGCGACAGGACGGGTGACTTCACCCTCTCCGAGGACGGCAAGCTGTTCGGGATAATCGAAAGGAGGACCTTGATCATACTCCACCTCAGAGAGCGATCCCGTGACCAGCCCCAGTTTCTGCAGGCGCTCCCAGCGCTGATCCCGAATGATATCCCAGCCGGATTTGTACCGATCCCCTACCCGTGCAATGTCCTCCGGCAGCGCATGCAAAGGAAAATGGGGGGCGGTAAACGCCACGTACGAAAAGAAGGGTTTGTCCGCATGCTTGGTCTGATGCTCCTTTAGCACTTCAATCACATGATCCGCGACAGCGGTCGTTGCATAAAATCCATCCTTGGGTTCTATTCTTTTGCCGTTCTTTAAAAGCACCTTGGGGCTGAATTCACCATGATTATCAATATACAACGAACGATCGAATCCATTCCCCATTGGCTTGCCGTCAATGTGCCACTTGCCGGAGTGATAGGAGCGGTATCCGGCAGGTTTTAGATATTTCGGCACCAACGGGGCCCACTTCGGGCGCGCCCCTTTCGCCTTTAAATCAAGCACCGAATCGCGGTTGATTTGCTGGGCGTAATAGCCAGATAGAATCGCTGCGCGTGTGGGCGTGCAACGTGCGCTGTTATAAAACTGCGAGTAGCGCAACCCATTGGCCGCCAAACGGTCGATGGTCGGTGTCTGAATCTCGCCACCATAACACCCTAAGTCGGAATATCCCATGTCATCGACCAGGATGATGACAACGTTGGGAGGCTTGCCGGTATTCACTTCGGCCACCGATACGGTCGCCGTCATGATCAGTAAGGTAATAATTCTCGCGTATATTTCCATTCAACTCTCTGTGTTTATCATTATTATCCTGTGCATCAAACGTGTTGTCGCGGAACTGCCAAATTTCAGAACCTGTTTACTTAGGCAGCTCCATCCCACTCTACCTCCCTAGAATACCACAATAAAGCAAACCTGCCTATCACGTGATCACGTGATAAGCATACCCTTATACATATGTCTGTGTTATCAAGTTCGCGTTATAAATGCACTATTTAAGGGCATCTTAAGGACAGCCACGTTTGCAGTGCCTTAAACATGGGTGTCCTTATTATGTTCTGTCATCTTCGCAGCCGTCTTCGTTCTAAGCGAGCTACGCCGTGCCAAGGGGGAAGGAGCACTTTCGTAGAAAACTGCGGAGTCATATGACGCCTGCTAAAGCGAAACTCTGGACTTACCTGAAAGTAGACCGCTATTGAACAATATCGTTACGACGGGATTCCGGCGTCACTTTTAAATCAACCACGCTTCCGTCCTCCACCCGTCCTTCGACCGTGGTGTGATACGGGGCGTGCAGCTTAAAGCTGGCCGTCCACTCCTTCGGCCAGGCGGGCAGCAGGCGGATCTCCCGCCCGTCGCACTGCATCAGCATCCGCTGGAGGGCAATCATGGTAACGGAGCCCTGGCACTGATCGGGCGTCCAGTCGAAGTTCGGCCCCCAGAATGCGGGGAAGCGCGCCTCGTGCACGGGCTCTCGAATCAGGCATTGCCGGGTGGCGTTTTTAGTGACATCCCTGCGGGCCTCGTCGGTCAGCCCCAGCATAGCCGCCTGGATGGCATCCTGCCGCCAGCCGCCGGTTTGCTTAATGCGCCGCCGTTCCCACGTCTCCAGCGCGACATCGAGATCGGGTTTGCCGACCGTGTAGGCCCGGTAAGGAAACACCGCATACAGCTCGGGGTTTTCGGAATTTTTGCAGTCCGAATAGGTGCGCGCCGGTTTGATCCATTGTTTGCCGCCTTCTTCACCAAAGGAAATTTCCGGCAACTCGGAGCGGAAGCGCGTCCAACGGGTGCGCTGTTCTTCCGAGATCAAACTGTCGGGAAGCTCAAGCAAGCGGGTCAAGACTGTGTTCAGGCCGACAACCGTCGGCAGCGGGTCTTCCGCGGTGTGCCACGTTTCCAGACTCATCGAAGGTGAAAAGAGCACCTTTCCTTCCGGCGTGCGCTGGAGGTGCAGGTCGTAGAACGTTACGACTTCATCGGCGATCGGAATGAGCGTATTCCGGGCAAACCCGTCGTCTCCGGTATGCGCATAGTAATCGAGCATCATCATACTCAGTTCATTGCCGCTGTCCCAGTAATAGCGAATGTATGCATTTTTCGGATACATATCCGAATTGCCGGCACCAAAATCATGTTCGCGATTGAGTCCCCAGAAATAGATGGTTTCGGAACAGAAAATCCCGTCGTGATTGAAATAGGTCCGGGTGCGATCCTTGAGCAGCGGAAGCGCCTTGCGGTACATTTCAAACAGCGGCGCCATCTGGTCGGTGTCGCCGGAATAGAGCATGGCCCAGTAGGGCTCGCGCGTGTTCTGGAACCAATAGCATCCACCCCATTTACGGTAATCCGGCCCATGATTTTCTTCCACCTTCGTCCGCCGATTCAAGTCAACGCCATCCACCGTAAAGAGCGAACCGTTGAACTTGATCGGAAAAGCCCCGCGTCCGGCGCAGGCCTGAATCCAGCGTTGCAGCGTATAGGCGCTGGTCACCCGCTTCGCCGCCTCGGTTCCGGTGACAAAAATATGGCTGCGCGACCAGAAATCCGACCAGTACGCTTCGTGCGCCGCCCGGCTTGTTTCAAGCGGAACAGCGTCCGCCTGCGCCCGTTGTTTTTCGAGCTGAGCAACCCACTCGTCTTCCGTCTCCGTCTGTGCCGTCAGCGCATGCACACGGAGATGCAGTTTTTTGAGCGGGGCCGCGGTTTTCAGTGTTTTGCTGTCTTGCGACTGCAGCCCCTCCCCGACGATCAGACCGCCGAAGGTACGGTTCATCAGCGGATCCTGGTAGTTGTCGATCACCCCGCCCAGATGCTGGTTCTTCAGCGTGCCCTCAAAAATGCTTTTTGAATTCCGCTGAAACCAGCGGATCGTAGTGCCCTCGGCCGGAAGCACGGTATCCGCTACCGCTCCGCCGTACAGCTTTTTCCCGGGAACGCGCCAAGGCTCCAGCATCACCTGCGCGCTGAATACCTCAGAGCCTTCGATCTCTACATTCACGACATCCTGATTGGCATCGATCCAAAAAGAGAGTTGCGAGTTGCGGGTTCCGAGTTGCGAATTGATTCGAATGGTACCGGTTTTCAGATCCAGTTCCTGTTTGAATACAGCCCCATCTGCAACCAGCGCCGGCTCCATTTTGACGCGGATGCGGCCCAGCTTCAGCAGTTCCTGTTCCCCGCTCCAGCTGTCGCTTTTGGAAAGATAGAAGAGCAGATCGCCGTTGGGCTCCACCCAGACGTTGGCCGCCAGATCGCCGTTGCCAATCGGCATCGACCCGTGACAATCCGCGCTCGGCGAATCCCACACCACGTTGCAACGATTTAAATCATCCGGTTCAGCAGTGGCCCATGT
>Ga0115572_10002511_pt1 | contig 14637 bp, 18 predicted proteins | sample COGITO_mtgs_1206_FD_88681 | JGI IMG/M metagenome (GOLD analysis project Ga0115572, IMG submission 88681) | Pelagic marine microbial communities from North Sea - COGITO_mtgs_120607 | ecosystem: Environmental > Aquatic > Marine > Epipelagic | place: Germany:Helgoland, sampling site Kabeltonne... | reverse complement strand
TACGTTGTCAATACCTTCAAGTGTTTTCCTAGCTTCGTCCATTGTAAGTGTCTTAGGCGGAACTGCTAAACACACCATTGTCTCCAGCCATTGCAAATACACACTTATACTTGTAATAGGCATGAATGGATCACTTGGATCAGCAAAGCCACGCTCTGGATCAAAGTCAGTCTCAATATCGAAGAATGCAATGTTTAGTTTAGGAGCATCTTGATTGAGATAGTTCTCACTTAAACATTGGAAGATAGGATTAATGTCGCTTTCAAATAAATCTTTGCCTTTGTTAATAGCAACTTCTTTACGAAAGTCTTTTGTGTTCTTACATACAATACGTGTTAGCGGATCTCCATAAACACTTTTGTATTTGCCTCTAGGGTCTTTGTAATAAAATGTATATTTCGCTTGGAATTCATGGAAATGCCTTTTTCCATCTTTGCGTTCGACTGTTCTAATAATATCAGAACTGCGATCAAATAGTGCGTCTACGTAACTCAATTATATTCTCCTCGTTGCTTATGGCCAACGGACCTTCTTCATGCCTCTTGGGCGTTTCTTATTATTACTATATTAGCATAATTTGTTGATTTTGTCAACAACAATATCATATATTTTTTGATTGCCTGTAATGTTATAATGGTTTTCTGAGCCTTTGTGTGCTTGCCAAAATTCACTAAAGTCTAAATGGTTATCTTCGTATATAAAAAGTTTTGCTACTTCTATATGTGACATACTTAGATAAATTTTATCACTTAGTAAATTATTAATTTCTTTTCTTAGTAAACTGTATATTGTTTGGTAATAATGATCGTCATAATGATATTTAAAATATCCCTTTGCGGCTGATAAACTAGGATTAAACAGACTAAGTCTATCTATATCATTATACAACAAATCACAGTCTTTATGTAAGCCTTGTTTGTGCAAAGGATGATTAGGTGTATGTACTCTACTTAAACTAGTATGACTAACTATTACTATTTTGTAATCGTCTAAATTTACATTTTGTATTTGTTTTAGTATTTTATACTCACCGCAACCTGCTTGAGCAACATTAGTTACATCATAGTTATTTGCTAACAGTCTAACCCAACTATTATATCCAGGCCATTCAGCCGCAAAACTATCACCGGCAACTAATATTTTCAAAATAATAATCCTACAACATATATAACTGTAAGTCCTGCGTTAAGGACAACAAGACTACGTTCTTTCCAAAGTAATCCGATTAATACCCAAAGAGTATTACTAGCAATAAATGCATAAATGTAGTAAGGATATAAATTAAATGCGGCCATAGTTGCCGCTACTAATAAACAAGCAGTACTAAACCATGCTAATGGTTGATAAGGTTTTACCACCATTGTGCCGCAACTCCATATCCAAATACATTAACGCATACAAACCAGCCTGTTAATAACATTACCCAGGCCGCGCCTCTTCGATATGATGCATAGCATTGTGTAGTACTACCAACAAAAAATGCCGGGTATACAATTAGCATGTTAGGATCTCTTGCTGTTAATGCCAAAGTCAAACTTGCACCAACTGTAAAGACAAAACTAACTAATTCAAAATAAAATGCTATACGATCACTTTTATAACTATTGATCCAGAAGTCTTTAATTTTCTGCACTACAATTTGTCTCGTCCAACTGTAGCAACAAGGGTTTCTAAATCATCAAACTCATCTGCAACCTTATGCCATTCGCCTTTTTGTGCAATCTTAATTGCTTTATTAATAAGACTTGGCTTAATATCTAATTCTTCTGCAACAGCCTTGACTGTTTCTTTTAGGCCAGCATTTAAATCTTCTACTTCTTGCAATACTGTAACACCTTCATTAACAAGACGTTCTAGTTTTGCTTTTTCTTCAGCACCGTAGGTACGTGAACTCATAATTTACCTCCTAAGTAAAATGTATAATTGCTATTATTATACAGTGTATTTAGGCGATTGTCAAGTGTTTTGTTTGATTATTGGTTATGCTGGTACGCAGTTGTTGACTCTAACTCCGCCCTTCATCTTAGTTTTAGGGTTTCCAATCTTCTTACCCTTCCAACATTTTGGATCTAAGCGTTGTTTGGCTTCGTCGAATTGTTCGTCGTCACTTGCTTTTGCATGACCACATTCTGGACATGTATTAGCAGTTTCTGCTATATTTGCTAATGCTTCATTTAATCTTTTTTGAATATATGCTTTGTAATCTTCTGACATGTTAGCATGTTTTGCCGCCATATGCTTTTTGTATTTTGCAGAACCTTTTTTGTGTGGGCTCTTACCTTCATCAACATTCTTTGCATTACAGTTACAATGCTTACAATCTGGTGGACATTTACAATCTTCTCTTTTAACATCCGAACCACAGCATTTGTCTGAACAATGTGTATCTCTTGCTTCTGTAACTTCTACACCTTCAAACTTATTGTCATAGTCCATAGCATGATATACTGAACCCATATAGTCTGCCGCTTTTGTGATTTTTGATTGTTTCCAACCTTCGATGCCTTCTGCTTCGCTTACACTCTTTAGCATTTCGTGTAGTTTAATTGCATATTTTGCAATCTTGTAAAGATCTGCACGAGCCATTTGTACTTCGTGATCTCTTTCTGCTACGCCTGCTAATTCTGCTAGGCCTTCTGTTAAGTCTTTTTGGTTCATCTTGTTGCTCCGAATTACAGTAGTATTTATCTACTTTCTTTCTTTGTGGCTTTACTATATTTGTCCTTTAAACGACCTAATTCTTCTTGACTAGCACCGTCTCGACCTGCTTGTGCCGCTTTTTTCATGTATTCTTTACCATGTTTTTTAACACCTGTATAGTATTGTAAACCACTTTCTTTTGTAGTTTTGTTTTTCTTTTTAGGTTTGCGTGATTGTATCGCACCTAATGGCATTGCCACAGCCGCTACTCCGCCTGCTGACGTAGTTTCTTTCATAAACTCTTTAGCCTTCATCTTCATTCTCCGTTATAGGTGCAAATATACCTATTTTTTTACGTTGTCGAGTACTATCAGCATCTTCAACGATTAGTTTAGTCTCTACAGTGTATTTATGCGGACACATTAAAGTTACCCATAGTCCGTTTTCATAAGCATTAGGTTGTGTATATATTCCGTTAATTATCATACCAATAATTCTCCGTTTTCATACATCTCTTTAATATTTTTCACTTCAAACTTATCATGGAATGTAATACCTAATATAAATCTATCTTCTTTAGTTTGATTAGTTACTCCGTGTGGTACTCTAGTATCAAAACAAATAGGTACAGTGTAATTAATTTGTGCATCTATTTCGCTATGTGGATAGAATCTGCTTTCTTCTTGTTCTTCTATATCTTCATCAGGACTAACAACAGTTACAGGACCAGACCATTCGTAAGAATCCAAACTACTGTTTTCAAAATCACCACAAATAGGAATATTAATTGTACACCCACGACCGTAATCAGTATGTGGACCTATAATATTATTAGCCTTTACCTTATTAAAGAGTACTTTGCTAACAAGATCGCCTGCATTTTTAAAAGTATTATCAAGATAGTCTAACGTTTCATCATCGGGCATACCAGAGTAAAACTTAAAGCGTCCGGTTCCAAAATGTCCCCAAGATTCACTTTGTTTTATAACTTTGTTTGTAAAAAACTGTTTATCTATTGTAAGATTAGGTAATAAAAAGTATTCTAGCATTGGTGCTCCTTTGCTATATTTACTTTGATTTCTTGCGACCGGACTTCATATTGGCACACCAATGATACATTTTAGCCTTTTCGCCGCTATACTTTTTTGCTTTTGTGCGTAATGATGTTACTGATCCATTGCAACTAGCGCCTGACTTCTTTACTCTACCAGGTTTGCTTTTGCCCTTTTTTTTACCGTCTGCAAAGTTTTCTTCTAATTTACTTGCGTCTATGTACCAAACTTTGGCTTTTCCTTCGGAACTAATAAGTCCTATAAGTCTTGTATTACCTGCTATAAGTTCTAATTTACCGTTTGGCATTTTCATCACAATAGGCATTTCTATTGTACCTGACTTCATTGCTTTTTTAAACCTTGCAACCTTTTTAGGTTCCAAATCCGCAAATGTTTCTGATCCATCAGCACCCGTATTGCCTATTTTTTTTACTGTATCACTGTTTACATTAACAACTTTACCAGTCTGTGCTAATTCTATCCAGCCATTTTTACCTAACTTGTCTAAGAACGAATAGCGATTTGCTTCTTCCCATTCTACATCAAACTGTGGCTTGGCAAAATTCTCATCTAATGTCTCACTAACGTGTACATCTATCATTCTTACAGGAGCATACTCTTCACCCACTAAACGTAATGCATCATAACGATGATGTCCGTTTACAATATGTCCATGTTTGTCAACTGTAATAGGAGCCATATTATCTTCACCCATACGTTTTAGTTGATTGAATAATTTTGAATATTTTCTTTTTTTATGTACAGGACGTAGTTTACTAAGTTTAAGTCTTCCTAGTTTTCCTTCGCCTTTCATTTGTGGCGGTTCTTTGCCTCCTGTTGGTTTATCATCGTAGTGTGCATCTTGATAACCATCAGCGTCTTGTGTTTTATATCCTAAACGTTTTAGTTCTTTTTGCAAGTACTTCATTTCTTTTCTACCTGCATATGGAGCAATCATAATATCAGGTTCATCAACATTAGAACTACCTGTTGGCATTGCTTTTAAATTTGCAAGATTAGTACCTAATTTAATAAAGTCGTATGCAGTATCAGCCTTTGTAATAAAAGCATTCTTTGGATTAGGTATATGTTTACCTTCTTTTGCCATTTTAGTTGCAGTTGCATACATAACAGCATCAGCATCTTTGCCGTAACGGTCTTTAAAGTCGCCTTTAGACTTCTTCATACCCTTAACATATTTTTCTTTTTTCTTTTCTTCGCCTTTTGTAAGTTCTCTTTCAGTCGCAGGCTCGTTCATATGCTGTTGCAGTTCTTTTGCTGTACGCTCAAATTTATGATCTTTATATTTAAAGCCTTCGCCGCCTGCGGCTTCCCAAGCATTTACATTTTTACCAAAGTCGTCAATTAAGATGTTAGGTGTACCATCTGATTGTGTAGCATACTTTGGTTTATTGCTTGTAATAATAACTTCTTTAGGTGGAAAGAATGATAAATTCTTTTTGATCCATTCACGTTTGTGTGGTTCTGATCTAGGATCATCTGCTAGTGGCGAACTACAAATGTTATATGATCCTTTTACTTTTTTAATTAATTCTAACAGTTGTTTTGCTTGTGGAAGCATTGGTAACTTTAACCAAAAGTCATTTGTATCACGTATTTTTTGTAATGCAACATTTATATCAACGTTATCTATTTTTGAATAATGATCTACTTTCATTACTTTAGCCCACTCGCCAAAGAAGTCTGCAAGTACACCGTCCATGTCTACATATATTTCACTTGCCTTAGATAGTTCGCCTACTTTTGCCTCTAACATAGCATATTGTAACACACTTTCGTCTGTGTTGTCAACCTCTTTTTGCACAGTGTCAATTGCTTTGGGGCCATCTGGGTGCTTTGGATTTAATACAACAGTCTCGCCATTCATTAGTTCACTAATATTTGCCGCTTTACCTAATTTGTCTAACGTTTGGTGAAGTTTGTCTTTAGGATCGTAGTTGCCGCTTTCGTATCCACTCTTGCCACGTACTTCTACACGGTTTTTACCTTTTTCTTTAATGTGCAGTATATCAAAGTCCTCGCCTCGTTCAAACTTGACGGCTACACTTTCAGCAAGTCCTAGATTGTAAAGAACGTTTGTGCTAGATCCTTTAACTTTTTTGCTGAGTGTTGGCGGACGTCCGTCTTTGTCTACTTTGTTACCGAACTTTCCTGCTTCTTTTGAGATACTATTAACGTCTACATCTGCTGTAGTGTTCACACCTTTTACTATACGTCCATCTTCTTCGATTTTACGTAGTGTGTGTTTGAAACTTCCTTTTTTAGGAATAAAGTTTTCAATGTCTTTTATACTTCTAAATCTCATTTACGACCTCTAAATCCTTTTGGAGCACCTGACATGTAAGGTAAACTAAACCATAACTTAAACCAGTCCTTGTCACCAGGTTTTAATCCTAATTTCTTTTCTTTTTTCTTTAGATCACTAGCAGTTTGACTCATATCTTCTAGGGTGTATTCAGTATAACCTTTATACTCATGTATACCTGCAAGTTTTTGTAAAGTTGCGATATCCATGATTAACTTGCTCGTCTTACTTGGTGGTCAATCTTTAAATTAGTGAATAGTTTAGATGTTGTTTCAATACTTGTTAATGCTTTTTTAATTCTATCTGCATGTTCCGGATTGTCTTCAACTTTTTGTCTAAACTTTTTAGCGGCATCTGGTTTAATAAACAATAGTCTACCACTCCATGCGGCACCTTTACGATAAAAACTTAAAAAGTGTTCTTTACCATCTGCTCTATCTGCAATCCAATCTAATACTTTTAATTTATTTGGATCTTGTTCTTTAACACTAGCATTGTCTGTGCCTTTGAATAAATTAAATTCATTTACATCTTCATCTGCTATTGCGGCTTCTAGTTCTTTTTCAATGTCTGCTAATTCTTTTTGGTCAGGTTCAAAACTTCTAACCATTTTATCTAGTTCGCGCTCGTCTTTTATTTGTACAAGTTCGTCATATAGTTTTTTACCACCATACAATGCAACAGCAATACCTATTGCTGGTAAACCATATTTTGACATAGCACGTACAATTGGATTATCTAAATATTTTTTAACAAAATCAATTGCATCGCCCATCCAATCAATAGTTTTCCATGCGCCTACAAAGAATGTAATAGCCCATTTGTTGTTCCATAACCATTTAGCAATTTGAAATGAATATTTTCCGCCTTTAAGAACAGGTCCTACCCATTCTTTAACACCTTCTTCTGCTGGCTCTGTGCCTAGTGCGTCATCTAATAACTTTGCGGCTTCCATACCTTTGCCTGGATACATTTCTTCAGCGGCTTTACGCTTATCTTCTGGAGCCATTGAAGGCCATGCTTTTCTTAATTCGCTTGCACTTTTAATATCTACACCACTAAACTGAAATTCTTGTGTAGGACCATAAGCCATGTAACCTGAACTTACATAATCTTCCATGTTTTTACCAGTCCATGATTTTATATAACCTGGTGTGCCATCTTTTTTAGTTTTATCTGGTTGTGGTTGTTCGTTACGATCCTTTTCGCTACGTACAAATACAAGTGCAGTGCCGTCTGCTAGTAACCCTGTATAACTGTTTAGATTAAATGGGGATTTAACTTGTATAAAATTAGTTGGAGGAACTCCTGCAAAACTTGCTAGTTGCTTTTTAACATCAAAAGGAAAAGGTCTTGTACTTGTGTCGTTTGTAGCGGCAACGTATACGTTTGTTTGCCCAAATTGCTTAACAGCCCAGTCATATAAACTTTTGTGACCAGGATGAAACGGATGAAATCCGCCGGGCATAACTGCAACTACTTTTCTTGCAGGTGCTTCGTATAGTTGTCTTAGTCTCACTTATAAACACCTTTCTTAATTAACGGTATTTCTTCAGTATAAATCTTTTTAACTAGTGTTTTTATATCTTCGTCTGTGATAATATCACTTGATTCGTTTGCAAGGTTAAACTTTTTATTGTATGAAGCCATACAAGATTTAATTACAGGCATCATTACTTCTTTTGCACTGATTTTTTTACCTGCTGATAACTGCTCTTGCATTTTACATAGCATTGGAAAGTATTGTCTTCTATATACTTCACTTTCGTTACGCATATACACATGTAAGTCATCGACTATGTTGTAGTTAGGACCAAATTCTTTTGTTGTATCCATAATATTTTCCTTTACTGGCTTATTTTTTCTTACAGTAGTAAGAACTTTCAAATAAGGTCCTTTTTCAATTAGATTTGTTACTTTAGCAGGACTATACTTACTTCTAATACGTAAGAATATTTTGCCGCCTGTGCCGGCTTTAACATTTTCTACTGATTTTGTATTTACAAAATCTATACGTGGCCATTTCGTACCATCTTTACTGTTTGTGTATCCCATTGTAACATCAAGGTCTAGTTTGTCTTTATCAATTAGTCTATCCAGTTTTTGAAAATCTAGAACAAAATATTTTGACTGCTCAAATTGGGCAAGTTGTACATTCGGATCATTGTATGTGCCATGCTGTTTAATATTATCAATAAATTGTCTTAACCATTTCTTTTCTTTGTCTTCGTCTGACCCTTTAAGTTGTTTGTCAAATTCTATATACGCTGTTTTGTATGCAACGTCTATTGCTTGTTCTATGTTTTTTGCTTGATTTATAAAAGCATCACCAGATGGACTAATATCAACACCAAAGTCACCAAAGATTTTTTTGAAAGCGGCCCAACCGTATTCACTGTGTGCTTTCTTTCTGCTTGTAGGTGTATCTGAACCTACCGCCGCTTGACCGAATTGGTTAGTTGTTCCTGCCTTTAAACTTAGATCAAACTTTTTAGTTTGTTTTTCGCCGTTTTCATCAGTGTATGTCATATAGATATCTGTTTTACGCCCAGTCATATCACTTACACCGTCTGCTACAACACCTACGTTATCTGCTTTGCCGTTAGATTCAAACATTTTTGCATAACGATCTACAATACCTGCATCATTTACATATGCAACTGCATTACGAATGAAGCCGGCCATTTGTTTATCGGCCATCATAAAGTCATAATCAACAAAGTCAGCATAATTCTTTGCTGGAAGTTTAACAGTTAATGAAAATGTATCAGTTGTTTCTGATTGTTCTTCTGGAGCCTTGACTGTAATAGTTCCGCCTACTCCTTGAACACCTGCTTGCTTGCCAAAGTCAGCAATAATTTTTTTTAAGTCTACTTCTGATACTCTTCTGCTTGGTCTTACAGTAAGTCTTGCAAGAGCAAGTGCACCTAGTACACCTTCAAGTGTATTTCCTCTGTTTGCAAGTTGACGTTCGCCTGTTTTACTTTGTCCTACTCCACCAAATTCTCCTGTTTTGGCTAATTGAGACATTTTAATTTCTGTACCGTCTGTAGTTCTTAGACTAGGAACACCTTTGTAACCAACAACTAATATTTCGTTCTTTAATCTTTCTACTTCGCTTTTGTCTATTATAACTTCTTTGCCATCAGTAGTAGGAAATTTAGCACCTTGGGAAACTTTATTTAAAAAGACAGGAATTCTGTCATCAGGTCTTCCTGCATACTTGTTAACTTCTGCAGGTCTTAAGTCTGATGCTTCAGGAATGAAATCTTTAAAGGCTACCATTTACGACAACTCCAGTAACGTGCTTTTGTACGTGGTCCTGGATTGTCACAGTTGTGTCTTGCTCGGAAACTTCTGCGTCTAGCAGGATTAGATTTCTTAATGCTCATTGCTTTGCCTTTAACACTTGAGCCACCATGTCCAAAGTTTACTTTTTTAACATTACCTGTCTTAGGATCTTTTACATAAACTTTAAACTTCTTAACATCACCTTGCATAGGCTTGCCTAGTTTAACTTTACGTCCTTGATACTCTGCTTCGTCCATTGGATCATCGTCATCATTATACCACATCTCACCGTACTCATGAAAGAAGTCATCGTCATCTTCAAAAGTTTCTTCGTCATATAATTCTTCTTCTTCGTCCATTGAACATTCAATATCAAAATCATCATAACCTTGTTCAGTCATATAATTAACTAATCTATCTGCAAATTCGTCTGATTCTTGTTCTGATAATGCATTTGGTAAAGGTATATGAAATACAGTAGCACCTTGCTCTGTTTCCATTACTTCACTGCCTGGAAATACGTCATCATTTAGACCTTCTGCTAAAGTGTCTTGTTTTTCCATTACTACTCTAATAAAATGTTCCATCTTTTACCTCAATGATTTAGCACAATACTTGATACACTACCTGCGGTATATACTAGTTTTGCTCTTATCCATACATAATTACCTGTAAAGTTTGCAACTTTACTGCTAGTAGCACTAGTTTCTGTATATGTGTGTACATCAAACCAGTCACTTTCTGTTGGGGTTGTTGCTAGTGTTCCTTGTATAGTTATAGTACCTTGTAGGTCTGTATAACTGTACTGAACAGTGTGAATACCGTCACTACGACTGTAGTAACCGTCACCCTTATAATTATCACCCGTGACAGTCTGTGTTGTACTATCCGCTGGATGTGTTTGTGTTGTTAAAATTGTTTCGCTATTACTTGGCATACTGTATTTATCAACTTAACGCAGAGTTGATAAACTTGTCGACACGCTTGATATTGCCACCGATAATAAGTTGAACCAATTGTAATACCTTTTCGTCTCGTACATAAAAGTACATTCCGTTAACATATCCATTATTTTTAACTTCTTGTAAAAACTTATAACCGGCTTTACATTTGTCTGGGTTTGCTGTAATCCAAGTTGATAATCCACTAGATACTTGGTTACCGACAGTAACTTTGTATTTCATACTAATAGGGTTTTCATCAGTTAATATAATGTTAGGTTTAAGGTCGTTAATATCATTAACATCAGGTTCTGAAAAACTTACTATGCTAAGATTCTTACGCATAAGAGCATTAAGCCAATTTGTGTCATTACTATATATAGACATAAAAGGATGCTCACAACGTAGTTTATAATTATCATGTCCTTGTGCAGTAAACTCTGCTAATAGATATTGTGCAGTAGCAAAACTTTCAGGCGAAACAGGAACAGTATACCTATAACTTCGTCTCCATTCCAATTCTTTGCCTTCTTCTATTTGTAATTGCAGTGAATCTAGTACATCACGTGCATGGGCAAGATTTTTATCACGAAAGATTATACCTAGATTATGTTGAACAACCAACCTATACATATATTGATCATAAAATAGTTTGGTAGTCTTAACCTTCTTCAAGAACTACTTCTTTCTTGGCTACTTCTAAAATAAACTCGTTATCACTATTAACATTAATAGTAACATTACCACCATCTTTTAGTGAACCAAATAGCATTTGTCTTGATAGAGGACGTTTAATCTCTTTATCAATAACACGCTGTAATGGTCTTGCTCCCATCTTAGGATCAAAGCCTTTATCAACTAATACATCAAGTGCTTTATCGTCAATTTTAATAGTAATACCTTTAGCAACAACCATGTTTTTAAGTTCAACAAGGAACTTACCAACAATTTTCATCATGATCTCTTTTGATAACTTGCCAAAAGTAATTGTGCCGTCTAATCTATTTCTAAATTCAGGTGCAAAGAACTTCTTAAGTTCAGTATCTTCATAGGTATTTTCCCATTCATTACCAAACCCAATAGTATTTTTCTCTGCTTGTGAAGCACCTAGGTTAGTTGTAAGGATCAATACACAATTACGTGCATCTGCTTCTTTACCATTACTGCCCATTAGTTTACCATTGTCCATTACTTGTAATAGAATCTGTGAAACGTCTGGGTGTGCTTTTTCAATCTCATCTAATAGTAATACACAATTAGGATGTTCTTGTAATTTAGTAATTAATAAGCCTGCACTATCTTCATAGCCTACATAACCTGGAGGTGAACCAATTAATTTAGCAACAGCATGTTTCTCCTGGTACTCTGACATATCAAAACGTACTAATTTCACACCAAGTTGTAATGCAAGTTGTTTTGCTGTTTCTGTTTTACCAACACCAGTTGGTCCCATAAACACAAATGATCCAATTGGTTTATTATCTGGTTTAAGTCCTGCTTGTGCAACAAGAATTTTATCAACAATACCTTCAATTGCTTTATCTTGTCCATATACTGACTTTTTAAGATTGTCTTCTAAGTGTGCTAAGTTCTCTGTTTCTTTTTCAGCAACTTGTTCTTCAGGCAACTTAATAATTTTAGCCAATTCAAATTGTACTTCGGTGCTTGTTACTATCTTTTCGCCTTTAGTTTCTTTTAAATTAAAGCGTGAACACGCAACATCAAGTAAGTCAATTGCTTTGTCTGGTAACTTCTTATCTGTTTGATACTTAACACTTAATTTAATTGCTTCATCGATAGCATCTTGTGTAATTTTAGTATTGTGATAGTCTTCGTAATATTTCTTAATTCCAACCAGAATATCATTTGTTACTTCTGCACTAGGCTCGTCAACTGTTACACGTTGGAACCTACGCATTAATGCACGATCACTTTCGAAAAACTTACGATATTCTTCCCAAGTAGTTGATGCAACAACTTTCAGATCGCCTTTTGTAAGAGCAGGCTTTAGCATGTTTGCTAAATCATTGCTACTGTTCGCACCGCCAGCACCAGCACCGTTCATCATGTGTGCTTCGTCAACAAACATAATTGTTTTGCCTTTTTTCTTTAGTGCCGCTAATACAAGTTTAAATCTTTCTTCAAAGTCTCCACGATACTTACTACCTGCAAGCATACTACCAATATCTAAATTATATACTTCGTATTCTTTAAGAAACTCTGGAACATTTCCAGACACAATATTAAATGCCATACCTTCAGCAATAGCAGTCTTACCAACACCAGGATCACCTACAAGCAACACATTATTTTTACTTCTACGTCCTAGTGCAAGAGCAATACTCTCAAGTTCTTCGCCTCGACCAATAACAGGATCTACACGTTCTTTTTTAACTTCGTCGTTTAGATTAGTTGTAAATGCACGTAATGCTCGTTGTGCTTCACTGCTCATCGCTTCGTCATCTATATCGTCGTATTCACTATTAATATAGTCACTGAAGGCAGTCTTACTAATGTTTGCTTGCTCAATATAATATTTGCTAACACACTTATCTTCAGCCATAATGCTAATAAGAACATCAGTAAGTTCAATATGGCTACGTCCACTGAATAATACTTGTGTAAACGCCCGATTCAAAATACGTTCTACAGTTTGTGTTTTTTTAGGTTTGAATTTTTCTGCATCAACCATTAGTTCATCACAGTTCTTTTTTAAATGATGCTCTAAATTAGATTTAAGATAATCAACATCTGCTCCAAACCCTTTTAATGTTTTAAAGAAATTTTCTTCACACATCATTGCAAAAAGTAGATGCTCTACAGTTACATATTCGTGCTTGAGTTGACGAGCATCTTTAATTGCCTTATCAAATACTAATTGTAATGTTTCACTTGGTTCAACCATTATTTTCCGTTCCTTGTTAATTCTTCTCTATATTATAGCAGTATTATCCACTCTAGTCAACACTTTTTTTGTCCAATCTCTTACGCATTTTTTGAAGTACAATTACTTCATCTTGAGATAGGGTTTTTGGTACATTTCCATTTATAGTTACGTATAAATTTCCTCTACGTCCTGTACGCAAATCAGGCATTCCGTACCCGTGTATACTAAATTTAGTTCCAGGACTTGTTCCAGCCGGTATACTTACTTTAACTTTCCCACCATCAACCGTATCAATTGTTGTACTACCTCCAATTATAAAGTCAAAAATATTTGTGTTTGCTTTACAATGTAAATTAATTCCGTCTACACTAAAGAAAGAGTGTGGTACTACTTCAATTCTTACATTTAAATTTCCTCTAGGACCTGCCATTCCTTCTTCACCAAATCCTTGATAGCGTATAGTATTTCCACTATGTGCGCCAGCAGGTATTTTAATTTCAACTACTTCTTCTTTTCCTGTCCGTAATCTATAACTTGCAATCATTTGCTTTCCAGTATACGCTTCTTCAAGTGTAATACGTGCGGCTATTGTTACATCAGGATTACGTTGCTGTTGTCTTCCTTGCATATTAAAACCAAAATTGGCAAATACGTCTTCAAATCCGCCCATGCCTTGGAAGCCATTAGGCCCAAAACCTTGTGAAAAACCTTGTGGTTGCGGATTGTCGTATGCTTGACGTTTTTGAGGATCTTTAAGAGTTGAGTATGCTTCGTTAATTTCTTTAAACTTAGAATCGTCACCACCTGTACGATCAGGATGATGTTGCATACTTAATTTCTTGTATGCTGATTTAAGTTCTTTGTCCGAAGCGTTTTTTGAAACACCTAAAGTAGAATAGTAGTCCATACTATTACTTATTTACTTAGGTGTTACTTCTTGCTAGTTCCGGTATACAAGCCGAACCATGCCGCTCCAGCACCTACAACAATACTAATTAAGCCTGATTGTTCCATTGTTGGATCTGGTAAGTTCATATACCATATAACACATTTGTAAAGAAGTATAATATATACAGTTAAGAACAAGCGTGGAAAAATTCTCCATGCGTCTACGGCTTTTGCCATGTGTATAATTTTAGCATAAGGATTAGGCCCCATATCTTTTACACTTGTGTCTACTTCTAGGTCAAGTTTTACTTTGCGTGTTGTGCTATCTTGTGTAGCAACTACAACTGCATCTGGTTTAGTTTCTACAACTGGTGTTGCATCTAATTCGTCAGGTTTTTTTCTTGGCATTATCTTTTCCCCTCAAGATGTTTGATACGCTTTTCAAGTTCATCTATTTTATTTGTAATTTTGGGATATTTTACACGCCAAGCATTTGGATCATTTTGTAGCCATGTCCACCCCCAACGTATTGCTAGGTACTCTAATGTAGCATCAAACTTTTGTACAGCCCATGTTGCCATTTTCGTATCTTTAAACCAGAATAAAAATCCT
>Ga0115572_10002502_pt1 | contig 14666 bp, 13 predicted proteins | sample COGITO_mtgs_1206_FD_88681 | JGI IMG/M metagenome (GOLD analysis project Ga0115572, IMG submission 88681) | Pelagic marine microbial communities from North Sea - COGITO_mtgs_120607 | ecosystem: Environmental > Aquatic > Marine > Epipelagic | place: Germany:Helgoland, sampling site Kabeltonne... | reverse complement strand
GCGTATTCTTTTACCGACTCCTCAGTCCATTCCTCTGCAACACCATCCTTCTTTACGTTGGGATTGCCGAGGTAACTATTCTTTTCCGCTGGGTTCAACATCAATCACTTTTTCCTCATCACGTAGTATTCGCTGAAGGTCAGCTGTAGAACCTATAAACACATTGTTGTTGGTGGTGCCACCATCTTGTCCAATCTGTTTGGGTTCTTGTTTAATGTCCTTGTTCTTCTTATTCAAGTCCATCAACTTATCGTTCACGTCCGAGATGTTTTTGATCATCCCAGATAATACTTCAAATGCACGAGGGTGTTCTGACTCTCGTGCCACTTCGATCATGAGTTCCAATGACTCCCTACCCTTCTCGATTAACTCGTAGTAGGTGTCTCTTGAATATTCATAATCGGTATTAACATTTTTGTTTTCATCTGTCATTCTGCTTCACTGTCAAAAGTTGTTACATTGAATCCAAAGTCGCTATCTGGACTTATATTAGATGGTGTAGGTGTTATATTTATTCCACTTGTAAATAGGTCACTATCCTGTGGGCCTTCATTCATTAGGAAGAAGTTTGTATTCACATTTCTTACGATAGGCGCATCTTTGTCTGGGCCATAGAAAGACACTTTCATCTCAAAGTCTAGTGTATAGAGAATGGTACGTCTTTGACCTACCGATCCTTCGAAGTCGTCCGAGAATGTAACACCGTTCAGTATGATGGGGGTGTCTTCGGTAATCTCTGAGTAATCAGCAAACGGTTTAACCGATACTGTGTACTGCGGATTGAAATATGGTATGACCTGTTCCACAATCTGTAACGCATCGTCTTGTGACTTGGCATATACATTTAACTGGAAACCAATTGTGTATGGAACAGATGTATAAAATCTTTTCTTTTTGGTGTTGTCTGTGGCAGATCGAGTAAACTTATTTACCTTGGGTAACTGTCTCTCAGGATCGTATGCAATGTTTGTAATCTCAAACGACATACGTGGGAGTTTCATTGCAACCCTACGTTCTGCTTCCTCTCCCTTGGCCATCTCCGCAAGACGATCTAGGAACGATCTACGAGGTGCGTATGATAACGGAACCTTGACTTGAGATATTGTCGCACCCGAAGAGTTCTGTCTCAACACATGTATGTTGTTAAACAAAGAACCAAATACCGATACGGCAGTTCTTACTCTCTTGTTATAAAACCAAGTACCAAACATTAGAACATATCTCCGAATGGATTAGACTCTGAGAAGTCTAGGAAGTCTGCTTCAAAATCATCAAACACTTTATTCTGTGCAGTAGTTTGAATCTTTTGTTGCATGTCCGTCACATTATTAGGGAACCATGAGGCGTTAGACTTTCCGCCTACCAATGGGAAAACTGTAGAAAACTCTTTATATGTACCGTCCGTACTACCAACATGAGCAAGTTGAAGTATGCGGTCACTGTCAGACCAACGAGTAACTTCACCTTTAATAGTGTAGTTTGTATTAGTTTGAGTAACTTCCTCGCCGATCAAGAAGTCAGCAGAGTTTAAATTCGTTGGAATAGTCACTGAAGGTATAGTGGAGTATAGAGAACCTCCGTCAACCAACTCAAGTGCGCTAACAGATTTATCTGTTAAGGTAGCCACGGATATTTGTGCTGGTGTTCCAACAAAATGTTCTAAAACTGTTGTATTAGAGGAACTATCAAACTCTGAAGTAGGAGTAATCATTACTTGATTGTCAATTACAATATCACCTCTCATAGCAGGGTGAACAGTACACTGGTAATAATAAGTTCCAACACTGTCGAACGTGAAGGAAGTTAGGTATCCCCCATAACCATCACTATCAGAAAGATCGGGAGCAGCTGCTAATATAATAGGGTTATTTGAGTCCGCTTCGTTAAACTTTTCTATATTTACAGGATGTTGATTAGATGCAGGGCGTGAAAGTTGAACATTCTGAATATTAGTGAAAACATCACTATCATCCAAATACATGATAAGTGAACTAAAGGTATTAAACCCTTGACTAGGAATATCAATAGTATAGTTGGTTGATTCTCTTCCACTGACTGTTACCGCCGTGGTGTTGTATGATGGTTCAGTGTCGGGGTAAGACTGATACTCAAATCTAAATCTAACGTCTGAGGTTGCTACCGAATCACTCTGAGAATCAATATATGCATCAAAACTTAAAGTACCACCCTGTTGGAGGTCGATAATCGGAGTGGGTTGTTCAGTTGAGTCACCGAAATCAGCGGCAAATCCTGCCCAAGTTTCTGCATCAGACGGTAGGTAATAATTATTATTTTCAAAGGAAGCACCACCGAAGTAGTCTGTAATCGGATAGGTTAAATCACTGTCAGCATCAGTACTAATTTTATTGGTTATCTTTACAGTATCTCCAATTAACGCATTTATTGTAGGGTTGGCAATAAGATTCGTATAAGAAGTACTTGCGTTACCATAACCATCACTATCCACTACAACACTAGCTGAATCTTTACCTACTAATCCCAATCTGTCTGTAACAGCACTATCAACGTAATAATTGCCGGCAAAACCGTGGGTTAATGTGATGTTAATGTCTTCAACGGCTTTTATTCTAGGTGGAATGATTTCGGAAACAGATCCAGTTAAACCACGAAACTCATCAACTTTACCGTTAAACGCCTCGTAGGTATCATCACCTACTGTTCGCATAGCATCAGTACCTAGAGCAAATCCATTCGTCCCAAACAAAGTAAGGTCTCTACCACAATCACTATCTAAAATCTTTCTTCCGTTTAGATAAGAGTAAAGTTGACTGTTTACTCCAGAACCATTGCTATCAACACCGATAACTATATGGTTCCATTTACCAATGTCATAAGGTACGTTATCTAAACGACTAAAAACAAGTTCATCTACAAAAGATTGTACGATATGTCCTTCGTTATTAACACCCCAAATCATGATATTTGGATCTAACGTTCCGTTTCCGCCAACCGTTAGTAATGATTGTAATGGATTATCTGTAGAGGGATAGGCGTTAGGGTAGAAAAATAATTCTACCGAACCGTTGTCGTTAGTGAATAAAAACGTATCATTAAATGATCTATTAAGGTCAGATGATAAAGAGTTCTCGCCAAATAAAGAAAAAGTTCTGGGAGGATCGACCGTTATCGTAGGCGCAGATTCATAACCTTGACCACCAATTGCTATACTTCCCGCTGATTTTAACGCACCACTAAAGGTGTCAATGTTTAGTTGATCACCTAGATTAATTGCAAGTGTGTTTTGTTCAGCATTTTCCATTGTAACCTTGTACTGATATGCACCTTCATACTCAATCGCATCAATAGATGCAATGTTAGTATCAAAGTCTTCGTCACTGTATTCGAATAACTCACACTGTAAACGGAATGTCGGTAGTTGACTTAGTTGATAGAACGGAGTCTCGGTCTCTACCTTCAATACTTCGAACATAGAGTTCGACATAGGTAGATAAATGATATCACCTTCACGTGGACGGAACCCAACCTCTGCTAGGTTGTCACCGATTAGTTTCTTCCAACGTCTACGTGCAAATACGAAAGTTGCCTGATCACGCAACTCAATACCGAATTTAGTGAATAGATCACCCTCTCCATCGAACCCTTCGGTGTTTTCGATGTACGTCTCGATCTTATATGCATCAGAAAAACGTGAGGGTACATCATCAGCAAAGATGGTGTCTTTGTTAACGATCTCACGTGGGATGTAGTATACGTCCTCACCATAGAACTTCAGAGACTCGATTACGAGATCTTCGTAAAGACTTTGTTCGGATCGTACCTTTTTGCTTATATACGGATTTGTTGCCATATTACCCTGCGAAGAAGATAGGGCCTACATCTTCCTCTTCCCTAAACCTAGTACGAATCTGTTCAAGTTCATTGTTAGCGTCCTCAAATATAGAACGACCACTGATCTGAACACCCCCAGGCAAGGTCATGCCATCAAACTTTAATAGGTTGGTTCCCCATTGCCTTTTGATAATTGCGGTTAGATACTCTTTAAGAAACTTGTGATTGAACAGAGAATTGTAATCACTACCGTCTGAAGCGTCTGATTCAGATGATGGTGTTCTGATACCATAGACTTCAATAACAATGTGATCACCTACAGTAAGTTTCTCTGAACTTAGATAGAAGTATAGACGATTACCTTGTCGATCAAATGTAGTTTCGGGTGTACCGCTTAGTTTCATATCAAGTAATGATAGATGTTGTTGCATCTGTTCGTAGTATGCAATATCACCAGCATAGTTGTTTAGATCGGTTACATCGTTCAACATCATTTGATATTTGATATCAAAGAAATTTGTTGTTTGTGAAACAGTGTTGATCGGGAACATACGAACAACAGTAGAAATGGATGCATCTCCAAGACTAATGAATCCGTCATCAATCATTGTTTGACTCACTTCAAAAGACATGTAGTGTCTACGTGAACCGTCAGGATGATTCTCACGGAACCACTGAATAGCTTCGTCTACACGATCCTCTAGTTGTTCGTCATCGACATTTATCTCAAGAACAGGCGCACCTAAACTACGTAAGCAATAATCTATTAGTTCCTGTCTAGTGTTAGGACTTGCCATATCTCTTCTCTTAAATTAATTAGTATTCGCCACAATCGATAATGTTACTGAATACAGGAGCTCCGCCTGGCGTTAAAGTTTGCAAGACTGAACCTGAGTCAGCAGAAACCGCTGTAACACTCAATGCACCAGTCCCATTACCATATATTACACCATTGTCTGTAAATGTCGCAGCGCCTGTACCACCGTGTTGAACCCCAACAGTTGTACCATTCCAAACACCTGTTGTAATAGTACCAAGAGTTGTGATTGAGTTCTGACCAACATAAGTTGATGCAATACTGATAGCATCAGAAGCTACTGTAATTTTGTCTGCTGTACCTACGGCGTTAATCGTATTACCAGATTTAGTTAAACCGTTCCCTGCATCAATTTGACCAGCACCAGAGAATTGTTCAAAGATGATGTCATCAGCACCACCGCCAATGGCAGTATGAGTTTCTGTTTGAACATAACCGTTAGAACCATTTACAGTTCCGTTTTCAACGAATAGGAAGTCACCAGAGGCGATCTCATCTATCGTGTCAAAATCTGTTGCTCTTGTAAATACAGTTGACGATGTTCTAATGTAGATACCGTTATGTTCTTGAGCGGTTTCGTCTTTAATTAGAATCCTGTCACCGTCTACTAAGGTATATTCATCAAGTGTTGAGATTCCAGTAGAAAGTGTTAATGTCGCACCGACCCCATCAGTACCATTATCATAGGTTACTGTGTCACCACTCTCAGTCGCTAAGGTTCTTGTTGTTGCAGCCTTTGCAGAAGCATGAACATGAAGACCCTCAGCGATTGCATCAACATAAGATTTAGGAACTACTGAGTTTGCATCTAAATTAGTTCTAGATTCGTACCCACTAGGAAGTTTAACAACACCAGTTCCATTTGGCGCAAGAGTTAGGTCTCCGTTTGCATCTGTTGTTAGAATCGAATTATCTTTGATTTGGACATTATCGATATCAACTTGAGTAAGTCCTGCCAGTGTGGTAGAAGAACCACCGAGCGAGATTGCGGTCGTACCAACTGTTACGTTTGAATTTGCTAGTTTGCCGTTTGCGATAGAACCTGCAAGTTGATCATTGGTGATCGTACCACTTAAAGACGAGGTTGGATAATTAGTCGCATTTGTTAAGTCAAATGCTGGTTGAGCAGAAGTCCCACCTAACGCAACAGATACACCACCAAATGATACTGAAGTGTTGTCCATATTGAACGTTACTGTATCATCAGTAACAACAGAAGTCAAACCAGTACCACCAGCAAAGGTTAGTGCGTTACCTGTAGTATAATCATCAGTGTTAGAGGCATCATCGGTCAAAGTAATCGTTGACGAAACTCCACTGAGTTGAGTATCAACATATCCTTTAGTTGCCGCATCAGAGTCAGCAGTTGGTGTTACAACATTCGATATCTTAGAACCTTCAACAGAGACTACACCAGACCCATTAGGACTTAATAAAAGATTACCGTTAGTATCTGCTGTACTGATAGTGTTGCCGTCAATGGTAATGTTATCAACGTTCCACTGATTTACTTTTGAACTAGCGTCTAAAATAACCGCTTTTGAACCAGCAATAGTGCCAGCAGTTGAACCCAGTAAGTCGGTATAATATTTACCACCGATGGGGTCAATGTTTGCGGCTTCACCATCAACATTTTCGGAACCCCAACCAATGAATAACTTACCGCCTGTACCAGCACTCCAACTATAAGCCAGTTCACCGCTACCTAAAGCACTTGGAGCATTTGATGACCCTGACCGTTTGATTTTAATTTCAGTTGTCACTAAAAGTTTCCTCCGTTAATGAACTGTTTATCTAAATTCTTTGTTGCTTCGAATGTATCGGAAGTTTCGTTATATACCAAGACACTTCCGTCTTGTTTTGTAGTTGTGTCTACTCCTACTAGATTGTTAATATTACCTGTAGCAAGAGGTGATGACTCGAAAGCATCGGATGTTGCATTATAAACTAAAATATAACCGTCTTCTTTCGAAGCGGTATTTATCCCTACTATATTGTTAATATTGGGCGCAGAACTCTGAACGTTTCTAACTGGTCGGCCTACTTTTACGGAGTGTACTCTAGTTTTTCCGTTAACCTTGACTTCGGTTACGGTTTTTCCTCGACCCGATGTTACATCTAACGCCATACCAATCTACCTAGTTACCGATGGGTTGACTTTTATTTTACCTTCTAGGATACGTTCGATAATCGTATTTTCATCTCCATCAACAAAGTGTAATTCAACATCATAAACGTACCTACCAGTAGTATTTAGACTGTCTGTTTGTTGGTTGGTCAAACCCAAAATAACTACACCAGAAGAAGCAGGTTCTTCTATAGAACATGCAAACTCAACGGTATCTTCTGAACCTGAGTTATATGTTCTCTTCATCATAGCTATAACCGAGAAACCTGTAAGGTCTTTTACTGAACCATCGGGATCTTTGAGGTGCAATTCTATCGCAACATCCGCACCTTGATCGATTGAAAAATCTTCGTAATCTGCCATAACCCTATTCTAAAAAGTAGTTTTCTTTGTTTTATTTATAAGAATTGAAACCTTTATTCTGAACTAATTTCATCAATTATCTCTTCTCTCATAAATTCACTTGTTTCTGATCTATCAAAACAAAAAGAAACTGTATGTCTCCAACACTTAGTGGCAGCTGCGTGATATAAAAGTTTATCGGGTTCTCCATAATGACCAAAGTATCCAGCTTTGCATTGCCAGCCTGGTTTATCATGCATGTACACAATTTCTTTCTTTTCCGTGTCCCAATATTTGAAGTAACCGTCACCTGTCTCACTGTAAGTGAATATTAAATTCCATGCAGATGCATTTGCATTATTGTGCCAAGCGATAAACCCACTAGGTGGATAAACCGCTGATAATGCATTATTTCTACAACCCAACCAAGTCATTATATCTTCTTGAGAGTTTTGTAATTTTGACAATACCTCAGATCTATAACTAATCTCATCAGAAGTTTTCGGTATTGTTCGCTTGAAGAATTGGTGTTCTCTGTTAGACATCCTCATTTCATGACCATGCATAGTCTCTGGGAAACCACCATGATTTTGTCCCATACTCATGATTTCGTGGAGGTATTCATCAGAAACAAATTTCGCCTTATCAGCATCAGTATGTTGATTGCCTGCACAATGCATGTACTTTTTGAACGCTTCCTTGTTATATGTCCTAACACGAACAAAACTATCTAAGATAGAAAGAAGTTCTTTATTCTTTAGTGGTATGTTTCGCATTTTTTGAGAATCCATAATAATTTTACCTCTCATTACTTCCTATATCTGTGTAGTAATGAAAATCTTTGAAAACACCACAAGAAAAATGTCTTAAAACAATAGGGTTATCTGGTCTAGTAATTTCATAGTTCCAAGCATTATAATAATTCCATCTCATATCATCATCAAATATACCAATCTTCAAATCTTTATATTTTTCTTCTTTATTCGTCAACCACCAAAGAGAGAATTGATCCCACTGTTTAAGACTTTTTGGGTAACCTTCGGGCCACCATTTATGATCCATTTGTTTCCTAGTGAGTTCCCACCAGTCATTCATAAAATCACGAACAATTGGTTTGGTCATATCGTAAAGACAGACACCACCACAAAGATCAAAAGATATCTTTCCCTGATCTGGAGTATCAAATTCATATTCAGCGTAAATGTAATCACGTTCTTTTGTCAATGCAGAGAAAACGACATCGTGGTCTTTCATTTCATCCCAGATTTTTACGACATCTTCATGTTCACACTGCATGTCAGCGTCAACATACATCGTGATATCATAAGGAGATTGAGCCATGCCCCAGAGTTTGGCACGGTAATGATCATCACAAATTATTATATTGTCCGCTAAATCCCTTCCAGTGTCATCTAACATCCACTCTTCACACACTAAGGTTATGTTAGCGTCTTCATAGTAATCTCTAATCGAATCTATTAGATTAGTTGCGTAAACATAGAAAGATCTTTTGCGAGAAGCAACAACCAGAAATCCTTTACTTTTCTGTTTCTTCTTCGGCATTCTCTTTCTCCTCATTAGCGATATGTTCTTGAAGAATCATCATCGCATATAGATTAACTTCAATTTTACTTTTTGCTCGTCTAAGTTTTGCCTTCAGTTTTCGGTTTTTACATTTCTTAATTTCTTCAACTTCGAATGCTTCCATTTTATATCCGAAAAGTTTTTCTAAGGCACGTGCTTTCTCGTGTTCGATATCACGAACTCGTCTCTCTTCTTTCTCAGCAGATTTACGTTTTAGACGTTCTTCGGTATTTTTGGTGATTAGATCTTCACCAAGAACTTCAATAAGTTCTGCGAAATCTGAATTTTCATTTCCAGATTTAGTGAACTTTTTAAGTCTCATTACTTGTTCGACTTTTCTGTCATTGTCGTCAATGATTTGCAAAATGCAAGTCACGTCATCTTTGGTTTCTGGTGCTTCCCAAAAAGCATTATCTAACCATTTTCTACTACTCATCTCAATCTCCTAATTGTTTAATGATGATGTCTATTATATATATTGTACCTAACTAAGACCGATAATATCAAACTTAATAAAATCTAAAGAAGCACAGTCCACTCCGTACCAAACTTCTACGGTGTCCCCATCGTCTAAAGAAAATGACGGTGATCGAGCATGATAGTGAACACCGACCAACCTGGCGATCGTCCCACCACTGGTTTCAAAGTACCCATACCCTACATTATCTCCAGTTAGAGAGGTGAGGAATGGATTAGGTATTCTTCCAGTGCCACCACTGCCAGTTCTGCCACTGTTGTAAGCATTACTATGAAATATAGTAAACCTTCCGTCAGTACCACTTCTGTTATGAAGCACGTCTATCTCAGAACCAGTACTATTGTGCCAGTCATCAGGATCAGTAGTTGTGGGATTGACGCCGCTCTTAGTTTTCCAACCACTATTAGTAGTGGTAGTTGACCCAAACGTGTCAATATCATGAAACGTACCATTAATAGAATATCCGAAAATTTGAGCATCTCCATGAAAATATTCACCTATCGCAGGATTAGCTCTCTGAGCCGAAATGTGCAAATACTTTGATGCGGATGTGCCACTATACGTCAACTTTACCCTTCTTACAAATAGTAAAGGGTTATTGGTGATTGTAGTTGAAGAGGTACCAGTACCACCAAGGTCAGAATGACTGGGAATAGCAGTGTCGGTATATGAATTTGTGCCAGTGTAGGTTACAGGTATTCCACCCAAGTTATGTTCTTTACCGTAAAGGTCGCCAAATCTAATGAGGGACGAACCTGTGGTCTCTTCTGCTAATGTTCTCACATCCGTATCATTCATACTGATCGTTTCACCAATATTATCCTCAATAATAAGACCAACATTATTGTAAAATTTTGCCCCAGACTCGTTACCGAGGGACATTGGTTGAACAGCATCAGTCGAAGTTGATGTTGAGTATGTACCACTAATTTGAAAAATTTTGTTGTTAGCTGTTGTATTAATGTAACACTGAAAAGAACCATTACTAGACGAACCAAAACTAATTTTTACGATGGAAAAATACTGACCAGTAGTCTTCTGTATTGAGGTAGTTTGAGAATCTACTGTACAGTTTAAAACAGGATATGTAGAAGTTACTGGCACACCAACAGACTTAACATAAGCAGTAATTGTTTGACCACTATACACTGCCAAATTAACACCAGTGCCTGCCGTAGCAATCGTATCGTTTTGGTATCTTATGTCACTTTCTAAGATAAATTCGTCTGCTTCCTGTAAACGACCTCTAACCGTCATTATAGATGCTGACATTACTATTCACCTTCATTGATGTGTGCTGTCGAATCAGAATCGACATTATTTTCTTCCTCATCGGGCGTCTCATCGTTGACGACTTCTTCACTGGTGTCTACTTCAGGGACTACATCCCAAGGATTAATATTATGTTCTACAGGTGTTTTAGATAAAGCAATATCTGTTGCGATGTTTGATTCGATATCCGCAACTTCTTCTTCTCCGAGCGTAGATTTAACCCAACCGATTACAATATCTTTAGTGACATCATCCCATGCAATGTAGTTTTCAGAAGAAGGATCTGCATCAACATGAACACTCCCATAACGTCTACCTCTATGAATTACCTGTTTGTCGCCAACTTGTTCCGTTTCATAATCTGAGGCTTCCCAATGTACCATTTTGATAGCACCATCAGAGATATTCGATTCAACCTTTACTATATTCCAAACTACTGCCATAATTATTCACCTTTCTCACTAATTTTAGATTCTAGATACGCCACCTTTTGGGTCAACTCCTTTACTGCTTCTATCAACAAGGGTGTTAGTTTGTCGTAAGAAACACTTTTATAATCTTCTCCGAACTCGTCTTGACCTACCGCAGATTTAGTTACAATCTCAGGCAATACTTCTTCAACCTCTTGAGCAGAAACACCAACCTCTAGTTCGGTATTATCCACACCCAAAGAATGCGCTAATGCGTTTGGTGTATAGTAATATCCTGTGAGTTTATTAACTTTATCTAGAGCATCTGGAATTGCGCCCTTCAAGTCTTTCAGTCTTTCGTCAGAGTAATATGCAGTAACATTTCCAGTCGCAATAATATTACCAGCAACATGGAGTGCTTCCGCTGGAGATGAGACACCTATCCCGAATTTACCAGATGCGTCTAACCGATGTTTTTCTCCGTTCTGACCATATACAAATTGTATGGATGCGGGAGAACCAGAACCAAAATAACTTTGAACTTGAGCCAACGAAGAGAAATTGCCGAATTTAAAGAATGAAGAACTACTAGTATTGTGTAATTGAAGACCTTGCAAAGTAGTATTAGTGCTAGTTTGAGTACTCTCTACAGTTAAAGGTATTCCATTGGTCTTTTTAATCTTCGTAACACCATAGAGATTATTATTGCTTAATGCAGATGTAACTAAACTACCAATCGTAGTCGTAGTACTTAAACCATTAGTGTTTGTGTTTGTACCGATATTTATTGTTCTGGTGCCATAGTTGCTAGCAGTGCCACAGATATTGACGGTCTTTGACCCGCCTGAAGCCATGCCACCCCCAATATTGACAGTGCCTACTTTGGTTACAACAGTATTACCGCTACCAATAGATATTGTTTGAGTATCAGTACTATTCCCAAGTGTTATAGTACCTTGGCCCGTTGATTTACCGATAGTGATAGTGTTACTGGCACCATTGGGACTCACATTGAAATTATCCCCATTAAAGTTAGCATCGCCAAGCGTGAATGTAGTAGTACCACGAATCGAACAGGTTGTTGTACCAAAAGTTGGATCACCACCACCTATTGTTACTGCTGTATCATTACCCTGTGCTTGACACGCTGCAATATTTACTTGGTGAGTACCAGAACCAGAACCAGAAGCAATATTAACGATTTGCTCTTGGTCGTTCTGCATTGCAGCATTACCAATATTAATAGTATTGTCTTGATTACTCCGACCAAGAGTGATGGTGCCTGTGGCATCTGTTTTACCAAGAGTAATAGTGTCAGAGGCAAAAAATGGGTTTACTGTAAAATCACCACCATTAAAGTTAGTCGCACCATTCGTAAATGTACTAACACCTCGAATTGCTACAGTCATTGTACCAGTTGTATTACTACCACCTATTGTCACTGCTGTATCTGAGGCAGTGTTGGTATTTGCCGCTAAATTCAATACAGTGTCGCCACCACTGACGTTGTTACCACCAATATTAATTGTTTGTGTCGCTCCATTTGCTGTCTGAGCATCACCAATATTAATGATGTTGGTTGCGGTACTTTGACCGAGAGTGATAGTGCCTTCTTGAGTAGTTGCGCCAAGAGTGATAGTGTCGGATGCGGTAGATGGGTCAACAGTAAGTGGAGTAGTTAAGTTTGCGCCTACTTCGAATATAGTATCACCGCCACGAGAGTACAGGATACCATCTGCGGTATTGAGGGCGAGTTCGCCTTCTACAATGTTATTGGTGTCGGGAGCATTACCAGACGTATTGCTCCGTTTGATTTTAATGGTGGATGACATATGTACCCCTGTTTGTTCAATCTCTATTTAGAGTTTATTTAAATTTTATCTACCTTGTATATACAAGGTTGTTGTTAGATAAAAACTTTTACTTTGTTATCTATTTATAATGAATAGAATTAAGCGTATCTCACATATAAAGTATATGTTCTATGTGTAGATAAAGTTGGTCTAATGGTAGATCCTAGATAATCACCAGTATAGTCTACATTTCGATGTTGAGTATAACCTCTTTGATAATCACCAGTATAGGTTCCGATGAACTCTTCGTATCTTTCTCTTGTACTGGTACTAGCGTAATTTATACCTGAAGCTTCTTCATTAATATAGTTAACCGAACGATGAATCACATAATTTCTGGTACTTGTATACAGATGTTGACTAATGAAGTTACCAGTATAATCACCCACAAAATCCTTTAAGATATTAGATGTACTGGTAGAAGCATAATTGACCGATCTTTCTCTTGTCGAAACATATATAGCGGAACTAATATAATCAGTTATTCTAGTACTCTGGAAGTTACCGACAAATGTACTGGCATAATTACCAGTATAATTTTTAATAGATTCGGTTTCTCTTGTTGAAGTTCCTATATATGTTTCTAAAGCAGTAGAGGTGTAGTCACCAACATAGTTACCAACAAACGGTCTAGCATATACACCAACAAAATCACCAGTATAGTTTATAGTTCTAGTCGATGCGTAGTCACCAACATAGTTACCAGTAAACGGTTGTACGAAATCACCTGTGAAAGTAACCTCTCTAACTCTCTGTACGATACTGTTAAAGTTACCAGTAAACTCATTAGTTCTTGTAACGGAAGTGTAATTTCCTGTGAAATCTTTGTTGATGGCAGTACTATCACTTGTCCGGCGGACTCGGTTGTATCCCCACATGTCTGGGTTTGTGTAAGCACCCTCTGTTTCATAATTAACTGAAGTAGATGCGTAGTTACCGATATAATCAGTATCAAAATTACCGACATAGTTAGTTTCTTTTATGAAATCGCCACCAATGTATGTCGTTGTGTAGTATTGTATCTGCGCTACGCCCCTACCAATATAGTCTCCTGTATAGCTTGGTGTACCTACACTAACTCTCTCAACGAGAGGGCCAGGCCTTCTCTGGACTCTGGCACCATAATACTGCGGTGCGGATACATTTGTTGCGCCACCAATAGGCGCAGTTGACCAAGCCGATGGATAATATCTTACATAAACTCTTTGGAAGTTACCAGTATAATTATAGGGTGTGCCGGTATGTGTTCTTGTCCAATTAGCATCACTTGTAGGAAATGATTTTCTTGTACTTGTGCGTGTACTGTATGTTGTTAAACCAGTAAATACCAGATTGTCAGTAAATGTTTGTGCAATTCTCAATGTCGATGTTGATGCGTAGTTACCAACATAATTACCGTGGTAGTTACCAGAAAAGTTACCAGTATAGGTTACGATATAGTTTCCTGTATAGGTTCCAGTGAATTGTCTAGAATAATTACCAGTAAACCCCGCAGCTCTAATCTTTTCATAATTACCGATGTATTGTTCGACACGACCTCGTGTACTAGTTACGCTAGTATAATTGGCAACACTTGTACTCGCAAACTGAAAAACGGAATCCTTTGTAGATGATATCGATGCATAGTTACCAGTATAGTCTACTCCGCTATATGTCTTAACAGAGGTGGATGCATAATTACCAAGATAGTTACCAGTATAGTCACCAGTATAATTAGCGGTGAAAGTTGCACCAGTATACTCTGCGGTATAATCTGTTATACGGTGAGCGATAAAATCCTTTGCTACATCATTAATATAATCTCCAGTAAAGGATCTTACGAAGTTGCCTGCATAGTCACCAGCGTATTGACCAATAAAGTCACCGATATAATTATCAATATAATCGCCGACATAATTACCACCGAAGTTTGTCGAAACATCTCTGTTGTAGTTACCTACGTACTCAGCAGTATAGTTTCCGACATAAGTTT
>Ga0115572_10002492_pt1 | contig 14708 bp, 16 predicted proteins | sample COGITO_mtgs_1206_FD_88681 | JGI IMG/M metagenome (GOLD analysis project Ga0115572, IMG submission 88681) | Pelagic marine microbial communities from North Sea - COGITO_mtgs_120607 | ecosystem: Environmental > Aquatic > Marine > Epipelagic | place: Germany:Helgoland, sampling site Kabeltonne... | reverse complement strand
TTCTCCGATATGGGGTCGTCGAATTGTAACCCTTCTTCCGGCTGTTGTTGACTTGTTCCTAGTTCTCCTCGAAATTGTTGAGGCAACAAGTACGAAGCCCATCCTGTAATTAACTGAGTAAAACTTGTTTGATCCTTGTCCATATTAAAATGGTTGTGTAACGTTATTATAACGAGTAGATGATGCTTGTAAGTCCGATTGCTACGCGTAAATAAAACTTAACATAATTTACTTGTCAACATTGGTAAATTGAAAGTTTTATCTATTGTCATGTAAGTAACTCCTCCTGTAAACACTTACCAAGGAAGTATTATTTTCATTATGTTCGAAAACCTTATTACGTTCCAAGTTAGTTTTTTATGTTGAACCAAGGCTTTCTACTATTGATTTTATATCCCGGCCATCGTTGTTGGCCAATATAGTCTTTGACAAAAATTGGTACATTTGGATGTAAGACCCGTTTACTAGCTTTGGTTTTAACTCTGAGAATTTACTTTCACCAACGGATTCAACAAAACGATTGCGAACATCTACATCGCAGTTTTCCAAAAAAGAAACCATACACATAATGAGAGAGGCACCTTTCATTAATTCTTGTTACGTTTTAATCAAGCATTAAATTATCTTATTTTATGTTATTGAAATATAAATTGTAATAGTTTTTACAAAAAAATGTAAAAACTATTACAAATAAATTGATGCAATTAAAGAATAGCGATTAGCTAAATAATTTATGCAAAACGTAAAATAGACTGTTAATTTAACTAACTGTTACCCAATCTACATCAACGTTCTCTAAGATAATTGACGAGTTGTAAATCTGTAGGATAATAACTAGAAATACTAGGAATAATCCCATAAAAACTCCCATTACCGGTGTAGTCCCCCAACCAGGTGCTACTTTACCATATTCTGAGTTAAGTGGTCTTAAAATTTCACCTAATCTTGTTCTTAATGCCATAAACTTAAAAAGAAATTAATAGTAGAAACGGATAATCTGACTCATAATATATATTATAGGCAGATTTTTGCTTTTTTCTTACATTTTATCCAACAGCTAACTTATATATGGAAACTGCAACTATTTTAAGTATTTTTATCTCTGGTCTTCTTTTAGGTATAACAGGTTATTCTGTATATACAGCATTTGGACCTGTTTCAAAAGGACTTCGAGATCCCTTTGAAGAACACGAAGATTAAATACTAGATTATATGAGAAAAATCATTCGTTAATTAAAACGAATGATTTTTCTATTTTTACATAAAGCCAGTAGTTAAACTATTTTTTAACAATTCTAGGCGGATCTCTAAAGAAAATCGCAAAGAAAATAACAACTAGCGTTCCTATTAAGAGGAAAGTATAAACTAATGCTTCCATTTTAACTTAATTAACTAATAATAAATTACTTTTAAACTTTGTATTAAACAATACCTGTTTTTTTAGTACTCTTGTCACCAAGTTTTTGGAAAGCACCGAATTCTACTTGCTCCAGTACTTCTGTACCAATACCAGCGAATACATCTCTGAATAGAGTACGACCACCATGCCATAAGTGACCAAGGAAGAATAATAAGGCAAAGTTTGCGTGACCAAAAGTATACCAACCTCTAGGACTACTTCTGAATACACCGTCAGATTCTAGTGTTGTTCTATCGAACTCAAAAACTTCTCCTAGTTGAGCTTTTCTAGCATACTTTTTCACAGTTGGAGCATCCGTAAATACTTGGCCGTTTAATTTACCACCATAGAAGTTACAACTTACACCAACTTGCTCAATACTATACTTTGATTCTGCTCGTCTAAATGGGATATCTGCTCGAACAATACCATCTTTATCGACTAAGATAACAGGGAATGTTTCGAAGAATGCAGGCATTCGACGTACTGTTAACTCTCGACCTTCTTTATCCTGGAAAACAGGGTGACCTAGCCAAGCTTCAGCAATACCATCACCTTTATTCATTGGACCTGCTCGGAAAAGACCTCCCTTTGCAGGGTTGTTACCAATGTAATCATAGAATGCAAGCTTATCCGGAATTCTTGACCACGCTTGACTTAGTGAAAGTCCTTCACTAAGTGAAGTTTCTACACGTCGCTCAATTTCTTGCTGGAAGTAACCACTATCCCATTGGTAACGAGTAGGACCAAATAGTTCGATTGGTGTAGCTGCTGCACCGTACCACATTGTACCAGATGTTACAAAAGCAGCAAAGAATACAGCTGAGATACTACTTGATAGTACAGTCTCAATATTACCCATTCTAAGAGCTCGGTATAAACGCTGAGGTGGTCGGATTGTTAGATGGAAAACACCAGCTAAAATTCCTAAAATACCCGCAGCAATATGGTGTGATGCGATTCCACCAGGGTTAAATGGATTAAATCCTTCTGCTCCCCAAGCAGGAGCAACTGCTTGAACACGACCTGTAATACCATAAGCGTCAGAAACCCAAATACCAGGACCAAATGTACCTGTTACGTGGAAAGCACCAAATCCAAAACAAAGTAAACTTGATAAGAATAGGTGAATTCCGAAAATTTTTGGTAGATCAAGAGCAGGCTCACCAGTACGCGGATCTCTGAACAGTTCTAGATCCCAGTAAACCCAGTGCCAAATAGCAGCTAAGAAACATAATCCTGAAAGAACAATATGAGTTAACGCAACACCTTCAAAACTCCAAATACCAGGATTTGAAACAGATTCTCCAGTGATACTCCAACCACCCCAAGAATCTGTTACACCAAGACGAGCCATGAAAGGCATTACAAACATACCCTGACGCCACATTGGGTTTAATACAGGATCTGATGGGTCGAAAACAGCTAATTCATATAGTGCCATTGAACCAGCCCATCCTGCAACTAATGCTGTATGCATTAGGTGAACAGCAATTAATCGGCCTGGGTCATTAAGTACTACAGTATGTACACGATACCAAGGTAGTGCCATTTAATTTATTCCTCCTTTAGAAAAATCTTTGACTTTCTTACTTTATATTACGTTGTAATTTATATTACAAGTTATCTTGTATTAAATTATAGTCTGAAACCATTAAAGTTGCATTTATTTCATAAATTTTCATTAGAAACCTATCTTAGGCGCTATTATGAAATTTTCATCAGTCGAAGGGCCACTTAAAATATTTCTTTTCCATCACGGCAATCGAAGGATTTCGCATAATTTTTTCATTTAAGTACCTCTTTTTTTAAATGATTAATTATTAGATCCTTTCGTTTAACATTTAACAATTATTCAGATTCGGGCCTATATTTCAAACCAAGGTCTTACAATTTAAGTTTCATATCCTCGCCATCATTGTTGATTGACAGTATTTTGACGAATATTGTTACATTTCGCTACAAGATCCATCAATTAGATCTTTTTGAATTCTGGAAATTTGCCTCCCCTAGATAAAAAAACAATTTTTATGGTTGTTAAAACCAATTGTTATCTGCTAATATTGGTTGTATACAAAGCGGGTGTAGCTCAGGGGTAGAGCGCAACCTTGCCAAGGTTGATGTCGCGCGTTCGAATCGCGTCACCCGCTTTTTATTTTTATTAAACAGTCTTAGTAAAAAGTTAATCGATGATCAGTTTAGAAACTCCAAAATAGTTCTAGTATTAAAAGACTAGACAAAATTGAATTTAGGAGGTTATACTAAAAGTAGTAAAATTGTCAATTCCTCAGTAGCTCAGGGGTAGAGCGGTCGGCTGTTAACCGGTTTGTCGTAGGTTCAAATCCTACCTGGGGAGATATATAACTAGCTGGTAATTACTAAACTAAAACAATCTGACAAAACTCTTGTTCTCATGCAATATAAACCACTTATACTTGGGTAATTTAGTTGTTCTTTCATAGTAAAAGTGTTAGTTCTTAAAGTCCAAATAAAGTTTATCTTTCGTATCGTTCAAAAATAATTACTTGTCAGTATCACGTTTATTGTGCGCACCAATAACCTTATATAAGGAGAGGTGATAGGTGTTAAGAACAATAGTATTTATGCACTCATTTGTCAATTTTCTCCAGGAAATTAAATAATTATTATTAATAATATATACATTATAAATATAAGCATATCATGTTCAAATTTAGACTCAGAGAAGAAAATTCTGAGGACAGAAATTTCTAGCTTAACGAAGACTCTGATAAATGTGAAGTTTTACCTAGCTTTAAGATCATTTCTTTAGAATCCGGTTTGATATCAACCTGTCCTACATACTAAAGTTTAGTAGGTAGAACAGGTCAGATAATTATCCTTGTATAGTTATAAATTGATTACGCTGGTACAACATTAAAAATTCCTGTAAGGATAACCAGTGCAGACCATAGACCAGCACCACTCCAAACGATACCTTGCGACTTTTCCCATTCTCCCGGTGTAGCTAATATTACTGGTACTGCTACTACCATTGCAAAGGATACTAATATAAGAAGAAGAACAAATATTTGAACAATTCCAACCATGCGAAGCTTTAAATCCTTTAAGGTTTAATATTAAATAATAAAACTATGCTTTGCAAACAATTAATTTGCAAAAATAATCTACTTAAATTAAGTTTATAACACTTTTTAATAAAATTTTAGCAAGTTCTTTAAACTAAATTGTTATATAATCTACTTAGAGTTTTTTTAATACTAGAGAGGTTAACTTACAATGGATATGAGTTTTTTATTATCCGCTTTACCTGAGCCATATACAGCATTCCGTCCAATCGTTGACGTTATGCCAGCAATCCCAGTATTTTTTCTTTTACTAGCTTTTGTTTGGCAAGCCTCAGTTGGATTCAGATAATTTCTAGCGATATTTGGAAGAAATTACTAATTTCTTCAATAAATACAACTAACTAAAGACAATAAATAGAAAAAACCGAAAGTATTATCTTTCGGTTTTTTGAAATTTTGTTTATTTACTTAATTTGAACGATTCTTAAATTTTTATCATGGTAAATACTGCTTCAAAAACAGGTTTCATCTCACAAATTATTGGACCTGTACTAGATATCGAGTTTCCTAATGGTGAGCTTCCAAAAATCTATAACGCTTTAGTTATTACTCCTGACAAGGGCGAAGAGATTACATGTGAAGTACAACAACTTCTTGGTAACAACAAAGTACGTGCGGTTTCAATGACATCAACTGATGGTCTAAAGCGAGGCGCTACTGTTATGGACACTGGAGCTCCAATCACAGTTCCAGTTGGTACAAAGACTTTAGGTCGTATCTTTAACGTTCTAGGTGTACCTGTAGATGAAATGGGTTCTTGTGATGCTCCTTCAGGATTACCAATCCACCGTGCATCACCTGCTTTTACTGATCTTGAAACAAAACCATCAATCTTCGAGACAGGTATTAAGGTTGTAGATATTTTAGCCCCTTACAGACGAGGTGGTAAGATTGGTTTATTTGGTGGTGCTGGTGTTGGTAAAACAGTACTTATTATGGAACTAATTAACAACATTGCTAAGGCACACGGTGGTGTTTCTGTATTTGGTGGTGTTGGTGAGCGTACACGAGAAGGGAATGACCTTTACTGTGAAATGAAAGAGTCTGGAGTTATTAATGAAAACAAACTTGATGACTCGAAAGTAGCACTAGTTTATGGTCAGATGAACGAACCACCTGGTGCAAGAATGCGTGTTGGTTTAACAGCTTTAACAATGGCGGAATATTTCCGTGATGTAAACAAGCAAGACGTACTGTTATTCATTGACAACATCTTCCGTTTCGTACAAGCTGGTTCTGAAGTATCAGCTCTTCTTGGACGTATGCCTTCAGCAGTAGGGTACCAACCTACATTATCAACAGAAATGGGTGTTCTGCAAGAACGAATTACGTCAACAAATGAAGGTTCTATTACTTCAATTCAAGCCGTTTATGTACCAGCAGATGATTTAACAGATCCTGCTCCTGCTACAACATTCGCTCACTTAGATGCAACAACTGTACTTTCACGTGGTTTAGCATCGAAAGGTATTTACCCAGCCGTAGATCCTTTAGATTCAACATCAACAATGCTTCAACCTGAAATTGTTGGAGATGTACACTACAATACAGCACAGCGTATTAAAGAGACACTACAGCGTTACAAAGAGCTTCAAGATATTATTGCAATTCTAGGTCTGGATGAGCTTTCAGAAGAGGATCGTCTAACAGTTGCTCGAGCTCGTAAAGTTGAGCGTTTCTTATCACAACCATTCTTTGTAGCGGAAGTATTTACAGGTTCACCTGGTAAGTACGTAGCGCTTGCCGATGCTATTACAGGATTTAATGATGTTCTAGATGGTAAGTATGATGATTTACCAGAGCAGTCATTCTACCTAGTAGGTGATATTAATGAAGCTATTGAAAAAGCTGAAAAGCTAAAAGGATAATCCAACCATGAGTTTAAATGTTCGTGTAATTACACCAGACAAAGTAGTTTGGGATGCAATGGCTGAAGAACTAATTCTTCCTAGTAGTACAGGCCAGCTTGGGATCTTAACAGATCACGCCCCGTTATTAACAGCATTAGATATTGGCGTAATGCGTCTAAAGTCAGATGCTGGATGGACTTCAATTGTTCTAATGGAAGGTTTTGCTGAAGTTGAAGATAATAAAGTAACAATTCTTTGCAATGGTGCGCAAGAAGGAAGTTCTATTGATCGAAAAACGGCTCAAGAAGAATTAGAAAAAGTTACTTTATTAGTTGATGAAGCAACAACTAAAAAAGAAAAAATTGAAGCGACAATCGAATTAAGGAAAGCAAAAGCTCGTCTTCAAGCGGTTGCTTAATTCTAAAAAAAGAAACCTATCCAAGTGGATAGGTTTCTTTTTTTCATGCTCACGACGTTAACACTAAAAACTTTTCTGATCAAATAGAAACTTTAAGATTCTTGTAATACCTCAAATTTTTCACCAAGTAAAACTTTAACTTTATTATCTTCACCAACATCAACGACTGCAGTATCACCTGCTTTGATTTTTTCTGATAAAACTTCTTCAGCTAAGCTATCTTCTAGTAATCTCATTACGGCACGGCGTAGTGGTCGAGCACCATAACTTGGATTGTACCCTTCATCAATTAAACGTGTTTTAAAACGATCGGTCACTTCTAATTGGATACCTTTAAGAGAAATACGTTCAAAAACTTCTTTCAACATAATTTCCGCGATTTGTGCAACTTCATCCTTTGTAAGTTGACGGAACACAATAATTTCGTCTAAACGGTTTAAAAACTCAGGTCTAAAGTATTGCTTTAATTCTTCATTAACTAATGATTTTATACGGTTATAATGAGAACTAGATTGATCTTCAGAAAGTTCAAAACCTAATCCTCCACCACCTTTCTCAATAACTTTCGAACCAACATTCGAAGTCATTATTAGCAGAGTATTCTTAAAATCAATTGTGCGACCCTTTGAATCAGTTAAACGTACATCTTCAAAAATCTGAAGCATTAAGTTAAAAACATCAGGGTGAGCTTTCTCGATTTCATCAAATAAAACAACAGTATATGGTCGGCGACGTACTGCTTCAGTTAGTTGACCACCTTCATTGTAACCAACATAACCAGGAGGGGATCCAATAAGTTTTGAAACTGTATGTCTTTCCATGTACTCAGACATATCTAAACGAACCATAGCATCTTCGGATCCAAAGAAATAAGTTGCGAGAGCCTTAGTAAGCTCTGTTTTACCAACTCCAGTTGGACCAGAAAAAATAAAACTTGCAATAGGTCGGTTTGGACTCTTTAAACCAACACGAGCACGACGAATTGCACGTGATACGGCCACAACGGCTTCATCTTGTCCAATAATACGACTATGTAGAGTATCTTCCATTTGAAGAAGTTTTTCTGATTCACTCTTTGTTAGCTTATTAACCGGAATGCTTGTCCACGCAGCAACAATTTCAGCAATATCTTCTTCTGTTACTTGTGGAGTTTTATTAACCTCTTCGGAAGCTCCTTTTTTACTTTGCGCAATGGCATTAATCTGAGCTTTAATTTCCATTTCACGTTCTCTTAATTGTCCTGCTTTTTCAAAATCCTGACTACGAACAGCTTCGTCTTTTGATTTTAAAATTTCTTTTAATTCTTGATCAAGTTCTTTTGCTGCTGCAGGTAATTGAGAATTCATTAAGCGAACTCGTGATCCAGCTTCATCGATAAGATCGATAGCTTTATCTGGAAGAAAACGATCAGCAATATATTGATCAGCAAATTTTGCCGCTGCTACTAAAGCCTCATCTAAAATTACTAATTTATGGTGCTTCTCATAGCGTTCACGTAAACCATATAAAATTTCAATTGTTTCGTCAACAGAAGGTTCACCAACCATTACAGGCTGAAAACGTCTTTCAAGAGCAGCATCTTTTTCAATATGTTTTCGATATTCTTCCAATGTAGTTGCACCAATACATTGTAGTTCACCTCTTGAGAGAGCAGGCTTTAAAATATTCGCTGCATCAATAGCTCCTTCGGCTGCACCAGCACCAATTAAAGTATGTACTTCATCGATAACAAGGATAATATTATTCGCAGTACGAACCTCATCCATGATTTTTTTCAAGCGCTCTTCAAATTCTCCTCGATATTTTGTACCAGCAATTAATAAACCAATGTCAAGAGCAACTACTCGTTTATCTTCAAGCGTATCCGGGATGTCACGATTTGCAATACGTTGCGCTAAACCTTCTGCGATGGCTGTTTTACCGACACCGGGCTCTCCAATTAGTACTGGATTATTTTTTGTTCTTCGCCCTAAAATTTGGATTACTCGCTCAATTTCTTTAGCTCGACCAACAACAGGATCTAATCTACCTTCTGTTGCTTTTTGCGTTAAGTTTGTACCAAACTCTTCAAGTGTAGGTGTTTTACTACGTGTTGCAGTATTACCAGTAGAAATTTCACTATTTTCACCAAGAAAACGTATAATCTGGCTACGTAATTTTGAAGAATCTACCCCTAAGTTTTCAAGAACTCGGGAAGCTACACCTTCGCCTTCACGAATTAAGCCTAATAATAAATGTTCAGTTCCAATGTAGTTATGGCCTAATTGACGCGCTTCCTCAAGTGATAGTTCAAGAACTCTCTTTGCGCGGGGAGTAAATGGAATTTCAACCGCAACAAACCCAGACCCGCGACCAATTATTTTCTCAACTTCAACGCGTGCATCTTTTAGAGTCACGCCTAAAGCTTTAAGTGCTTTTGGACCAACACCAGTTCCTTCACCAATAAGACCTAAAAGAATTTGTTCTGTACCTACAAAATTATGACCCAGTCTTCTAGACTCTTCTTGGGCCAACATAATAACTTTAATTGCCTTCTCCGTAAAACGTTCAAACATCTTTCGATTAAGTACCGAAATGATTATTTTTATCTAAATTATCTTTGATACTTTTATAATAACATAGAATTGGGAAAGTAAATTATAAAGTACCCAACAATTTAGTCGATTACTAAATACTAAATATTTCGTGCCTATATAATAGACGACAACAGTATAGGAGAATTCGTTGAAATTCTAGAAAACGAAAATGATTTAAATGATTTAAGTAGTAGAATTTCTTTACGACTAAACATTTCTAATATTAACTGGCTCATTCATTCACAAAAAGGTACTCCAGGTAGAGACGACTCAGAAATAGTTCAAGGTGTACTTCAGATATTTCTTCGAAAATTACTCATATCAATAAACACTTTTATTTTAACTAATACGGCTGCAAAAAAAGACATGTATTTTAATGTATATGACCGATTTAGACTTATAGTCAGGTACAGGTGACGAGCTAAGACATTCAATTGGGAATGCTAGGGTAAAGACAACTCGATTAATTAATTATTAATCAACTTGTCTAAACATTTTCCATATCTACACCCTTTGCGTTAACCTTTTTCTCAACGATTAACAACCTAACGTTTCTTTCCTTGGATGAGACAAAAACTTCATCCTTGTAGGATATTTTTTTAAACCGTGATTGGGAGTATATCTAATATTTTTTCTGTAACTTTATTGTAATTGTCGATCTTGCAAAAACATATAATTTATAATGTACAGGAAATTTTATGACGATAAAAGTTTGACGTATTAAAGTTAACGAAACTATAATAGTGTTATTCAAAGCGCTCTTAGTTCAGTTGGTAGAACGTAGGTTTCCAAAACCTAATGTCGGGGGTTCAAGTCCCTCAGGGCGTGCTTAGATTATTACTTTATTAATGCTATAAACCATGGTATTATGTATTTTACATAATTATTCTTCATGGAGAGGTGGCTGAGTGGTTGAAAGCTTCAGATTGCTAATCTGATGTACGTTTTTAATGTACCGTGGGTTCGAATCCCATCCTCTCCTTTTTTGTCTTTTAATCTAATCTTTTAGTAAAACGAGTACTGCGCAAGAAGAGAATAACGAGTTTTAAACTAAATACCTAAAATAAATGTTATAATTTTAACAGTTGTCAATAAAACATATTTTCTAGTAAAAAAATGGATATTTTAAGCCTTGGATGGTCTTCTTTAATGGTAATGTTTAGTTTCTCATTAGCACTTGTAGTTTGGGGTCGAAACGGTTTTTAAAAATTTTATATATACAAGTAAAGGTTTAAAAAATAATAATAAAAAATGGCGAAAGAAATATTTACGGTTGCTGGTGTTATGTGGGCTTTAACTTTAACAGGTTTAAGTGTAGGTTTTGGATTACTAAAAATTCAAGGAGAGTAAAATAAGAAGGTTTTACTAAAAACTTTAAAATGAATCGAGCATGGTATTAGAAAGTATTTGGTTTACTATCGCGCTACTAGTTATTACGATTGTGTTATTAGTAGATCCTAAAAGTTCGTCAATGGGAACAGGAAACAGCTCGGTTTTACGTGCCTTTTCAAGTCCACGTTCTGGGCAGAATTTTATATACCGCTTTAGTGCAGTACTTATAACATGTTTTCTTATTTTAACAATTTTATTAAGCTATATTGGCTAATTTTACTACTTATAAAAAAGGACGAGAAGATTTAAAAATTCTTCTCGTCTTTTTTTTACGCAAAAAATGAAATATTTGCTAATAAGAAATAAGCAACTACATCTCCTCCTAACGCACCGATAAAAAAACCACTCGTAAATTCACGCCACCCTTTTGAACTTTCTAACCCTTCGATCTTACCATCATCTTGGAATGAGGCCAAACCATAAATTGTTAAACCAAGTGTTAAAATTAGAATTAGACCCATAGCGGCAAACAAACCTACTAATAAAGCATTCTCAGAATTACGAAGCGGTCCTAAAATATAGAACGGTCCAATTAAAAAATAACCATGGGCCATGCCAATTTCAAGCCCACGTAAAAGAGGTGTTAATCCTTTTCTATAAATGGGGAGGTTACCAAGATAAAGTTTAGTTGCAGTTGAAGTCGTTACCGGTGTAGATAAATTTCCTACAAACGGATCATTATTATACGGTTTAACAAATTCGCTCATGTATTAAATTTTTAATAAAAATTTATTTATTGTCCACTTTTCCTATTATATTCGTTTTTCTTAAAAATTTTTATGAACTACTTTAAGAATATCCTTTAATTTTTAACTTAGTTTCCAATAAAAAAAAGAATGAAGAAAAAGTCTTAAAAGGCTAAGAGGGAATCGAACCCTCGACATCCAGAACCGGAATCTGGCGCTCTATCCACTGAGCTATAAGCCTAATTAACTACTAAATTTATCAAACTTCACTCCCTTAAATCTCTTTTTAACGATTTCGATCGATTCAGTATCACGGTATTCCTGCATACAAAAATTCATTAATCGAGCAGCAGAATTTAACACCTTAACCTTTTCTTCTTCACGAATCCAGGGTTTTAACTCTAATTCCAGTCTTAACTGTTCCCAAGCCTCTGTCCTGGGCCAAAAATAGTAAGTCGTTATAGGTAAATGATATGTTCCAATAACTTGATCAATAGCTAAACCTAAAAAATTTTTTCCCCAAATTGCTCTTAATTCTAATTGTACCGCTTCAACCATATAAATCAATAATAAAATATTACGTTTTTAAAAAACTTCACTCCTTAAGCTATAAACTATAAAAAGATACCCAAAGTGTGAAGTTTATTTAACTTGAACCTACCCGATAGTCGTAACTATATACAATACTACACCTGTTCAAAAATTTTAGCCTTCGTGAGAATATTTAAAACAGTCTCTGTTGGTTGTGCTCCTTGTTTTAAACGAGTTACAACCTTAGTAAAATTTAAATGTGTTTCATCTGTCATTGGATTATAAAATCCTAATTCTTCAATTGCACGACCGTCTCGTTTTGTACGACTATCCATTGCAACAATTCTGTAACAAGGTTGTCCTTTTCGTCCGTATTTTTTAAGTCGAAGTTTGATCATTATTAAATTGGAACTAAACTGTTAATTTTTTTCTTCCTTTTCTTCGTCTCGCATTAAGAATTCGTCGTCCAGTTTTGGATTCCATTCTAGTACGAAAACCGGATGTTTTGATCCTTTTTAAATTGGTCCCACGCAGCGTTCGTTTTGTCATAATAAATAAATATTTTAGTTAAATTTGTTATTACCAACTTGCTTTTGTTAAACCAGGAATAAGTCCTTCATGTGCCATTTCTCGCAAAACATGACGTGATAACCCAAAATCTTTATAAAAACCGCGACTACGACCAGTAACCCAACAACGGTTTCGATTACGTGAAGGTGCTGAGTTTCTAGGTACTTTTTCAAATTTTTTATAAAGTGCTAAACGCTCTTGAAAAGAACCTACATTCTTTAACTCCATTTTTAGATAATTACGTTTAGTTGCGTATTTACTAATTAACTTTTCACGCTTTCTCTCACGCTGTATCATACTTTGTTTTGCCATTTACTACTACATAACGTTAAAAAAAATTTTTATTGCACAATAATAAATTATTTAGGTACCTTTGTCAATTACCTGACGTATTTTCGATTAAACTTTAATTAGGAATTATGTGTGATGATTTAAACTAAACAGCACATTTTACTCATTTATATCACCTAAAAAAACATTTTTAATGAGTCAAAAAAACGATAACTTTATAGACAAAACATTTACGGTTTTAGCGGATATTTTATTAAAAGTATTACCAGCAACTAAAGACGAAAAACAAGCGTTTTCATATTATCGATATGGAATGTCGGCTCAATCTAGTGGTAATTATGCGGAAGCTTTAGAAAATTATTATGAAGCTCTAAAATTAGAAGAAGATCCATTCGATCGAAGCTATATTCTATATAATATTGGACTCATTTATGGTAATAATGGAGATTACTCAAAAGCAATAGAGTATTATCAGCAAGCTCTTGATTTAAATAAACGTCTACCGCAAGCATTAAATAATATTGCCGTTATTTATCATTATCAAGGAACAAAAGCATCTGAAAAAAAAGAGTTCGAGCTTGCACAAAATCTATTCGAAAAGGCAGGCGGCTTTTGGAAAAAAGCCATAAGACTAGCACCAAATAATTATATTGAAGCTCAAAATTGGTTAAAAATAACTGGAAAACTTGATGAAAACGATATATTTTAGCTATTCTCTTCTTATCTATTTTAATAAATTTGATACTATAATATATGTATAGACTGTTAAGACAAGTATCATTTCCATTTGTTTTGCATAAATTATCTATAAAGCAGATAAAAAATATACTTAAAATTAAATAAATTAAATAGTTTAATATGACTATCGCAATCGGGCAAAAGCAAGATCGAGGTGTTTTCGATCTTATTGATGACTGGCTAAAGCGTGATCGTTTCGTTTTCGTTGGTTGGTCTGGTCTTCTTCTATTCCCTTGTGCTTTTCTAGCAGTAGGTGGATGGTTAACAGGTATTACTTTTGTTACTTCATGGTACACTCACGGTTTAGCAAGTTCATTCCTAGAAGGATGTAACTTCCTTACAGCTGCTGTTTCAACTCCAGCTAACAGTATGGGTCACTCACTCCTACTGATCTGGGGACCTGAAGCACAAGGTGATATCGTACGTTGGTTCCAAATTGGTGGACTTTGGACGTTTATTGCATTACACGGTTCATTTGGTGTAATCGGTTTCTGTTTACGACAGTTTGAAATTGCACGTTTAGTAGGTATTCGTCCTTACAACGCTATCGCATTTTCAGGTCCAATTGCTGTATTTGTTACAGTATTCCTAGTTTACCCATTAGGGCAAGCAAGTTGGTTCTTCGCACCAAGTTTTGGTGTTGCAGCAATCTTCCGTTTCCTTCTATTCCTACAAGGTTTCCACAACTGGACACTTAACCCATTCCACATGATGGGTGTAGCAGGTATTCTTGGTGGTGCTCTATTATGTGCCATTCATGGTGCAACTGTGGAGAACACTCTATTTGAAGATGGTGACGCAGCGAACACTTTCCGTGCTTTCACACCAACTCAATCAGAAGAGACTTACTCAATGGTAACAGCAAACCGTTTCTGGTCTCAAATCTTTGGAGTAGCTTTCTCAAACAAGCGTTGGTTACACTTCTTTATGTTATTCGTACCTGTAGCAGGTATGTGGACAAGTGCAATCGGTATCGTTGGTTTAGCATTAAACCTTCGTGCTTACGATTTCGTATCACAAGAGCTTAGAGCAGCAGAAGATCCTGAATTCGAAACATTCTACACTAAGAACAACCTTCTAAACGAAGGTATTCGTGCATGGATGGCAGCACAAGATCAACCTCATGAAAACTTCATTTTCCCTGAGGAGG
>Ga0115572_10002489_pt1 | contig 14718 bp, 7 predicted proteins | sample COGITO_mtgs_1206_FD_88681 | JGI IMG/M metagenome (GOLD analysis project Ga0115572, IMG submission 88681) | Pelagic marine microbial communities from North Sea - COGITO_mtgs_120607 | ecosystem: Environmental > Aquatic > Marine > Epipelagic | place: Germany:Helgoland, sampling site Kabeltonne... | reverse complement strand
GTAGACGACCCTAATACCCCTGAAGATGAGACTTTACCAACAGGTATTTACGAAGGTATCGCTATTTCTGAAGGGCGAATAATAGATGCCGTATCAGAGTCAGAAGATAACACTAACGAGTACTTAACCTACATTAGTCAAATAATTGGCGTCCCTGCCACAGAACTTACGCAAGAAGATATAGACACTGTTGTAGGGTTAATTGGTGAAGACGAAGCAATTACTGAAATCAACAACGATAACCGTCTATACGATGTTAACTTCGATGGTGTTATTAATGACATCGACATCGGAATACTACAAGGGTACGTAGACATTGGGGTAGAAGGCGTCGGTGAGATCCCTGCCACAGGACTTTATTCAGATGCAGCACGCAGACAGTTTGAAACGCAAGGGTTTATAAGCGACCAAGGCGATATAACACGGGGTCTGATTAGCGACGAAGCTGAGGCTACTCGCGGACTCGTAGGTCAAACTGCATTGTTTAACGCTATGATGGGCGCAGGAGATATAACAGGGCGACGAGTAGATGTGACAACACCAGACCCAGCACGCATAAACTACATGTATGATTTTGAAGATATCTTTGCTACCCCCCAACAAAAAGGACTATTCCCATCTCCTTACGGTGGCCCTCAACGTGCTCAACAGCAACAAATAGCGCAGAAACGCGGTATTATGTCAGGCCCGTTGCAGATAGGGGGTATGGCGCAAGGAGGCAAAGTAGACTATGATTTTACCGATGAAATCATGCAGATAATGTCTTATGGAGACAACCAATGAGTTTGTTTGATTATTATACTCAAGCCCTTGAAATAATGAGTACCGACCCAGCGGCTTCGGCAGGGTTAGCTGCGTTACCCGAAGCACAATTCTTGTTTGGTAATACGTTCTCTACAGATACTTCTGCAGGTGGCGTAGACTCTGAAGGTAATATTGGTATACCCAATTATTCTTTTGTGCGTGGTGCAGTGCCGGGAACCTATGATCCAGAGCGTCGTCCCGGCAGTCGAGGCCAACGATACTTTACTGATTATGCGTATACTCCGCGTGGTTCAGAAGCAGGTGCACAACAAGCATTTGCGGCGCAAGCAGAGCAACTACAAGTCGCTAACGCTGGAAATGCTATGGGTTACCCCGGCACTTATACCCCACCAAACCCTACTGGCATGACGATGGGTAACGATGGTAGCGGCCATGCCTCTGGTGTAATAGATTTAAACCCAATATCAACTAACAACGGCGGGACGGTCGGTGGAGGCAACACAGGCTTTACTGGAGGCGTTGCCAGTTCACAGTTTAAATATGGCGGTATTGCTGCCCTTGCTGGTGGCGGCGCTGCTTCTGCATACAATCGTAGCTACCATCCATATTCGGCTGGCGGGAGTACTGGTAGGGGTTACTACTTAGGTGGCCCGACAGATGGAATGGCTGACGAGATCCCTGCTACAATTGACGGCACTCAAGAAGCCAGATTAAGTGACGGGGAATTTGTTATCCCTGCAGATGTTGTGAGTCATCTTGGTAACGGTAATTCTAATGCCGGTGCTAAAAATCTATACAGTATGATGGACAAAGTTAGACAAGCTCGTACTGGCAATACACAGCAGGGTAAAGAAATTAACCCTAACAAATTCATACCAAGCAGGTAACGATTATGTCTGAAATAACTGCAACAACGGGTTCCTTATCCCCGTGGGCAGCACCTTATGTAACTGAGATGCTTGGCAAAGGTCAGGCGCTCGCTAACCAAGGGTATCAAGGTTATACAGGGCCACTCACCGCTGGACAATCTGCTGGGCAACAAGCAGCGTTTCAAGGCGTAGCAGGGTTAGCAGTACCTACTCAACAGATGGGCGCTTTTCAACCGCAGCAGTTTACTGCTCAAGCGGCTCAAAATTATATGAACCCTTACCTCCAAGCTGCGTTAAACCCGCAAATTGAAGAAGCGCGGCGTCAAGCACAAATTACTCGTCTTGGGGATGCTAACAGGTTAACTCAAGCTGGTGCCTATGGTGGGTCACGTCAGGCCATTATGGAGTCTGAATTAAACCGTAACCTTGGACAAAACGTTGCAGCCATTACCGGTCAGGGTTACCAAGATGCTTATACCCAAGCTATGAACCAGTTTAATACGGAACAAGGGCGACAACAAACCGCACAAGACGCCGCCAATCGATACGGTCTGGAAGCGTTGGCATCACAAGCTAATCTCGGTGCACAAGAACGTGCCATTCAACAAGAGGGACTTACTGCAGATTTAGCGCAGTTTGAAGAAGAACGAGACTTCCCATACAAGCAAGTGCAATACCAACAGTCATTGTTGCAAGGGTTACCAATAGCAGCACAGCAAAGAAGTTACCAAGAAGAAAGCAACCTAAGTAAATTCTTAGGTGGTGCTGGGGGTATCTTGGGTCTGTTTGATGACTGGGGTAAAGTTTTTAAGAAAGATGAAAAGAAAGATGGGACTACGTAATGGCTATGAATCCTATGGGCGGTATTGACCAACAAATTACTCAACGTTCGAGTCAGTTTAAAAATGACCCTAACGCGTTAATGCAACAGTACGGGCAGAGTAAAAACATTCTTGACTTGATTGCAGCGCAACGTGCCGCAGAAAAAGTACAGAAGGAAAAACAACTTGCTGCGTTGCAGATGCAGGGTAACCCACCGACTGTAGCAGATCAGCTTGAGCAAGAGCTTATTGCTTCTGAAAAAGAACAAATGACTCCAGCGTTATCCGGTATGAAAAACTTGCGTGACCGCACTAAAGGTGTCGCTGGCGTGCTTGCTCAGAAACAACAGGAGCAACAGAAACGTATGCAGCAGATGGGGCAACAGCCCCAGCGTCCCCCTCAACAACGTCCACAGGGTCAACCGCAGGGGCGACCAATGATGGCTGGTGGTGGTCTGCTATCTCAACGTGCACCGAATCTAGAACGTATGTACGGCGGCGGTATTGTTGGGTTTGAAGCGGGTGTCTATATACCCACGGAAGAAGAAATAGATGCTGCTATTAGAGAGCTAGGGTTACGAAGTGCTTCCCGAGAATCAGTAAGAAATATGTTAATTAGCGAGCAAAAACTAAAACAGCAAAGAGAAGCTGCGGGTAGTTTTTTTGACGCTATAGGAGAACGTGCAAAAAGGCAAAAGGGTGCAGATCAAGTAGCTATGGGTGAAGAACCCGTTAGAGGTCTACGCTCAGATACTGAAGAAGTAAAACCTGCCCCTGTTGAAGAAGTTGTTGATGAAACCGCCATTGATATCGCTCCTCCTCCTGCTGATCCTACCGCTCCTGCTACCCCTCGTGCCCCTAAAACTGGAACATTCCCTGCGCTTGAGCAAAAGCAACAGGGTCAGGGTCTTTCTGGTTTGCCGGGAGCTAACTTAGCACCTGCACTTTTGGGCGCAATGGGGGTGCAAAACGCGGAACCAGACGCAGAGCAAAAACCAATCCAACGAGAAGAGGCTGCTGAAAAAGTATTTGATGTAAAAAACCTTCGCGGTGCTACTGGCATTGCCACTGACGCGCTTAGTGCTGGTATAACAGGTCTTGGTACTAGAGCTACAAAAAGAACTCCCGAAGAAATTTCGAAGCAACTCTACGGTGCAGATAGAGAAGAACTTTTAGAGCGACTACGAAAAGCTGGCGCTAAAGAGCAAGAAGTATATGCAGCGCAAGAGAAACAAAATGCTAAAGAACGTATGATTGCAGGGCTAATCGGTGCTGGTGGTTCTACGAGTGGTTCAGGTGCCTTGGTTGGTTACGGTAAAGGTAGAGCAGAAGCTAAAGCAGCGCAGGATAAGCTAGCACGCGAAATGGCTGGTAAATCTTCTAAATCGCAGACAGACCTCATTGACAGAGAGCTGAAAATGGCTGCAGATGTATTTGGCGTAGAAAGTGCAGAGTATAAAGAACGTGCAGCCATGCTGTATAACTTAGCAGGACGTTTAGGACAATTCTCAGCAACTGCACAAAGCGGGGAAACACAAGAACGAGGTCAAGATGTCCAGCAAAGAGCCCAAGATATCCAGTTCATTACCGCACAAACGCTCAGTGCTGCTAAAGCAAAGGAGCTAGAACAAAAAACTGGATACGACAAAGCTATGTTAGATCTGAAAGAAGCAGAAATAGCAGTTAAGAAAGGTGATGTGAGCAGACTCGCTACTGCCATTACCGCCTACGAACAAGCTATGTTCAAATATGTTGGTCAGCTAAATATGTTAGAGACCGATCCAAAAGTAAAACAAGACAATATACGACAAGCAAACGAAGCAATAAAAGCTAGAAAACGTACGATAGAACAGATGGCTGAACAACAAGGGTCTGCTATCGATTTCGGAGATGTAAGTTTGCCGGGAATGACTGGGGTATCTGCTACGGTACAAGAAGGGCTAGATATTACTGGGCCTAATTAGTTATGAGTAACGCAGAACGGTTTGCCGAATGGATAATCGCTAATAAAGATAAGAAAGGTACACCTGACTTTGAAAAAGTTGCGGCGGCGCTAAGAGAAGCTGTAGCAGTAGGAGATACTGGTTTTGCTGTTGAACCAGAAGATGATGACCGCACTGCATTCGGTCGTGGTTTGTCTGGCGGTATTGATACTGCTGGTAGGTTGTTTGGTTCAAGTCTTGAAGGAGCCGGTAGAGTATCTGGCCTAGAAGGGTTAGAAGAGTACGGCGCTGAAATGGTTGCCGAAAACGAAGCCCAGCTAGCAGAACAAGAACGATTTAGAACACGGCTTAAAGATGTTACCGAAGGTGAAGGCACTGTTGCTGACTTTGCGTTGGAAACCCTCGGAGAAACCGCCCCACTTACAGGTACTAGTATAGCTGCTGGTGCCGCTGCTGGTGCCGCTGCTGGGTCATTGTTTCCGGGACTTGGCACCGTTGCTGGGTTTACTGTAGGTGCTTTAGGCGGCGCTTTGTCGCAGCTACCATTCTTCTATGGGGGTAACCGCGAAGCGCAAAAAGAAGCTATAGAGCAAGGGCTTCGTGTTGAAATGGATGAGGGTACTGCATTTCTAACAGCCCTACCGCAAGCCATACTAGACGCTGTTGCAGAACGATTCGCAATAACAAAACTGTTCCCGACACAAAAAGCCGTACGTGCAGGGGGGTTGTTTTCTCGTGCTTCAAAAGGCGCTGGCGCTGGTGTTGTAACTGAAATACCTACTGAATTAGGGCAAACACTACTCGAACGTGCACAGGCTGGGCTAGAGCTTGATAGTGAAGAAGCCTTAGATCAATACGTTGAAACCGCCGTTGCCGCTGGGTTAGTGGGTGGTACGGTAGGTGGTGGTGCCGCAGCGATAAGCCCAAGAACCGATGTGCCCCCTACTCCTGACCCAGATGTACCCGAAGGTACACAAGGCGACTTGTTTGAAGGTTTTGTAGAGCCAGAAGAAGTTGTAGTAACTGAAGAAGAAATAGCGGAAGTAGACGTACCTGCACTGATAGGCAGCGAAAAAAATCCCGATGACTACACAGATGCAGAGCGTGAAGCTGCGATACGCGTACTGACTTTTGAATCGGAAGTAGACGACGTTGATGTCTTTACGTTGTTAGAAGGGGATAAAACCGAAGCAGAATATACCGACGCAGAAGCAGAAGCTGTACGTCGTGTTGCAGAAACAGAACGTAGTGCCGCTTACGGTACTGATACTGAAGCGTCCTTGGTTGATAACTTGTTTACTAGAAACCCTACGCCGTTAAGCAGGCAGTTAGGGTACGATGAGTCTGTAGATCCTGAATTCGTACGGGCGGCTCAAACTAGACAGCAGGAAGCTATCGCCCAAGAAGAAATAGATAGAGAAGCGGCCACTACACAAGAGGCAAGTAGACAAGAAGAATTAAGCAGGCTAGCAGAAGCACAAGATACCCTTACTGCAAAAGAACAACAAGACGCTGCGTTAGTAGAAGAAACTACGCAAGGATTTCTACAGCAAGAAGTAGGTGATTTGTTCGTTGATGAGACTTTAGAGTTAGGTAGGGGGCCAAAAGATACCCCAGAAGCTGCTCCAGAAGCAGAAAAACAAGTTACCAAGAAGTTCTTGAACGAACTTGGTGTAGCCGATAAAGCGGCTTTACGTGCCCGTATACAGGGCAAAAAAGTTACAGACACAGACTTACGTGCTCAACTAACTAGTTATGCTAACTTACCTAGCACGACTAACAAAGTAAAAACAAACATCAACACGTTCCTAGCTACCCCAGCGGAAGCAGGGCGATATACCCAAACCCCTGACACAGGGGGTCAACTTTCTTTTGATTTCCCACGCGCTAAACCTAGACGTGGTGTAGGGCCACCAAGCACTCGCGCTGCTACCACCCCAACAGGTGCGGCTGAGGAAGTAGCGGTAGGTGAAATCGACGACGAAGGGCTTACTCCAGCAAACTTGCCTCCGTTAGATGTGCAAGACAACAAAAAAGAAGCGCGTTTTAAACCTACCACTCGTAAAGGCGCTCTAAAATCGTACGTTGTCTACGTACCGAATGAACCAGCGACGTTCTATTCACTCAAAAGAACAGCCGACAGAGCAAGTGTTACTAAGAAAGGTGCAATGGTTGTAGCGGTTAAAGACTTAAACGCTAGACAACAAAATGCGTTAGAGCGTAAGGCCGAAAATGTTCGTTTGGGCAAAAAACGTAAAGCTACACAAAAGGTAGTAGATAAAGCCAAAGGTATAGACCGTAAAAAACCTGCAGAATTACCGTCCATAGCAGGAGTACCTTATGAGGTTGTAGCTAACAAACGAAATCAAGCTGCTTCTGAGGTTGTTGCCCTATCTAACTATGACCCTAAGACGTTAAAAGAAATAAATAACAGGCTTAAGCGGCGCGGCCAAACTAAGAAGTGGCAAGCACTGACCGAAGAACAAAAAACACAAGTAGGTATAGATGTATCTGCAGATGTCATAGCCAAACGTAATCCTGAGTTGTTAAGACTACAGAAGCTGCTAGGTATTGGCTACGACATAAATCCTGTACTTGATCTACCACTTGAAGAAGAAACTATTGCCTTGTTGCGTGAAGGTAAATTGCAAGAAGCATTAGAAGCCGTAGCCAAAACAATACCAGACGCCAAACTTAGCGATGCTGCACGTAGGCTGGCAAGTGTCGTGGGCGATACCCGCGTGATTATCGTACCTAAAGAACCTGCTAACCCGGTTGATCGGTTGTACCGAGAAAAGTTAGAAGACGTTACTCAAGAAGAACTTGATAAGTACGGGCCTACCGTAGGGCTGTATAGTTTTGATACAGGTGTAAGTGAGTTAAACAACATAATCCTGTTAGACGAAGACGTTACCCACAAAAACAAAACTTATACCGGGTTAACGGCTGCTACGTTGCTACACGAAATGACTCATGCTGCTACCTATAAGAAGCTGCGAGACGCCCCTAACAGCCCACAGATTGTGCAGCTTAGAAATATGTACAACGCTGTTAAGAACTTATACTTAAGTAAGTCTTATGGAGTAACCAACCTAGACGAATTTATTGCAGAAGCGTTTAGTAACCCTGCGTTCCAGCAAGAACTTGCTACGATAAATGTAGAAGGTAGCAACGTCAGTCTCTGGCAGAAATTTAAAAACGTAGTTTGGAATATATTACAGACTGTAAAAAACCGTAGTACAAATAATACGGTACCCATAAACACAGTCAAAATGTCTGATGAAGTTCAGTCTATTATTAATACGTTACTGTCACCAAGTTATAACACTAGAAACACCGGGGTGTTGTTAGAGGATACTACCTACGAAGGCGTCACCACAATGATGCGTAAGATGGGTAGCGTGCAGAAGACGTTTAAACCAATAGATAAGAAGTTCAGAGAAGGTTTCGTAGATGAAAGTGTAGAATTTTTAAACAGTGGCGTAGCTGATAACGCTCAAAAATTCTTCTTTAAGGGTATACCTTCGTTAGCTATGTCTGATGTAGCTGGTTGGTATAACAAAAGACTAGGTGAGATTGGCCTAAAACTTCATGTCCTAATGGAGAAGCAACGAGGCGCATTGACAGATATTGACGCTAAATCACTAGCAGCCGCTGTACAGGTTCGTAAATGGGTTAAACCTACTTGGTGGAAACCTGCGTCTATGCAGTCAAAGAGACGGCAAGAAGAAGTACAAATACTGCATGACATAGCTGAGATCAGTACGATAGAAGAAGTAGACCCTAGACTTAGTAGGCAGGCTGCGAAAGAAAAGTATAGTAGTAATAAGTTTAAGATTTGGGAAAGCATGCGTCCTAAATGGAACAAGCTAGAGGCTAGTGGCGGTCAGAAAATATACGATGCGATGCTACGTACTAACGACGAAGCGTACAACCGACTGGTAGCTACTATTGGTAAAACTATAAACTCGTTAGACGCTAGTGAAGATACGAAAGCTAAACTTACTGGGGTCTATAAAGAGATGCTGAAAGGGCGTAAAGACCCGTACTTTGCGCTTACTCGATCAGGCAAGTATAAACTTGCTTTTGCTGCGTTTAACCCAGAAACAAATTCTACTGAAGACGTGTTCCTGATGTTTGAGACAAACAGGGGCCGCGAAAGGTTCATAAAAGAGGTGTTATCTAAAGAAGGGTCAGTAGTACGGCACGTAACAGGCAAGCAAAAAGGCCAGATAAAATACAATATATACGATACCGATAAGAGCAACGTAAAGTATAGGTCTGCACCATCTACGCAATTCGTTAACGACATACTCAAGGCCATACCTAAAACCGCTGATAGTGCTAAGTTAGAAACGGCAGTTGTAGATTTGTTCATCGAAGCGATGCCTCAAACAGCTTTTGCCAAGTCTTTCCAAAAGCGCCAAGACATTGCGGGTTATGACACTAATTTTACTGCTTCCTTTGAGACTAAGCTGTATGACCTCAACCGCAAAATAGTACGTACGGAGTTTACCAACGAGTTCTACGAAATAGAGCGGGAGCTTGCGGAAGTATCTGACCAAGACCTTAGAAATAAAACTGGTGGTGGTATAGAAGCTAGGACTAGCTTGATAGAACGGGCAGAGTTCGCACGCAACCCGCCCCGCGATGGGTTTGCACAATCCGCTAACCGTATGGCCTTCCTATGGACTATCGGGTTCAATACTTCTTCTGCGCTAGTTAACTTGTCTCAAATACCTTTGTTTGTCATGCCGTACCTATCAGGTAAGTACGGTGTTGGAGAGTCATTAGCAGCTCTACGCCTAGCTTCTAGTTATATAACTAGTGCAGGTTTCAGCCGTACGTTACGCCCCGTTGCATCTATAGACGGGCAAGAACAAATTGACAAGTTCAGCCTGCCTTCAATAGACAACTATTATGACGTAGACGCTAATGGCAACCTTAAAGTACGTAAGTCATTAAATTTACCTGCAAAGCGTGTAGAGTTCCTAAACAATATTGCGCCCTTGGTAAAGAAGGCTCTAGGACGTAACCAAATACGGTCTTCCTCTTTCGCAGATAACTTAGGAGTAGATCAATCGGGTAAAGGCAAAAACGTTATTGACGTAGTAACTTCTATGTCAGCTTTGATGTTCCATCAAGTAGAACAATACAACCGACAAATCACCTTAGTGGCTACCTACCAGTTAGAACTTGAACGTGTTAAGCAAGAAAAACCAAACCTAAGCCTGCTGCAACAGCAAGAATTAGCTGCTGAAAACTCGTTACTACTTACTCAAGAATTGAACGGGGGTGCTGTATTAGAGACCGCTGCTCCAGTAGCTCAAACGGGGCTTGGTCGTGTTGCCTTCATGTACAAAGGTTTCGGCATACAGATGTACTACACGATGTTCAAGACTGCTAGGAAGCTGCTTACCAACATATACAACCCACTTAAAACGGATAGCAGTGCGGAACGAGCTAAAAAGAAAGAGCTGTTCCAAGAAGCTATGGGCCAGTTGGCAGGGGTGCACGGTACAGCATTATTCTTTGCGGGAGTACAGGGTATACCGTTATATGGGTCAGTCGCCTTGGTATATAACTTACTGAAAGGTGATGACGAAGATAATTTTGAAGAGGTTACTCGCAAAACTATGGGCGAGGGGTGGTATAAAGGTACTCTTACTGCGTTGTTAGGTGTAGACGTATCCCAGCGAGTTCAGTTAACTAACCTGCTGTTTCAAGCCAATAGGTATAGTGATAACCCATCCCCTGAAGAACGGGTAGGGTATTACTTAGGTGGCCCAGCATGGAGTGTAGGCAAGCAAATAATTCGTGGGGGAGAAGAAGTACTTAATGGAGACTTGCAGCGCGGCATAGAGACCATGACCCCTGCGGCCATCAAGAACATCATGAAAGCATACCGGTTTGACGAGGAAGGTGGAGCACTTACTAGGCGTAAGAACCCTATACTGGATGACATAACAGAGGGACAGTTGTTGGCCCAGATAGTTGGTTTTGCTCCATCAGAGTACACAAAGAACCAAGAACAAGCGCAAAATGCTAAACGTATCGGTGCAGCTTTGACCAACAAGAAAAGCCAACTACTTCGTAAATTTAACCTTGCGTTCTTCCACGGTGACTTCGACGAGAAACGTCAAATCATTAAGGATATAGAAGCATTCAACAAACGAGTTAGCAGAAAATTCCCACGCGCTGCTATACAGCCTACGAGCCTAGAGAGATCCATGAAAAACTTCCAGCGTGCGGCAGTGACATCCTATAACGGAGTGTCTATTAACCCAGCCGTCCGAAACAATTTGATAGAATACATAGATAGCAACACCCCTGTAATCCTATCGATGGAAGAAGACTAGTCGTTTAGATGTAAGTTCTGTTCTTGGTCTAATACTCGTAACACTGACAGCACTAGTTGATCGTCGCTTGCATCTAATACGTTACTATCACGGAGTTTAACCAGCGTCATCCATGCTAATAATAGTTCGTTTCTTGTTGGTTCCATAGATACTCCTTGATGCAGAAGACGAGATACCCCCTCCGAAGAGGGGGGTGCTCGAAGAGCAGGAGGGTGACAGAACGCTGTGCGAGAAGGAGGACGAACTGTCTAGGCCAATATATCATAAAATACGCCAAACACGAACACCCCATTTATCGCCTACCACACCTATCCTAGTCTCTATACTCCAACCCCGTTCTGCTGTTATTTTCTTTACCTGACTTACTGCTTTGTTGGTATTGATGCAGGGGATAAATACAGACATACCCACCTGCACATCATGCCAATTTACTACAACCCGAACCCCGTCAGGGTCTAGGTCATACGTCCTCAGTATTCCGCGAACCATCATCTTCCTCGGTAAGCTGTACTATAATTACATCTTGCGGGTTCATCTGGAAGTGCGTACCCCTGCCTAAACGTACCTTTGCCCTCTTCGCATTTAACTTACTTATCAGGTCAGCAACAAAAGCACCATAGTTGATCTGCTGTGTACCGCACCATATACGAAACGGTTTCGGTACTAGATACAGCTTTTTCAAGTCTGTTTCGTACCTAGCCACTAATTTGTTGCGAGGTATAGCCTCGGGCTGTATTAAGGAATCCATCGCTGAACCATCTTGCTTACGTAAATCACTGGTGCTTTTTATCTTTAAGATGTTATCGTAATGCTCATTGATGTATTCGTTTAACGTTTGCTCCAATGATACCGCCATATCTCCCGCACGACGTTTGTTATCTATAAGCCTATCTACTATCCAATTCGTAACAGCACCCATATCATAAGGTAACAACCCTAAGCGGGTAGCAAGAACACCTCCAGCAATACTTGCAGTAGCCCCTGCCGACCAATAACGATTCTCAGAAGATAGACCAGCTTTTTTATCTATCCGTAACTGTATTTCTTTCACTAAAGCCTCTGCTTGTATCGGGTTCTCCATAATATACTTAACAATTATAGGCCCAGCGTGCCCATAACATTTTTCTAACGTTGCGCTAAATATGTCAGTTTCGGTCTTAGTATCTGGACTCTTAAATATCTTATCCACACGTACTTCAAGTATCCGCTGCGCTTCTGCTGCGGGGTTATCTTTCCGCAAACTTATACGTTCTATGGCGCTGGTGTTCCCTGTAGTAATAGCTAGCAGATGCCAAGGCTCACCTCTTAGTCGTTCAGTGTTGCTGCCACTAACCATACGTGCTCGCTGCTTACCTGAAGTGAATTGGTACGCTAGAGTACTTAGATCTTCTGGGCTAGTGTTAGTCATCTCATCAATATACAACGGTAGGTTATGTAGTATCTCTGACCGCAACATCTTACTGGCATGTGTATCTTGCTCATCTAATACTAGAGCTTTAGGGTCACCCCAAATAGTTGCAGAGGCACGCATCGCAGTAGTCTTACCAAGCCCTGACTCCTTACTGTGTAAGTGCATAGCAGAGCAAGCTATGTTGCCCATAAATTTCATTAGGATAGAACCAAATCCCGCACAAACAACGTACTGATGTAGCTCAAAACCGGGCCTGTTATAAAACCCCATCAACTCTTTCCACTCTTCAAGAGTGCCTTTAGGTTCAAACGCAGGGAATAACCCCGCTGTTTGCGACGATGGAGGATTGAACCGAGTCCCTTCTTTAGTGATTACTTGATTTCCTAGAACAAAAGCATCAGTGCCTTCGCCTACCCATCCAAACTGTCTGTGTGCGTTATCCGCCATTGTTGTCTCCTGTAGTTGGTTAATCCAAGTTAATATGTACTTCATTAAATCATCGACGTTGGGTACAGCTACCCCCCGCATAGCCAATTGCTTTCTAAGTTCGTCTCTAGACCCAACCGCAGTGAGCGGTAGTGTAAATTCACGTACACCATCTTTCGGTAGGTGTAGTCGTAAAACCACCTGCTCCCCGATTTCAGGGTCTAGTACCCGCTGCACTACGTATATGTCGTTCTGGTATACTTGCTTTTCGTCTTCGTTACCTTCTGAATCCTTACTGTGGACATACACCCCACCATTCGCGCCTCGTAAATAGGGGAAAGGGTACTTCGGTATCACATAAGTGTTTAGGGGCGCGTCCGGTAAATCTAACGCAGGTTCCTGCACTACGTTATCCTCTTCGGTGGCTTCCTTTAATAACTTACCTATAAACAAAGGCGACCGATACTTACCACGGTTAGGACATGCTAGGCACGTCTCAGGCTTATGTTCTTCAAACTTGTTACATGTATACCGTTTATCCGATGTGAGGTTACTCCACTTTGCGTCCGTTTCCTCTGGATCGTAACCCTCGTAACCTTGCGATATCTTATGTGCCCGTTCCCTACTACCATCACTACAGGCTTTTAGTATTGATAGCATCCCACGCCATATTGGTTCCGATACTTCGTTCGGTTTCGTTAGTGCGTCGTGTAACTGTAGACACCCCTTCCCGCCCTTAGAGCGTTCAATAATACGTTTGAACTTAAAGTCTTGGTTTTCAAGGGCTGCGTGAAACATTGCATTGGCACCCTCTACCCTTCTAGAGGGAACTGGTATCATGTCTGCACCAAGGAGCATGGAAAAGCTATCGAAATCAACCAACGTCGAATCCGTTGGCCCTATAAAATCTACTTCTACAGGGTCTTCCGGTTTGTAGTTGTGCGTCATAGGTACCCGCAACACTCGTGCGGCATCCGCCGTGACTGCGGGATCAGCTAAAAAGTTATTTTTACTACATAAAACTTTAAGGCGTTCTGCTACAGGTACCCAATCTTCTAAACAGACTGGTTCTTTTAGTACCCAGTAAACATGTACCCCACGACCAGAGTTAATCAATGTGGGGCGAGGTAATAGGTTGGTCTTGCAAAATTGTTTAAGCGCAGCAAGTGCGTCTTGTTGAGTAGCAAATTCTTTGGATGGGCCACAATCTAGATCTAAGAAAAACGTTTTTACGTTCTTGACGTTACCTACCTTGCGTGACTTATCTTCTCTAAAAGTCGATAGGGCGAAGTAAACATCATAACCTTGGTCATCTAGTTGGTTTGCGTTATCTATTAAAGCATCTATAGAAGTAAAAAACTTTTGTATTCGTCGATCCGTCTTAGTGTTAGATGCAAAAATACAATATAGTCCATCGTTTGCTAGGGCTTCTTGTAAAAATTTTCTTGTTTCCATAGCTATCTCAGAACCGAAAGTTACCACGGCAGGGGCAGATATCCGCCCTCTTCGGTATTCCTAGCCGTGGTATAGTTAAGCGTGTGGGTAAGGTCTCGCACCTACCCAAGATAATTGGGTCTAGTCGTCCCAACCGTCAACGATTGCACTAAGATCAGCTTCTTCTTTAGGTGCAGGTGATGACTTCACCTTAGCTACTTTCTTCGGTTCTTTGACAGCTTCTTCAGTTTCTTCTACATCAACTTCTACTACATCAACTTCCTCGGCTGTCACCGGGGCAGACTGGGTAACATCTGCAAAAGGACTTACCTCCACATCAACGGTAAAGCCTTCCACTGCATCAAACGGGGATGAGGTTTGCAGCGGTATGTACTTGGTAACTTGCACTGCTCGTAACCGTAGTGATACCCCTGCTTCTCGCATGTTGTATGGGAAAAGAACGACTGCAATGTTTCCAACACTACCGGTAGTCAAAGCAAAATCTTCATCTAACTCCTTATTCCCTGCGTCATATTGCTTAGGTTTGCTGGTAGCCTCTTTACCGTACGCCCCTTTCAACGTGGCTTTACCAATAAACATACCGTCATCAGTCTTCTTGAAAGGCATGGGGATCTTCTCAGGCCATTTAGCCTCACGCTTTTCAGCGTATGCAGCCGCCATAGCGCCCAT
>Ga0115572_10002487_pt1 | contig 14734 bp, 8 predicted proteins | sample COGITO_mtgs_1206_FD_88681 | JGI IMG/M metagenome (GOLD analysis project Ga0115572, IMG submission 88681) | Pelagic marine microbial communities from North Sea - COGITO_mtgs_120607 | ecosystem: Environmental > Aquatic > Marine > Epipelagic | place: Germany:Helgoland, sampling site Kabeltonne... | reverse complement strand
GCACTTGTTCCGTATAAGGCAATTTTCACCAAATATGGTATCCGGGGTTTGCACGGCTCTCCGGGGCAGGAGAGAGGTCTGGCGCCCCCCTGAGACCCAGAACACAAGCACTTTTTGCCTAATTTGGGTTTTTTTGGAGAAAGTGCTCGCTTTGTGAGCATTGTCGCATTCAGGGCATTAGTGAGTTTTCAAAATGTTGATGTTTTTTTAAGTCTGCCATTTTTTCAAATTTCACTATTGAGGCATTGAGGTAATGCTCACAAAGCGAGCACTTTCTCAAAAAAGACCCAAATTAGGCAAAAAATGCTTGTGTTCTGGGTCTCAGGGGGGCGCCAGACCTCTCTCCTGCCCCGGAGAGCCGTGCAAACCCCGGATACCATATTTGGTGAAAATTGCCTTATACGGAACAGGTGCTCGTGTTGTGGTGAGGCTGTGAGGTAGGAACAAACTGGTGGTACATTTTGTAGTTAGTACACGAAAACGTAAGTATTGTAAAGACGACTATTCAATCGATCTCGTAGACTGGCTCTGCAACAACAAGAGGGTATTCTTGTGCAACAACAAGAGGGTATTCTTGTGCAACGACAACGGCAAGTTTTTGTGCCACTTGGACATGAGGCAGGTAGAGTGTGTGTAAACTGCGCGCTTTGTTCATTGGTACGTAGTGTGGGCATAGCATCACCAGCTTGTTCATTGCGTTGCTGAATGTTCTTGGCTTGATATCTTTGACGATTCGGTTGTACACTGCATTGACATTGACCATTGCTTTGACAACCGGGCAGTTTGGTCTGTGACATTGAGGGTTTGCGCAGCCAACCACTGAAGAGATCACGTACATTATCTGGTCATGTAGAGGGTGCGTTCCGACGATGATGTAGGTTCTCTCTTGGGGTTTACTTCGACCATACTGGATTTCTTTGCCAACGAGTGATTGAACATTGAAATCTGCTGGTACTCTCTCATACGAACCCATCACTACCTTGGATCGGTATTCGCCTGGTGCGCAGGTGCTTGCTGCTGAAAGGATTGACAGTGGATTGTTCATGTGTAGCGCTCCACGTTTGTGTGGGTTATGAGTTGCAATGTGGACTTGCTCGTCATGTGCCTGTGACAGTGTGCTGGTCAGCCACAGTTGGTTGGGGAAGCGGGGTTGCGTGCATGAGCGTGCGCGCGTGAGCGCTTGCACAAAACACACTCCATTCTGCTTCATGAACACGTGCACATGCTCATCACCGAGAAGTCGGCATTGCTAGAAGGCACTACCAAAACGTTCGACGCCTCAGTATCTGTGTTCGATGGCTTGCTGGCGTCGTCCATACTGTCTGTAGAACGTGTCCGCTCTTTGTCGGGCTGTCTGGTTGGACGGGTGTATCGCTATTCAAGGTGGAGGATAGTTATTATTATTAATTGTTCGTTGAGTTAACACCGAACACAACATTCGTGGTATAGTAAATGCACCATACAGAACGTGAGTAGTGCCGACCTCAAGAATGAGCCCAACATCAGTCCCCCTTGTAATATCAATTATGTGTGCATCAATTCTCTGCAACGAACCATCAAAGATACAAGACGTGATACAAAGCGATCTGTTCCCTTTACTGGGTCAAACTGGTGAGGTCAGCTGTCTTCGCCCAAATCACAAGGCCATTGATTGTTATGTATCTACAGCGCAAAGAGTCTTCTGTTCGACCTGCCGACAATTACAAGCTATGTTTACAATCGAATCGTTGATGACCATACTAGGGGTACGAGTGGATGGTATTGAAATCGAATGTGATTTGGACACAATGCATCCGAACCGTAAGTGTGATCGTGCGAGCGCAGGGTAGCAGTGGCACGTCATTCCTGTGCCCCCCAATCTGGAGTGTCCATTTCTTTCCACGCACCACCAATCACGCACGTGCTACACTTTGAACAGAGATTGTTGGATCCATCTGTGGTCTTGAATGCACAGTTGTAGCATGCTCGAGAAGAACACATCGAGCAGTGGGCATTGGCGATTGGTAACGCAAATTCAAACGAGTGTAGTGATTGATCGCATTTACAGCACGTGGATGCGTTGTTGGGCGATACTAGAAACCCGTGTAGTTCGGTCAGCTCGAAAGATTCCCATCCATTTTTGAGCAAGGAGCGCATCATATCAAACCCATTTTCTCCAACGCTGATTTGGGAGTCCCATTCGGAGTACGATCGTTGCAGTATGTCGCGGGCATATTTGTTTGAAGTCATGAGCAGGTCCTCCATTATCAATCGATGCATGCGGTTGTTTGGTATCAGAGCAAACGGCCAAGGTGGCATGTGTGTTTTGCCTCTCATTTCTTTGGATGCTCGCTGATGGTCGCTGTTCAGTTGGGCGTGCATCTCATCGTAAACACGAGACTGTGATATCATCATGGGAATGGGCATGTCCGATTCAGCAGCAACACGGGCGTCGTGCTCAACTTTCGAAAATCCACCAAAACGGGGCGTATAGTAGGTGTTTATCAAATAATGGCCGACGTTTGCACATTCTCGAATGTGTCCTTTGGTTTGCATGCTCAGACGTTCGAAGTCTTGAGCAAGCTGCACAGAGGCGTGTGGGAGCATTCCATATTCGTCCACAGTTGCTCCGCTGGCGGAAAGTCGTTGTTTATTCTTTGACAACGGGATGCCCTTCTCATCCTGTGCTTCTTCGCGAATCAATCGGGCAATCAACACATCGAGCGGAAGGTTCCCTATGACATTGACAACACCAACGCGGCGACGGAGCTCATCAAACAGTGTCTTTGCGTGATGTATTGAAACGTTAACCGAGACTCCGTACATATCACAATTGAGCGCGAGGTGCATGCACATTGAAAGTACGAGTGGAAGACGGTCCCTTTCTCGAAGGCATGATGGAAGGCATTGTTTGATCGACGGAATGAACTGCAACAATGCGATCTGAGGGCTTATCACAAGCTGTGCGGCTCGACACGCCCATTGCATGTGTATGACTTTTTCCGGGTCGTCGATACCAAGAACTAACGCGGCAGTCTCGTTGAACGAGGATGTCAGCTTTTCTGTAATGGTTTTATTAACATCGATAGGCTGTTGTTTCTTCGATTGTCGATGAGACGACGAGACTCGCAGCGCATCGATCGATTTGGTTGCTTCGTGCAAGCACATATCCGTGCGTCCATGCGCCGCACACAACCAATCAAACTGGCGGTTGTATTTCACGCTGAGTTGTCCTCTGTCTGCTCGTTTTCCCTGCTCAACTATGACTTCGGCTGTAGATTCGGTGGTTTGTCTGTCCAGGGCAATGACCGATTGAACTTGCTTACCTTGACGATCGCATACATTCACCATCGCGAATGCTTTGACTGGCATGTACGATTGGTAGAATGCGTGTCTCAGACTGTTTGTAACCAGTCTATCCTCTGGGTCGAGCGACGACGCAAACGGCATCAAAGATAGTATTGAATAGGTGTATGTCGATTCGGTGTGTCGCTGCGCTCGCGTGACAAACAGCGTAGCGCCCCATACGTTTGCGTAGCAATTACTCAGAATCATACTCGGGTATTGTCTCACCCAGAAGAACCCATAGTCACATTCGGTTGCATCCCCCCAATCATCAACGTACTCAAAATCAGAATTGTCCCATTCTAAAAACGTCGACTTGTTCCATGGTACTTGTGGTTCATTTTCTTCGTCAGACTCTCCTTCGGGCTGTATGCGAAGCGCAACTCCCATAAGCTTGTGCGTGTCGATTGTGGTTTGTATATGATTGCAGATCGATTCGAATGAGACGTTAGGTCCGCTGATAGTCTCATACCAATGCGCTCCCTTCTGATGTCGAAAGGGGGTCGCAATCGGCTCCTCACTTACCATGTACGAGTTGTTCCCGTTCAATTCCATGCGCGCTGCTCAAGCCGGTGAGTTGATAACTATAAATCAAACGACGGCGGGTTGGCCTCAAAGATGGGATGGGTGAAGGGACAGGAGTCGCTCTTACTACATGTGGGGGGATCAATGGATGAAGTGACGCGGTTTGACGTTCGAACTCTTAGCGCTTTACCGTACACCAGAACTCGCTAAGATATTGTGCAGAGTGTACGTTGGAGTGCTCGGAAAGGGAAAGGGAATCATACCCACTTCGTATGCGTGGCAGACAATCAACCAGGCGGGCAAAAACGAGCAGCAACCTTGAAAGAACGGGGTTCAAAATACGAGTGCCGCTGCCATCAGGATTGCGCATTCGCGTGCGTTTGATTGACGAGGAGGTACAAGAGATCGACCGACCATCGAGCGAGGGGTGCACGCACGCGCAAGAAGATCCGTCTGTCACTCAAGCGGATAGTGATGATGACTGTGTGTTCATGGGAGGAAGTGTGGCGTCACACATATTACTGCCACACATGCTGTACAACTGCAAAGACTCTCGAATGGCAGACCATTCGCAATTCGACTGGGTAAAGGTAAAGTACTGTCCGAATTGCTATTGTGGCATCTGCGACGCGCTCATGAGCGAATGTCACAAAAAAAACCCAATCCTCGTCGTGAAAACTCACCTGGATATGAGCAGCATAGAACTCTTTGCAGATGGATTTGTGAATTACGTTGAAGCTTTCTTCACACGACTCGAAACGTCTGCGGAAGACAGGCTTCGTCATACACACGAATGGTTCAAAGTACTAGTACACAAACTAGCCATTCTTTCGATTCAGCAATCCACCAACCGACTATTGAACGAGATTGTTGACACATCTCCTTGGTGGAAATGGAAGATGGCTATGAACGCGTTTGTGCATGAGGTATCAACGCGACAGCTTTCTAGCAGCGTCCTTCGAAAGTATCCGGATACACTTTGGTGTGTCGGGTTGATCGCATACGCACAACCACTGCTGTTTCACGAATCTACAAAACCATTACCGCCATCCATCAACATCTTTGACAACAACCGGGACGACTCTATGAGCGATGTATGGAAGCAATCGAAGCGTAATATCCGATCAGCTATAAAATCAACGTCGCTACTGGGTCTATACCCTCTAGTCAGACCCCACAGCAACGTCATGAACCCACTTCCATCCGCACCCCCCGCACCTACCAACACGTCCACAATAGTGATTGACGATTGATCTACAAGTATAACTAGTAGATCTTCTTGAGAGTCACAACATTCTCCGATTCATGAGTATGAAGACGTGGAGAGTCGTAAGAGACCTCATAATTAAAGTGAAGAGTGCCTTGGTTTCATTTGAATACGATCTTCGGACAACTGCACCGTCGAATCCATCTCAACGAGGCCATGTGGGGGGTGACAATGCTTAGCGATAGATCGGATTCAAACAACATGCCGTGTTTTTTTACAAAAACGAGAATAACTTTAAAACTCACTAATGTCAAGAATGCGGGAATGGTCACAAAACGAGCACTCTTCCCCCCCAAAAACCGCAAATTAGGCAGAAAGTGCTTGTGTTCTGTGTCTCAGAGGGGCGCCACACCTCTATCGAGCAAGTCAACCTACGATCCGCTTGTTTTCTTAATCGCTTCCTTGACTAGTCGCTTAATTTCGGGCTCGATGATTTGGGTCTTCACAAAGTGTTTGTTTTTTATGAGCACGCGCACGTCGAGCGCTTTATTTACATTGAGCAACTTCTTGCACATGATCTTAAACGTGAGAATGGTCCAATCGTTACTCTTGAGTATGGCACGAACATTTGCGCGAATTGACGTCTTGAGTGCTTTTTGTTCAGATGAAATCATCAAACTCGGAATGATCGAAGCTCGAATCGACACGGAAGAGGTGACCGATGTTCGTTAGAACACTCGACTTCCCGACTGAGACGGCTCGTGAATAAATGTAGTATTATAACAATTTGACACAACAACTCGCAATGGTACCTACATTAAGTTCGCTTTCGATCGGTGTGGTGAACACTCGCGACAACTGTCAGTTGTGTCTTGAAAACTTGTCGAATTCTACTCTCGGTAATGAATCGGTACATCCTTTGTGTGGGCATGCACTTCACAAACATTGCTACGAAGCAATGGCGAGTCACGACCGTGAAGCAAGATGTGGAAAATGTAGAGCCCCGTTTGCATTCACACAATTGGACTACGAAAAACGTCGCGGTGAGTCGCAGCTATACTTCGTCCTTGTTCGGCTAAACGAAGTCTTCACTCTACAAAATGCAACATCTGAGACATTCATTGTTAGAGCCCGGAGACTCTTGCGGGACAATCTTCCTGAGGTGGCAGAATGGATCAATATGAATTTGTCGAGAATGTATCGAATTGAACCTGGCGCTACGTATCCGTCAGGAACCATCAATTTCATCAATACAACGCTGCTTTACTTGCATACGCCAGACGCGCAGAGTTTGAAGTCGTTTGAACGTATCACTTTTGAGATCGTCAAGCACCCTTCTTCGGCACCCATATACTGGGATACGATTTCAAAACGATTTGAACAAAACTATCTGTTTCATATGGTGTTGACGTGGAAAGGGGAGGCTGTGCTGATACCATATCCTTTGGACATTCGAGAGGTCACACAAGTCATAATACCTGAGTTCCAGTTGACACAACAAATTCTTGCTGAAAGGATCGAATTTTTGTCAAAGCCGTTTGATCAAATCGTGATGACTGATGGCGATACCATACACTTTGTCTCACAGATTATGCTTGGTCGTAAAGTCGCCACTCGAATTTCAACATCTACAAGTACTGAGTTTATCGTAGTCATGGAGACTATCGGCAAGATGCAACTATTACAGGAGACCTCCCCCCAATTAATAAAAGAGTTCTTACAACGTATCAAACCGCAAGCAACCGTTGTGAAAGACTTGTTACTCAACATGTGGTACTTTCTGAAAGACTTCGAAAACAATTACAACGCGTGGTATTCGAGGGCTAGGCCAAGGACGCTAAAAATTGAATGATGTCGCTCCCCTCAAGAACTGTCGAGTTACGTAAAGGAGTGAACGTAACCATGTAACCATCGACGAGACGTCTCCCATACAGTCAATAGTGAACTTAAAAAATGTGCCCAAAATAAAAAAATAGGAACATTTTGAAAACTCACTAATGCCCTGAATGTGGGAATGGTCACAAAGCGAGCACTTTCTCAAAAAAGACCCAAATTAGGCAAAAAGTGCTTGTGTTTTGGGCTTCAGGGGGGCGCCACACCTCTCTCCTGACCCGGAGGGTGGTGCAAAACCCGGATACCATATTAGGTGAAAATTGCCTTATATGGAAAAAGTGCTCGTGTTCTGAAACATACCCTCAATAGTGAAATTTGAAAAAAATGTCGGACTGAAAAATATCAACATTTCGAAAACTCACTAATGCCCTGAATGTGGGAATGGTCACAAAGCGAGCACTTTCTCAAAAAAGACCCAAATTCGGCAAAAAGTGCTTGTGTTTTGGGTTCCAGGGGGGCGCCACACCTCTCTCCTGACCCGGAGGGCGGTGCAAAACCCGGATACCATATTAGGTGAAAATTGCCTTATATGGAAAAAGTGCTCGTGTTGTGAGGACAGGTGTGGTAAGAAAGTACAATTTGGTATGTTTACAAATTAAGCCCACTTAAAGAATTTGAAAAACCCGGGCGAGCACATTTTTTGTGAGAGACTCGTGGGACTCCCAAGACCCGGTGGTCCGGATGTCGAGAAGGTGATAGTTTACAATTGTTTCAAGTGTGTTCGATCGGTGTACGCAATACACGGAGGAGTAAGAAGTGTGAGTTCTGCCGACTCGTCGCTAAATACGAGCGGCAAAGTGCTTGCAAGCAGCCACAGTGCGATTCAGCAAACGCGAACGCGTCGGTGCAACCCCCATTCCAACCATCGTCATGCAGGATCACAGTGAGCGTATGTGCAAGGATCGAGGTGAGAGGCCGCGTTTATAACGTAGGGTGGATGAATGGCGATTTGGATGATAGCAGTATAGCGCGCATCAGCGTAGCGCGTCCGCTCAACGTGTAGGTGCGACAACAACCGAGTACTCAAATATCACTCTATTAGCAAACGAAGCGCACAACGCGGATGCTGCAGAAGAAACGACACATGCAAACGTGATTGACTATGGGAAGGTGATATACTTGTACGCCAAGAAGTACAATGTGACTAGCAATCAATGCGCGGTTGGAAGAGAGAAGATCTGCACGCGTATCAAGAAGTTACGTGCATACTGCATGAGCAAAGGGTTGTCCGACATCACACCACCTGAGTATTATTGGAATACCTTTCGAGATATTAAGCAGTGGATTGAAAAGCCGGATTCGGAATTGAACGGATCGCAGATTGAATGGAAACGGTTTCATAACAGCAAGCTGGTCCCGCTCATGACTGACAACCAGCGATCGGTCCCACGCATTCAAAATGAGATACACAAACTGAAGCGTCGCCTGGTAAGACTGGAAACCGAACTCTCTAGAGTACGGCGTGTAGACGTTTAGAAGCGAATGGTGTGTAAGAAGGAAGAAATTGCCTCGTCGGGAGCCTGTGGTGGTAGACATGCTCGAGCAAACCCCCATAGTTGTGTTCCTGGACGAGCAATTAAGAGTTTTGATGATATTTTGGTGGGAACGATTCGCTTGGCTTGTTTCTTGTTCATCGCATCGAACCCGGAAGTGTTTTCACGCTTTGTTGATTGTTGTACACGCTTCAGTTGTTCTTCGAGACGTTTGGTCTCAACTTCAGCTTCGAAGGCATCACTGACGACGAATAAGTCTTCTATCTGACTTCTCTCCAAACCTAATGGCAATGCCGTAATCGTTCTCGCTGCATTTTGCATCACTCCTGTCAGCTGTTGCATGAGGAGTGATGCAGCATCGGTCTCCCCGCCTTCGACCAGATCGCTGTCATCGATAAAATTGTCAACATATTCATCATCGCTATTTGTATCGTTGTCGTCTTCCTCACCGTCCTCTTCATTGAGGTTTTCTCCTTCCTCACCGTCATCTTCATCAACATCCATGCCGTCGCTCTGATACATTTCGAGCCTGCGCTCAAATTCATCACACATCTGGTGGGTTTGGTCATCTCCATTGACAATCTCGTTGACAATAATTAAAAGCTTGTCCACAGAAACGGCGTCTATGAATCCTGCATTGACTTGAGGGGCAAATTGCTCGCGCACGAACACAACGAAGCTGTTCCATGAATACAACGCATCTTTGTCACACGTGAAACTCGATTGGAGAACACCTGCAAACCATTTGATGAAGCGTGAGGTTAACCCTCCCGATTCCAGCTCTTTCACCTGCACAGCTAGCTCAGAGTCTGGTGGAAAGACACCAAGAAATGCCTGTACTGCATCATCGATCATTGAACCTTTTAGAATATCCTCCGCCGCACGTTTTTCAAATGCCAGTTTTTGTGCAATGCGACATTCGCGAAGTTGTTTGTTAGTGATGAAGAGGTTGAACGCATTCAGAGTCGCCTGAAACTCGAGTTCGATTCTGTCGCGTAATTCTTCAATGGTTGCGCTGTCTTTGGCAGCGACTAGTCGCGCTTTCACGTTCTCCATGATTTGCAACAGAGTTTCGGTCGGAAGATCAGAGTTAATGTTAGCACTCATAGCATCATCTCCCTCCTCTTCAAGTGCGTCCAACATGATTTGAATGTTCAGTCGTTCTTGCTGCAACGCTAGCTGCTTGGCGGCTTCTCGCTTTCTGTGATTGTCTCGGTTGCGAGCACGTCTCAAGACTCCCGACACAGCATTCGAAGCACACATGGCAGCCAAACGTTTTACAGTATCTTGTTCGTCAGATTGCATGAGAAACCCCGCCTTCACCTCCAGTGCGCGTGCACGTCGTTGTTGAGCACCCCCCTTGGCATAGACACGTTCAACTTTCGTGATCAAATCGCCCATCAAGTTGGAGACAACGCGCTCAATGAATTGATTTTTGGACAATTCCTTCGTATCCGCTCTTACGACCTGAGCTTCCATGCGCAGTTGCTTGCGTCTACCCTTCTCTGCATCCATAACAACCTTTTTCTCTCGGAGCTTCAGCTTGCGTTCATCGCCATCTAATTTACGAAGTGTTTGTGCTTGTTCTTCCCGCTCACGTATCTCCGGAACACTTTTTAGATTGATCTTAGCCGCTTTGAGTAACTCTTCAAAATGGGCATCCGCCAGCCTTTGAATGTCAGCATATTTAGGGTCGCTATTGTTTGGCGTGTATCCAAAATTTTGTAGAATGAACTCGTCTCGTTTGACACGGATAGCCTCAATCTTCAATGCCCTGTCAAAATGCCGCTTTTGTTTTTCTCGCAGAGCTTTGGAGAACGGAGACTCTATGTTCTTCAACATTGCGCGAACGTTATCCCATCCGGACCCAGTAACATAGTGGGGGTTGTCGTCACTAACGTTGAGATACGCTGACCAGGCCATTGCAACACTGGTGGCGGCGGTCACTTCTTCAAACATCAACTGATTGGAGCGAGGGCCGATGTACACTAGCTGCATTCCTTTCGGCGTCGACCTTTCGTACCACAACCATCCCGGCGGCAAGCCCAACGGTTTTACGATGTTCAATACAATGTTCTGATCGATCCATTGTATCCGTCTGGTCAAGTCCTCTTTCAGAATGGCGTTAACGTGAAAATCAGGCACCAACCCGCTCGGGAATGTCAACGCCAGCCATTTGTGATAAAACACGTGATTGTTTGGATGTTCCGCAGAAAGCGCGCGTAGTTCTTTTGATAGCTCTGGATACACACTCGAATCGCCCGGGCTGGTTGCTAAGTTCGGTGTTGGAATTGCACTCACTGCCATTTTGCCTCCTTCAAAGAGTTGGCTGTAGAAACCGTGCCAGCTCATTCCTTCTTTGATTTTTTCGACCACTACATTGAACGAGTCGGGGTTTCCTAATAATCTCGGTGCGCCGATATTGATCCTGGTAACGGAAGTTGGAGTGTTGTTTGGTCGATCCGCTAAAGATGTAGAGTCCATCAGTTTTGATAGTGATGGGATCATGATAGAACACTCAGATGTTCTGCGTTGACAACCGAATATAACATATATACTGCATCGATCTCATCAAGCGAGAGGCTTTGGTGTTTGGGCTTCAACGGGGGGGCGCCACACCTTTCTCCTGACCCAGTATGGGAAACGGGAGATCGAAATCCCCCGAAAAACGAGCACCCCTGTCAAAATGTGTACTATGTCTGTTAATATCTTATGACTCCATGAATCCATTAAGATTCGACATCGGCGCATGTGAGCACGTTGCAAGCATGCATATATAGTCCCACCTCACATTCAGGGACATGCGACTGGTTGGTGCAGCGAGGTCTCATTATACCATTCTACCAAATTGCTTAGAACGAGATCCCTCAAGGCAATGTTGATGCATATGACCACAAATCCCACCATGTGCCACACGGTGTGTGCGTAAGGAACGTGCGCCGAACAGGCGCGTGAACCGTATCTTCCGACGCATCGATCGACGAGCTCGTACCTATCAACGGCGCCAGACAAGACGACAAGAAGAGTGCATAAGATCTTGAATGAGACCGTAAGTGGTCCCAATGCGTACGGATAAAAATTCCATTCGATTGGTGCGGTGATGACCCACAGGATGACCAATGTCAACACACATCCAACATGCGAGGCATCGTAAATCCCACTGTTCAAAGACAGGCGACGTGTGTCTCGATGCTCACCATGTCTCCATCCGGTCATCGTAACGAGGGACGACTTATCGATTCCATTGAGCATCACGAACACAAAGAATAGCGCGGTGGTCGTTGCAAATGCGGAGTCGAAGATGGACCTCCATGAGGTCATGACAAAAAGCCACAGCGATGGCTCGCAAAAGTTGGTGCGACCGTCAACTAACGACAGCTTCGACCACATCGCAACCAGACTGGTGAATACGTCGGAGAACGTAGAGAATCCGCAAGCAAACACAATCAAACCAACATCAAGCGAGCGAAAAAGACGCGAGATCACCCACTGATTGACGGGGATTGCATGGTACACGGCCGACGCAATCAGGAGCAGCGCGGCTACGCACGAGGCGACAATGTGCAAACTCCATGCCGCATCAAACGCTCGAAGTGGCGAATCGACAATCGGACGTCGCCAAATGGATCGTAGGAAGATGTACACAACGACTAGGAATGCCGAAAACCCGTGCGTCAGCACATTCCAACGTTCATGATTTGCGCAGAATGCGTCTGCGAGAGTCGGCACTGGCTCGTCTTCATCCGACCATTCCAATGCGTACGATGCTGCTGCGTAGTTGACCGCTTCAAAGTCGGTCGTCCGGGTTTGTGTTTGGGGGGAGTGATGGCGAGCCAGTGGCGCTGCCGGGGCTGATATCGCTGTCGTCAGAGAAGATTGTCTCAAGCAAGAGAGTGCCGGCAAAAGCGAGTGTGATTGTGAACGTGCAGACGGTGGCGCAAGAGCCCAAGCACGCGGCGAGCGCAACACATCCATTCTGTTTGTAGACATGGGCAGAGTTGAGCTGAAGTAAAGGTTGGAATAAGCGCCCGGTTGAAAAGTCGAACAACGTACTCGGGTCGAATAGGGAGAGCACTATACCCATACCACGGAATGGACACAAAACCAACAACTAAATGTTCGTTCAATATATACCCAGCAGAGCGCTAACGTACAATAAACTCGTTCGTGCGAGAGCAGCATAGCGCTTGCACGAGCTATGCAACCTGCATCGGACACATCTGACGATGAGAACGACCAATTGGTGAAGAGTGACAAACCATCATACGCAATGTCGAACGATGCGTCGATCGACGATGGTGGAGAGGGCGCGTCAGATGCCGCGCAGGCGGTGGAGGGCGTGGCTGACATTGCAGGGTTTGTTGAAAAGAACCTATCTGTGTTATCAATCATGGTCGTTAGATTAAGCGATGCGTTTTTGGGCACTCTACGCGTTGGAATTCGAGTGGGGTTTATTGCATTGTTATTGCTCGCCATAGGCGCTTTGTGCGAGGCCATATGGCCATACAACGAGGACCCAGCAACTAAAGCGTACACCGCAACAATGGTGTTAGCCGCAATTCAGCAGATCTGGGACTTCTTCGTTGGAGCATTCAACATATTTGTTGCAATATTGCAGCCGCTCATACCCTTGTGGAATGCATGGTCTCAATACGTTGTGCAGCCACAGGTGTTCATACTCATTGAGATCATCTCGTCTATACTACCTCCGTTTGGTCACAGAGATGTCTTCTTCGTGCTGTCCGACACGGATTTCAAAGGGTTTGATTGCTATGGTACTGCTGAATACGATTTCGGCATCACCGACGAGCTCGAGCGCTTGCAATTAAATCCACACGAGTACAGCCGAGAGAAACGAGCCTTCACATCCATGGCTTGGTGTGGAATCATTGGTTGGTATCAGCAAGGCTTGACCGGAGTGGTGAATGCCAGGCGGCTTGCGGAAGAGTTAAGCGAAGAGAGGGGGAATCGAAGTCGGTCACAACTGAACCCTCATCCATACTCAATGGCGCATGCAAGACGGCTACGAGACGCAGCGGGAGACCGCTTGGCGCTGCCTCTCGAATCCTTAGAACGTGTCACACGAGTGAGACTTCGGGCTCTCCAACGATTGAATGCAGAAGATTTCAAAACGTTTGTACATACGGAAGGAGACGTATTTGGAGAAATCACATCGGTAGTACGTCTGGCAGCTCGTGACTTGGCGACCATCGTTTCCACAATCTCGGGATTTGGTATCTATCTACTTGGGAATGTTGCGGATCTGGTTTTCCATTGCGTATACGTCATCTTTGATGATATCATTCGTACGCTCGCCGATTTGATCATCATATTAATCCGCACGATGATACAGCTACTTCTCTCTCTGGTGCAGAGCGGAGCACTCGATACGTTGCTTCAACTGGCGCTTGACGTGGTAACCATCATGATACTGGACATCCAATTGCCATTGTTCATGCTACTTATCAATTCGCTCGAGTGTGTCTTTCACCTGTTCAACTCTCAAGCATGGGATGCGGAACTCACTTGCATCGAGCTGCACTGTTTTCAGCCTGGCGGCCCCAGCGATCTGATCGTCTTTCTTGACGCGTATCCAGTCGTCAACTTCTTCTATCAGATCATCAGAGACACGTTTTCTGCTGGTTCGCGCCTGTTCACCGCCCAGGACTTTGAATTGCCACCATTGACTGGATGGCAACGACATGAAGCAGAGCTGCAGAATGCATCGTCTGGATGCGCATCCTGTTTTACATGCAAGGTACCAGAGCTTCGCTTTCTCAATTTTGCAATCATGAGCGTGTTGAGTTGCTACGCTCCGGCCCAAATCAACACATACTCTTACAATGTCCTCGAGCATTGCCGACCCAACGGTAGCTTCTATTACGACTTCTGCACGGGAAACCTGAATGATACACGGCCTGGACCTGACGCACTTGGTGCATACGACCCCCGACTCATCACGGAATGGGCTAGCCGCTTCTCAAAGCTGTCGACACAGCTAGGAGGGGAAAGTACCAAAGATGGTAAGTTTGCATCTGAACTTGCAAACGCTTGGATCAAGAAGGGCAACGGTCTTGGTGAAGCTAGCTTGAAAGATGCCGCCCGACAATTCTTCAAGCGCGCATGCTTCTATGAGTCATTGAACGTCGTGCGCACCACCGAGGACAACAATCTCGACACTGCACACTCATGGCATGTCGGCTCCGACTTTTACAAGTACTCGTACAACCCATTCATGCATGAGGTGAGCGAGTTCATGTACAGCATGTGCACGGACGCAAGCTTCGACGTG
>Ga0115572_10002484_pt1 | contig 14754 bp, 14 predicted proteins | sample COGITO_mtgs_1206_FD_88681 | JGI IMG/M metagenome (GOLD analysis project Ga0115572, IMG submission 88681) | Pelagic marine microbial communities from North Sea - COGITO_mtgs_120607 | ecosystem: Environmental > Aquatic > Marine > Epipelagic | place: Germany:Helgoland, sampling site Kabeltonne... | reverse complement strand
GTGGAGTTATTCCTAAGAAGAAGATGCAGAACGGCGGAGTTGTTAAAACTACCGGTGCAATGAAGAAGAGATACATGAACGGCGGCGTTGTTCTGTCAGGTCGCGGTGTACGCGACACTAAGATGGGATAAAGCATGACAACTTCTGGAACCAGGACTTTCAACCTCGATGTTGCAGAGGTTATTGAAGAAGCTTATGAGCGGTGTGGTCTAGAGGCTCGTACTGGATACGAGATTAAGACCGCTCGTAGATCTATGAATTTAATGTTTGCTGAGTGGACTAACCGCGGATTAAATCTGTGGACAGTTAAACAGAAGGTGTTGGACTTGGCGATAGGTGTTGCGTCTTATCCTGTTGGCACGTTGACAATTAGCGTTGCGTCCACCGCATCGTTTAACGTGGCTGAAACAATATCTGGTGGAACAAGTGCTGCTACAGCTATTATTACCAGCGTTGTTTCTAGCACGTCTCTTGCAATAACTTACCCTGTAGGAACTTTCGCTATAAATGAAACCATAACTGGAAGCGTTAGTGGAGCTACGACTACCGTATCTGCTGTGGTTGATTTCTCTGCAACACAAAGTTCTGCTGATATACTAGAGGTGGTCCTGCGTAAAAGTGGTACAGATTATGAGTTGAGTAGAATAAGCAGGGGCGATTATCTAAACCTACCAAACAAAACTACACAAGGTCGGCCTAGTCAATTTTATTTTGACAGGCAGATTGACCCAGTACTTAACCTTTGGAATGTTCCAGATAACTCCACAGATCAGTTGGTTTATTATTATGTCGATCGCATTGAGGATGCTGGGGCATATGCGAACACCACAGACCTGCCGTTTAGGTTTTACCCTTGTATGGTTGCGGGACTTGCGTATTACATCGCGATGAAACGTGCGCCAGAAAGGTTGCAGTATCTAAAGGTTATATACGAGGAAGAGTTTCAGAGGGCCTCTGACGAGGATGAGAATAGAACGCCTCTTAAACTTCAACCTAGTATTCAATACTTGAGGGCATAATGGCATTTGCATCTGGAAATAAAGCATACGGAATTTCAGATAGATCTGGTTTTCGTTATCGCTTGCGAGAAATGAAGAAGGAATGGACTGGCGCGTTAGTCGGTCCGGATGAGTTTGAGCCCAAGCACCCTCAACTGTTACCTCTTCGGATAAGTCCAGATCCACAAGCTTTGAGAAACCCTAGACCGGAGCCTAACTTGGTAGAGGAGCGAAACATTCAGTGGGGCTGGAACCCTGTTGGTGGTCCGCCATACAACGGAATCAACCCCCCTAACAACCTGGAAGCTACTGGGTCGGTAGGAGAAGTGACGGTGACAACATGAGTTTTACATATACGCAGCTAAAAACTGCCATAGAACAATACACAGAAAACAATGAGACATCATTCATTGCTAACTTTCCGGTGTTTATTAGGCTTACTGAGGAACGGATTCTAAAGAACGTACAGTTAAACGTGTTTAGAAAAAATGTAGCCGGAGCTATGTCAGCGTCAAATAAGTATTTATCTGTGCCTAGCGATTTCTTAGCGCCCTTTTCGTTGTCTTACACAGATGGCGATAGCGAGATTAACTTTGTAGATTTAAAGGATCCGGAGTTTATTCAATCTTACAACCCAAACCCTGCTACAACAGGGGCTCCTAGGTATTATGGTCAATATGATTTAGACAACTTTATCTTGGCGCCTACACCTGACAGCAGTTATAATTCAGAGTTACACTATTTCTACCGCCCAGAAAGCTTGACCGAAAGCTCTTACACCTTGACACTAACAAGTGTCACTGGAACTTTTACAGCAAACGACACTATCACTGGTGGGACGAGCGGAGAAAGCAGCGGTGTAGATTCTGTCCCATCGTCAACATCACTTATTGTTGTGATTCCTAGCAGTAATTATACTGTGGGAGAAACAATTACAGCCAGCCCCAGTGGAGCTACAGCTACCGTCTCCGCTATTGGAGCCGACACTACAGTAACCTGGTTAAGCGAAAATGCAGAGATGGCGATGTTATATGGCTCTTTATCTGAAGCGTATCTCTACATGAAAGGGGATCCACAGATGATGCAACAATACACGCAAAGGTTTGGTGAGGCTATAGGCCGATTAAAGAACCTAGGCGAAGCTCAAGAAGTGACGGATGATTATCGAACGGGTCAAATCATTCGAACTAAAACATAAGGATTTAATTTATGAATAACATGTCTTTCCCTGTTACAATGTCGAATGACTTCAAAGTTGAAGTGTCTACGACCAACAACCGAGGGTCCACCCCAGAGGAAGTTGCACAGCGTTGTGCTAATAAAATAGTTGGAATTTCTGAAAACGCCCCCCCAGCGATTCGGGACCAAGCAAGAGAGTACCGAGATGCAGTGGAGAAGACTATCGCATTATATATGCGACAGGCTATCCAAAGCGATAGAACTACGGTATATAATGCAATCAAGGACGCCGGTCAGCCAGAACTGGCCGAGTATATAAGGAAAATGTAAATGGCTTTTAGTGGAAACTTCTTATGCACCTCGTTCAAAGTGGAACTGATGAAGGGTGTTCATAATTTTACAGCAGCAAGCAACGTATTTAAGGTTGCTTTGTATGACAACAGCGCCAGTTTTAACGCTGCGACTACTGCGTACACAGCAACCAACGAGATTAGTGGCACTAATTATAGCGCCGGTGGTCAGTTTTTAACCAGCGTTACGCCAACGTCTAGCAGTACTACTGCTTTCACAGACTTTGCGGATGAGGTGTTTTCTAACGTAACCATCTCAGCGGTTCGTGGTGCATTGATCTATAACGCTCCAGCCTCTGGGGACCCAACGGTTTGTGTGTTGGACTTTGGGGCTGATAAGGCAGCTAGTAGCGGGGACTTTACAATTATCTTTCCCACCGCTGATGCGAGTAACGCAATTATCCGGATAGCCTAATGTCTACCTCTGTAGCGTTTATAGGTTGGAACAGTGTAACAAGAGCTTGGAATACAAGCACTTGGAATACGAGTCCTACTTTTGATGTTACTGCTACAGGTGGTGTAGGTTCTGCAACGATTACAGGTGACGCGAATGTTTCGGTAACGGGAGTTGCAGGAACCTCCGCATTAGGTAATTTATTTACTACGAATATGGGCGTTACCTCCACAGGTGCCGTAGGTTCTGCAACGATTACAGGTAATGCCAATGTTACTGTTACAGGTGTTGTCGGCACAACCACACTAGGTAGTTTCTTTACCACAAATACAATGGTAACGATGACAGCCTCGGTCAACAGTGCATCGACAGCAATCACTGGAAATGCTAATGTAACGGTAACTGGAGTTTCGGCTACGGGTGAGATAGGCGAATTAGAACAACCTTGGGGATTGATTATACCGTCCCAGACATCAAATTTCACGGGGGTTACCCCATCGCAAACACCGTCTTGGGCGGACATTGCAGCATAGGAAAATAAAATGGCAAGTGTATATACAAATGATTTACGGTTAGAGGAAATAGGTTCCGGCGAACAGTCAGGAACTTGGGGTGATACCACTAACACAAACTTAGAATTAATTGCAGAAGCATTCTCTTTTGGAACTGAGGCAATTACAACAAACGCAGACACGCATACAACTACGATTGCGGATGGAGCTTCTGATCCTGGCCGCTCAATGTTTTTGAAGTACACCGGAACTTTAGATTCTGCTTGTACGATCACGATAGCGCCAAACACGGTTAGCAAGTTGTGGTTTATTGAGAACGGAACCTCTGGTTCACAGAACATCATCATATCTCAAGGATCTGGGGCTAATATTACAATCCCACCAGGTGATACTAAAGCTATCTATTCTGACGGCGCAGGCTCTGGCGCGGCAATGGTTGACGCTTTTGCCTCTTTGTCTGTTGTTGACCTCAAGGTTCAAGACGATCTGACTGTTACAGATGATCTGATTGTAGGCGGCGACATTGATCTTGAAGGCAGTATCGATGTTAACGGAACAGCCAACCTCGACGCTGTTGACATTGATGGTGCTGTACAAATTGACAATACTGTAAGCGTAGGCGTTAACGACACAGGCTACGACGTTAAGTTCTTTGGCGATACTGCGTCAGCATTTATGCTTTGGGACGCTTCGGCAGATGATTTAATTCTTGGCGGTGCGGCTGGGCTTTCTGTTAACAGTGCTGCCCTAGTAACAGGCGTCCTGACCACCACGGCTGCGACTGTGTTTAACGGTGGGTTTGCTAGTAATGCTGGCTCTACGGTTTCTAATGCTGACAACAATGCTACACTCGAACTAATCTGCACAGATACTGATGCAGCGTCTGGGCCAAGATTGGACTTATATCGCAACCCCGGTGAAGCGGGTGCAGATGGCGATAACCTTGCACAGTTAAATTTTTATGGCTTAAATGATGCCTCTGAAAAATCTCAATATTTATATCTTTTTACAGAAATGGCAGACGTTGCCAACGGGTCTGAGGACGTTCGTTTTTTATTTGGTGGTTTAGTTGCTGGCGCTGATTCTAGTCTTATAGAGTTTACACACGGAACTCCCGCTACTGGCGCTGATCCTGAGCTAGTATTTAACAATACAAGCAGAGACATAAACTTCCGTGTTGAGTCTGACGGCAACGCTAATGCGTTGTTTGTTGATGGTGGTGGAAAATCCACAGGCATTAATGTAGTCCCAGCAGCATCCTATGCACCGTCACTTGCTATTGGATTCGGAGGAAATAACATTACCTCTAGGGGTAATGTAGACCTTAGAATTTTTAGCGGTGCGTTCCAAGATGGTGCAAGCACTTTCCAATATGCTGTAAGCAGTCTTCCAGTTTCTATGTTATCAATGACTAATGGAGGTTTTGCCGTTCAATCAGCCCCCGCTGGAACAGATGGCAATGCTGCCACCTTTACTACCAAGTTTTATGTTGACCCAGACGGTACTATATCCACCCCAACGCTAGGAACCTCTAACGTAAGATTTGGTGTCAACGCAGGGGATGCAATAGCATCTGGCGGTAATTACAACACGGTTGTGGGCGATGAGGCGGGAACGGCTATAAGCACAGGTGATCTTCATACGTTTATTGGTTATGGTGCAGGTGATGCTGTTAGTACAGAAGCCACAGGTTTAACGGCTGTTGGTGCAAATGCTCTTACTGCAAACACTTCTGGAACAGACAATCTGGCTATAGGAGTCAGTGCGTTAGAATCATGTACGGAAGGTATTGGCAATGTAGTTGTGGGTAGATATGCTGCTGCGGATTTAGTTGATGCAGATGGTAATGTAGCCATTGGTGCTTTTGATGGTACAGTCCAACCTGCGATGCGTCTTAATACTAAGTCCCACGACAATGTTGCAGTCGGGGCAGGAGCTTTAGCGGCTCATAATCTTACTGATAACTCTTCTGGAGGTAATGTAGCAGTAGGATATAGTGCAGGTTTAATAGTTTCCACAGGAATACAGAATACCCTCATTGGAGGATTTGCGGGAGATGCAATTACGGGTGGAAGTCAAAATACCCTAGTTGGATACAATGCTGGCGGTGCAACAACTGGAACTTTTAATGCGTTTTATGGACGTTCTTCTGGTAGTGCAATGACTTCTGGCGACAAAAATACAATTCTTGGCTCTTTCAACGGCAACCAAGGCGGCTTGAACATTGCTGCAGAAGACAACAACGTCGTGCTATCGGATGGGGATGGTAATATTATTCTTTCATACCAAAGCACTGGTAATACTACGAAAATGCAATATTTGTATAGCAATACAACTAGTGATGCTGCAAACTTAACTGTTCTTTCTAGTGGAACAGTCGCTAGATCAACCTCTTCGTTAAGGTATAAAAGAGATGTATCTGACGCCACTCATGGCTTGTCTGATGTACTTAATTTAAGACCTGTTACTTATAAAGGCACGGGTATAGAAGACGGTGATACAGTGTTTGGAGGTCTGATTGCGGAAGAAGTTCATGCCGCTGGATTAACTGAGTTTGTAGCCTACGACACTCAAGACAGACCTGATGCTCTTCGTTATGGCAACATGGTATCTCTCTGCATCAAAGCAATCCAAGAACAGCAAGCCACAATCACGGCATTAACTGACCGTATCACAGCATTGGAAGGATAAAACATGGCAATTACATTCACATGGTCTGTTAAAGATATGCACAAAGTCACTGAAACAGGTGCAGTATATAAAGTTGAGTGGTCTTGCAGTGGCGTAGATGCTGACACTGAGGTAAGCCACAGTCGGTCAGGGTCATACTTGCATATGGGTGAAGTCACTGCTGATGAAGTCACAGGACAAGATGCGGATGGTAATGATGTAATTGAGTCAGTTACACGGACTGTACCTGTCACACCTGACCACACAGCATCAGGGTTCACACCATACGCAGATTTAACTGAAGCAGATGTATTAGCTTGGTGTAAGGCTGACGGTGTAGGTGCAAAGAATGAAGCTCTTATAACGTCTAACATCACTAACAAGATAGCTGCATCAGCTAACTCTACAGGTATGCCGTGGGCTGCTGAATAATTTTAACCCCAACCCCGAAAGGAGATCACAATGGCTGAGAAAAAAACAAACACCATTACGATCAACGGAACTGACTACACTGAAGACGATTTAAATGACACCCAGAAGGTAATGGTGAACCACGTTGCTGACTTAGATAGAAAGATTGGCTCTGCTAATTTTAACATTGACCAGCTAAAAATGGGACGCATGGCGTTTATGCAGTCTTTGACGGCATCGTTGGCAACTGATACAGAAGAAGAAACGGCGAATGTAAACTAGGTGGAGTAGATGAATGCCCCTGACCAAACTCCAGTTCAAACCTGGTATCAATAGAGAAGTAACCTCCTACAGTAATGAAGGCGGTTGGTTTGATATGGATAAGGTCAGGTTCCGGTTTGGGTTTCCTGAGAAGATTGGTGGTTGGTTGCGTAATTCTAATCAAGCTTTCTTAGGAACATGTCGTGCTTTGCATCCATGGGTTGCCCTCGACGGCACACAATACGTCGGCGTGGGCACTCACCTAAAGTATTACATCTTTGAGGGTGGCGGTTATTATGACATCACTCCAATTCGAGCAACAACTGCCGCTGGTGCGGTAACGTTTCTAACCGGTGCCGACACTCTTAATGGAGCAATAGCAGCGGATGTAGAATCCATTGTCTTAAACAGTGCGTCAGGTTTTCCTCCTTCTGGACGAATAAAAATTGGCAGTGAGATAATAACTTATGCTGGTATTTCTTCTGCAACATTAACTGGTTGCGCTAGGGGTCAAAACTCTACAACAGCAGCGGCTCACTCTAATAGTGCGGCGGTAACTTGCACCACAATTAAAGTTACAGACGAGGATCACGGTGCATTAGACAATGACTTTGTGACTTACACAGATGCTGCTACTCTTGGTGGAGTTATTACTGCGGCTGTCTTAAATCAAGAATATCAAATACAAACTATTGTCGATGATGACACCTACCTGATTGAAGCTCGGGCCGTAGCAACTACTTCCTCGATCACTACAACCAACGGCCTTGAGCCTACGTTAGTGTTTGCTAATACCTCGGACAGTGGAACTGGGGGCTCGGCCACGGTTGGTGCATATCAGATCAACACGGGGCTAGACACAACGATTACCGGTAACGGTTGGAATGCGGGATCTTGGGGCCGCGGAACATGGAACTCGGCTGCTGACCTTTCTATTGATGGACAAACCTTACGGGTATGGAGCCATGATAATTTTGGAGAAGACTTAATTATTAATCCTAGGGACGAGGGCGTGTTCTATTGGGACAAAACAAACGGGACAGGGGTACGAGCGGCTTTAATATCTACGTTGTCAGATTCTTCGGCCACACCCACGTCGGCTAAAATTGTTCTTGTGTCAGATAAAGACCGCCATGTTATAGCTTTTGGGTGCAACCCAGAAGGATCAGTAACACAGGATCCTTTGTTAGTTCGGTTTGCTAGTCAAGGGGCTCCCGCTACTTGGTCCGCGCAAGCTACGAACACCGCTGGTGATTTAAGTATCGGATCAGGTTCTGAGATTATTGCGGCGGTAGAAACAAAGCAACAGGTCCTTGTGTTTACTGACGTATCCTTACACGCGATGCAGTTCTTAGGGCCCCCATTTACATTTGGTATAAACGTAGTGTCTGAAAACATTACGATTGCCAGCGCACTTGCCGCTATAAACGTAGAAGATACCGTGTATTGGATGGGACGAAATGAGTTCTACGCCTATGCTGGTACGGTGCAACGCCTACCTTGCACGGTTCGGGACTATGTGTTTAACGACATTAACTCTTCACAGTTAGCAAAGATTACTGCGGGATCAAACACAGCCTTTGGCGAGATCTGGTGGTTTTATCCTTCGGCTAGTAGCCAAGAAAACGACAGCTACGTTGTCTTCAACTATATGGAGAACGTTTGGTCATACGGATCCTTGGCTAGAACAGCATGGTTGGATAGAGGAATTACAGATTTACCGTTGGTCGCGGCTCCTGATCATTATCTATACAGTCACGAAACAGGGTTTGATGACGGAAGTACAGAGCCGGCTACTGCGTTAACAGCATTTATACAAAGCAGTCAGATTGATATCGGGGACGGAGATGAGTTTGTCTTTATTAACCGTATGATTCCTGATCTTACATTTAGAAACTCTTCCTCGGAATCTCCATCTGCTACGATGACGCTTTCTGCTAGGAACTATCCTGGCGGTTTGTATCTTCAAACAGAGTCAAAGTCTGTAACACGAACGTCTACGACGCCAATCGAGCAATGGACAGAACAGGTTAGTCTTAGACTTCGCGGAAGAGCGTTTGCATTAAAACTAGAATCTACAGGTGAGGGTGTTGGCTGGCGGTTAGGTACACCGCGGGTTGATATGCGAAGCGATGGGCGTAGATAATGTCTCGTAATCTTATAAAACCATTCTTTGCGAGACCTCCTGCCGAATACGACCAAAAGTATATGTCGGACTTAGTACAATCTTTTGCTTTATATTTAGAGCAAATGCAGAACCCAGGGGAAGGTCGTCATACACGATTAACCCTTACAAACTTGCCCACAAGTGATCAGGGGCTAGAGGTTGGTGGGTTGTTTCAGTATCGTGATGCCGCCGGATTACCTGGTGTTGTCAGGATAACTTCTTCGAATCAAACGAATCTCCCAAGCATATCAGGTACTGGTAGCGTGGGGTCAGTTACGGTGAATATATCATGACTAGAACTTTTAAAGAACTTCTGCTATTGTCAGCAGTAATTAACGTCGGGTGAAAAGCTATGAGTTTACTTAGCAGTTTAGGTGGCCTTGTTGGAATGGCTATGGGCGGACCAGCAGGGGCCGCAATTGGCTCTGGAATTGGCACACTAGCTAGTGGTGGAGATCTAGAAGACGCCTTCAAGTCAGGTGTTATGGGGTTCATGGGCGGTCAAGGCGGTCCAATGGGCGGAATAATGAATGCGTTTGGTCAAGGCGGTGGCGGAAATCAATTTTCTCAGATAGCGTCGTTGTTGGGCAACCAAGGCGGTGGCGGTGGTAGAGGAGCAAGTCCTCTTGCTCAACTTCTGAGTTCTACTGTACCAGGTGGAATGGGCGGTGGGCAAATGAATCAAGGTGGAATTGCTGGTATTATGAATGCAATGAACAACCAAGGCGGTGGCGGTAGACAAAACAGGCGCAATGCTGACATATCTAATTTAATAAATGCAACAGGAGTTGACAGTCCGTTAGGAATGGCCGCGTTGATTTACGCAGACACTCATAAAGGAAACTTAACAACTCCATTACAACAAGCTCAAATGGATACAGGCGAAAGAATGCCTAACTTTAGAGGCATAGGTTTTAAAGAAGAACGTCCAGGTAGAGTGCAAAGACGATACACACGGGATATCAACAACCGACCAGCATTTGCTCAAGGCGGATTGATTGAAGGACCTGGAACTGGGACAAGCGATTCAATACCTGGAATGATTATGCAGAACGGAAAGCCTGTTGAAGAAATTCTTGTTTCAAATGAAGAGTTTATTCTTAGGGCAAAGGATGTAGAAAAGATTGGCGAAGGAGATCGCGATCGTGGTGCGGCTAAGTTATACGCTATGCAACGCCGGTTTGACAACGGAGGAACTATGAATGGTTGATACAACAGGTGACGGATCAAGCACACAAGTTAATCTTAATCAAAGCCAACAACTTCTTCCTGGTTATCAAGAAGAGTATTTAAAAAATCTTTTAGCAAGTGTTTACCAAGTTCAATACGATGATGAGGGCAATCCACTACTAGATTCTAACGGTCAACCTATTGTAACAGGCGTTGCCGCAGAGTCTCCTTTGTATGGTACGCCTGTTTTAGATGACGCTGGCAATCCTATATTTGAAAAGAACCCTGACGGCACTAACAGGTTAGACTTTCGCGGCAACCCTATACCTCAAGTAGAGGGTGGAATTGTTCGTCCTGACGTAGCTCCGTTTACGGGCAATCAATTAGAAGGTATTAGACTAGCTGAAGAGGGTGTGGGTTCATACGAATCCTATATGCAGGATGCCGATACCACACTAGGGGCCGCTGCGGGTAGAGGCGCTCAAGCTCAAACTGCTTTTGATGCTGGCACTAGCGCGCTAACTGGAACTACCGGTGCTTATGATCCGACTGATTTTTCTGATTACTACGACCCATTTAAAACAAATGTTATTGGTCAGACTGCAACAGATGTAGCGAATGCCAGTACCGCTCTAGGTACTGCGGCGCAAGGTGGCGTGGACGCAGGGCAATATGGTTTAGGATCTGCGGTCCAAGGTCAACAGATGCTTAGAGATACTACAGACAGGTTTACTGGTGAGGGCATTGGATCGTTTATGAATCAGTACGAAGATGCTGCTGTGCAACAGGCACTAGCGGACATCGCTCGTAGTGGTCAGATGCAACAAGCACAGCTTGGTGCGAACGCTGTAGGCGCTGGCGCGTTTGGTGGGGCTCGTCAGGGTATACAGGAAAGCGAACTAGCTAGAAATATATTAGAGCAACAGGGTCGAACTGCGGCAGGAATGCGGCAGGCTGGTTTTGAAAGTGCCGCGCAACGCGCACAATCAGCTTTTGAAGCAGAGCAAGGGCGTGGACAACAAGCTGCACAACTTACTGGTCAGTTAGGTCAGGCTGGTGCGTCTAGTGCAATGTCCGGTAATCAAATGGGTATGGCTGGCGCACAAGGTCAAGCAGATCTTTCTATGGGATTGGCTGGACTTCGTGGTCAAGGATTTGGAGCTTCACAAGAACTTGGACAGAGTGCCTTTCAGAATCAAATGGCGAGAGGACAGAACGCAGGACAGATATTCACGGGCCTTGGTCAAGGAATCGGAGGTCTTGGTACGGCCGAAGCGGGTGTTGGTACACGTCAAGCGGCACTTGGAGAAGCCTATCAAGGTGCAGGTCAGCGAGATGTAAACTCCTTGTTTAACATTGGAGCCTTAGAGCAAGGACAGCAGCAAGCTGAGTATGATGTGCAACGCGCTGGTCAAATTGAAGAACAGTATGAACCATTCCAACGGGCATCATATATGTCCGATATCTTCCGAGGTGTTCCTTCTTCTCAAGGTTCGCTGACCGCCAACTCGGTTCCAACACCAAGTCCAGTACAATCTATTTTAGGTAATGCAATGGGTATTGCTAACTATCAAAATCAATCTGGAACCGGCATTTTGTCGGGGTTAACGTAAGAAAGGTTGAAACGATGAACATGGATCGAGTAGCCAATCGAAGCTTATTTAAAAGCAAAAACAACGCGAGAAATAGACTTCGTAACCTTGGTGGTATTATGTCGTCAAGTGAATCCTTGTTAAAGGAAGCGGTCAAAACGATTGATGCTCCAGTAAGCCGCCCTGATATGAGCGGTATTATGATGGCTAATCGGATGGCTCCTCAACCTGCACCTCCTATGGCACCACCTCCCATGGCACCACCTCCCATGGCACCACCTCAACCACAGCCGCAACCACAACCACAACCACAACCACAACAGGTTGCTCCTCAACCAGCGCCTCAGATGGCCGCGCCTCAACCAGCGCCTTCTCTTAATCCGTTTGGTGCAGATCCTAAACGTGGGTTTGCACTTGGTGGTTTGCTCAATGACCCTGACACTCAAGCTCGACTGGCTGCGAACACAGCAACTCCAGAGGAAAGAGCCAGAACAAATATGCTTGGCATTGATGTAACACAGAAAGCCGGAACTGTTGTTGAACGTCCAACGCCACAATTAATTAACTTAAAAGAAATGACAAGAGAACAAGCAGATCGACTTGCTTCTGATACTTTGACCGGCAAAACACCGTTTGTTTCTCCGTTCACAGAAGCAAACTTTGGTGACAAAGCTCCAGAGTTAACGGCAGGAATGCAAAACTTAGGTGCAATGTTAGCTAACCCTAACATATCAACTCAAGAGAAGTCTCGATTGATTGCAACATATGCTGGTGGAAATCCTAAAGCAAAAGACATGAACAAAGAAATGTCAAGTATAGCAAATAAAACATTTGGAAAGAAACTAAGTTCAAATCAAAAACTTGATTCAATGAATAAGTCTATCATGGGTTTTGCTATTGCAGCAGGCACAAGTCCTTTTGCTTCTGTTAACTTTGCTAACGGTATGATGGTCGGTCTTGGAGAGATGAAGAAGACTGAACAGGCACGGGTTGCGGCGGCTAATGCTTTAAGAGGGGTTGGGCCAGGAGGAGCAAAGTCTAGTACATACAGAACTCCAGGAAATGCCTACCAAGACGCAATCAAAGACGCGATGAAAATGGACGATATAGATTTGCCAGAAGGGATGACTTTGGCTCAGTATGCAGAACAGTATGCGAGAAACATTGTTGCTAATTCATACACTCCGGCTCAACTTGCGGGGACAGCGTTTGAGGGTACTTCGGTTCAAGGTGGTGGTGGACAACCTCCACCAAACACTGGTAATAGAATTGCTACTCAAGAACAGTATGATGCTTTACCTCCAGGCACAGATTATATTGATGCTAATGGGGTATCTGGAACAAAACCCGCATAAGTGAGGTGACTTTTTATGGCAACAACTATGTTTGGGGATGCAGCTAAAGAACCTCAAAAACCAACAACTACAATGTTTGGAGACACGGCGTCACAGCCAGTGCCCACACCACCCGAAGTAGAAAAAACAGGTCGTAATCGCGAACAATTCCTAGAAGGATCTGCTGTTCGTGAAATTGGCGAGGGTGTTGTTTCTGGTGCATTAGGTGCTGTCGAGGGAGTCGTGGGTCTTGGTGCTTTAGCAGTAGATCTCGTTGCTGACACAGACTATGGGGACAAGGTTACGCAAGCAGCGGAAGCTACTCGTGACGCTTTAGGTTTAGATCCAGAAGGTATCTTGGGTAAGGGTGCTGAAATTATTACACAGTTTGTAGTTCCTGGTGGTATTGCCGCCAAGGCTGCTAAAGGTGTAACCATGGCTGGACGTGCTGCCAAGGGTCTGTCCAAGACACCCTTAACTAAAGCAGAACGATTCACTCTTGCATCTAAAGAAATAGCAGCGGCTGGAATTGCAGATGCCGCAGTATCAACAGATGATATGACTACAATCGGGGACTGGGTGGACATGGGTCCTACTCAGACTACAGACTTAGTAGGTATTTACGGTCGAGAAAAAGCACTAGCTCGTTTAGGAAACAGACTAAAGGTTGGCGTAGAAGCTACGGGAATTGGTGGTGTAGCACAAGCTGGTCTTGGTCTTGCAGGGAAAACTATTGGTGATGCTAAAGTTACTAAGAACATTGCTCAAGCAACTAATAAAAAAATTGATGATGCAACCCAGAGTATCGACAATCTTTTAGATCGTAGACTTTTTGCTAAACCAGGTAGTGCAGAAGAACTGGGGAAGTTCAAATCATTTGCGGCGGACGCAATTGCATTTAGTCGTTACCGTGGGTATTTACCTGGACAAATATCAGAAAAACGTTTGTTAATGGACGGTCAGGTTCAGACTCAAATAAAAAGAGCGGACAGAATCCTTAAAGATTTAGACACAGAGCTTGACGATTTTGTAAAAAAACTTCCCGAAGAAAGCAATCTTAATAAGGTTGGTATTATGAACAGGGTAGAAAGTTACTTAACCGAGACAGATGAAGTTGTTAAAAAACGGGTACTGAAAGAACTTCCCAAAGGAGTTCGTCAAAACGCTATGCGAATGAGAGCGCACGTCAATAGGTTGAGTAAAGATGTTTTAGACAGCAACTTTTTAAAAGAAGCGAAGTATACAAAGGACGGTAAGAACGTCAATGATATGATTGAAAAAAACATCAATGCATATTTGCGTCGTAGATACAAAATTTTTGAAGACTCTAAGTATGTTCCTACTGAAAAATCAATAAAAGTTGCAGACGATTACTTTACAAGAAACCGTAAATCTACAGCAAAAGAACTAACTGAGGCGGCTCGTAAAGATACTGATAACGTATTCAACGATGATTTCTTAAAGAAGAACGGGCTGACTAAAGTTGGGGCGGGTAGAGATTTTAAAATAAAAATAGGTAACAAGGTTACACCACAGTTGGCTAAATTGGCACGAGAAAACTTTCTTGGTCGGTACAGTATTGAAAGCCGCAAGGTTCGTGGTGGTGGTCGTGTAGCAACAGATCGTTTAGAAACAGGTATGTTTCAAACAAGAAAAAACATTTCCCCCGAGCTTCGATCTTTGTTGGGAGAAGTAAAAGATCCAAGAGAAGCATAT
>Ga0115572_10002482_pt1 | contig 14760 bp, 17 predicted proteins | sample COGITO_mtgs_1206_FD_88681 | JGI IMG/M metagenome (GOLD analysis project Ga0115572, IMG submission 88681) | Pelagic marine microbial communities from North Sea - COGITO_mtgs_120607 | ecosystem: Environmental > Aquatic > Marine > Epipelagic | place: Germany:Helgoland, sampling site Kabeltonne... | reverse complement strand
TGTGTAATATGAGATTGGTTCCCACCCGTAGAAGCTTAATAACATTAGCAGAACGTAATATTTAAAAATTGATTCTTTCATTTACAACTTCAAAGGCGAAAATATAACCCTTAAGTTGATCAGATAAAAGTCTTCTTTAAGCTATTATAATATTTTCTTTAATAGTTTAACTGCATGAGGCAGCTCATTTACATCCTAATTATTTTATTGTTTCCCAAAAAGTCAAACGGAAACAACGGGTTCATAGATTTTGTATCTAATCAAAAAAGCAATCCATCACTTTTCGATTTTAAAAGTGTGAAACAAGTTTTCACACTTTATGAAAATAAATATTTTTTAAGAGAATGGAATTCGGTTACAGCAGGAGTTACAACTGGAGATTCGAAAAACGGAACCAGTTTAATTTACCAACAAAAGGGCAATTCAAAATTTTCAAAAAGTAAAATAAACTTTAATTACGCAAAATTATTCACACCCCAGTTTAGTGCAGGAATTGGCGTAACATTTATCTACTACCAACAAGCTGAGATTCAAAATAATCCAAGACAACTATGTCCTTCTTTTGGTTTTAAATATCAAGCAAAACCAAATTTTACAATTTGGAGTTCCATCTACCAAGATCGTTTAAGCTCTTTCTCTAAAAGTTTACCAAACACAATTAACCTATCAGGAAAATACTTTTTTAATGAATCATTTAAATCAACTTTAAGTTTTACATCCAGCTTAAAAAATGAGATTCAATTTGGTTTGTGGGGTAAACTTGCTAAAACAATTGAAACAGGCGTTTTAGCATCAAACTCATCAGAACCTTTATCAGCAGTTATTATATTATTAAAAGGTAATATTACAATAGTTAATAGTTATGCTTACCATACAACACTAGGAATCACATCTAACCTCGGATTAAGCTGTAAATGGGGAAGTTAATCGGTATAATACTAATTCTATTTAGCCTAATTTCAAAAGCACAATCCCCTATTGATAAAGCTCTGGTTTTTTGGCAAGAAATGAATAATCAGGAAATTGAACTTGAGGAGTTTACCAATAACCTTCAATTCTACCTTGAACATCCCATAAATGTAAATAACCTAACATTAGAGCAAATTCGAAACTTCCCACTCATTAACCTCAAACAATTTCTAATTATTCAACATTTTAAGCAAAAAAATGGTGATTACTTTTCTATTCAAGAATTTTATCTGCTTCCGCAATTCTCTAAGTTATATGTAGAAGTATTAGCACCATTTGTTTCTTTTACGCCTTCAATCGAAAAAGAAAAATTACGATTGTATTTCTTATCAAGAATCATCATCAAACCTGAAGACACAAAGGGCTTCCTAAAGAGCGATTCATCGGGATATTTAGGTTCAAAACTACATCTCTATAATCGATTTCAAATAAAATCTAAATCACAAAGAGGTTTTATCAGTTGGGAAAAAGACAAAGGTGAAATTTCATTTATAGGTAATACTTATAAATATGGATATCAACGAAACGTTAAGGGTATTATTAAACAAATAAACTTAGGTTCCTTCTCTGCTCATATTGGTGAAGGATTAATTCATTCGAACAATTTTATCATTGGTAAAACAAATCCAATAGAAAGCTTTCAAGCCATAACTGCTCCAATCAAAATTAATTCGGGCGCGTCCGAATATAATTTTGAGAATGGAATAGCTGTAATGTCTAGATATAAATCAATATCCAACACCTCATTTTATTCTCGTAAAATAATTAATGGAGAAATTGAGAATGGAGCCATCAAATCTATTAAATCTGATGGGCTTTATAACACCTATAGCCAACTAGAAAAGAAAAATATTGGTGCAATATCAACCTATGGTGCTCTAACACAATTCAAGTGTAATAAAACAATAATTGGATATAATTTTACATTCAAATCATTTTCTAGCGAGTATAAACCACCCGATACATACTACAACAAAAATTATGGACTCGACGCTTATAATCTAAACCAAAGTTTAAACTATAAGTTCCTTAGCAATAAATGGTTACTAAGAGGTGAATTGGCAATTGACAAAGAATTAAACAAGGCCAGCAATCATTTCTTTTCATTTTCTCCCGATGATGATTTTAACATTTTAATTAACATGCGATCTTTCTCTTCGAAATACAAATCATACCAATCGTCAACATTTAGTGAAAGCAGCAGGGTTCAGAATGAAAAAGGGGTTTACTTTGCTGCTGAATGGAATTTACCTTCATTGAAACTTTACAGCTCGATTGATTTTTTTTCACACCAAACACCTAAATACCTCGTTCACCTTCCGAGTCAAGGAAAGGAGTTTACATTATTTGGAAATTGGAGAATAAACGATTCAACATCCTTAAAACTATTTTATAAAATCGAACAAAAAGAGGAAGATGATAACAGTTTAATTTTAGACAAATTAACCGGCCGAACTTCACAACATTTATATGCTTATTTTAAAATAAGACTCACTGAAAACCTACGATTTATTTCTAGGTTTGATTTCACAACTTATCAAAAAAAATCAGAAGTATATAAAGGTCAAGCAGCTTATTTTGATTTTATTTATCGCAAGAAAAAACATCAGTTTGCAAGCCGACTAGCTTGGATAGATACAGAGAATTGGCAAACTCGAATATACGCTTATGAATATGACATGCTCTACAACTTCAGCATCCCAGCTTATTATGATGAAAGTTTTCGGTATTACATTAATTATAGTTTCAAGCCAACATCAAAAGTTCAATTTTGGATTAAGTATGGTAGAACAATATTCCCGCAGAAAACCACTATAGGAAGTGGTTTAGAAGAGTTAGAAGGAAGCTATAAGAGCGAGCTAAAAACCCAAGTTAGAGTTCGTTTTTAAAATGAATAATGCATTTTATCATACCCAGCCTCACCTCCTCCAAATCTAAAAATTAAACCAATTTCATGAGACCCTCCAGTAGCATTGTGGTCTATTCCACTAGTTGTCACATCAAATGAATAATTAAATCGAATGCGTTCAAAGTTCACACCAGCTCCTAAAATCACAGCATCTTCCCTTCTAATACCTATAAATAATAAAGCAAATTTATAACGTGTTGAACCACCAATGAGTACTTGGTCAAAACTAGCCTGATTTTCATATTTAACAAGAGGTGTTATGAACCAATTTTTAGCAAAATTGAATTCATACTTCCCGTATATAGTATATCTTCTTGGTAATTTTGAAGTTGTTCCGGTAAAGGATTCATTCGGCTCAAACAAGTTTGAAGTTGTAAAACCAACATTACCATTAAATATTTTCAAATCAATTCCTACTGAAAAATTCACAAAGTTAATAATTGATATATTATCCTTAGATGTAGAGTCTGAAATAAACCCAAGTTTATTATCAATCATATCACCAAAAGTTAAAGAAGTATAATCAACTGATTTTTGATAAAACTGAGAACCAATCCCTAATCCTAACTCAACATCATCACCTAAATCCCATCGCTTGGCAGCATTAGCTCCTAGAGCAGTTGTATAAATAGAGTTTCCTGCATTATCATTTAAAATAGTGATTCCAAATCCTAACTTGTTACTATCCAAACCCTTTTGCACACCTAAATTAACCGTTCTATATCCTTTTATTCTAGGCCATTGATTACGATACTGAGCATTCGAAACCCAACCATTTAATGCACCAGTTAAAGCAGGATTCAAGTACATTGATGAAGTATATACTTGAGAAAAATGAGGATCTTGTGCTATTGAAACAAAACCAGATACAACAAGTAATAAAACTACCAATTTTTTCATCTTACAAAAAACAATAAAAATATATCTTAACAAAGGTCTAATAATTAAAAACAGAATTTTAAAAGTAAATCATCCAATTCCTTCAGTACAATTAGCTTTATTAAAAAGCCCATTGAAAAAAATAAGAAGTGGATATCTTATTACTGGTAGGTTAAATGATAGAATTTAATAATTATACAAACATAATTTCCTTCACCATTTCTGTTCCCACTTTCTCATTTAAAGTTTTAATTAATTTTGATTTGGCGTAAGCTAATTCATTGCGGAGTGCTGCAGAATCTAACCGAATTAATAATCTTCCTTCTATTAATTGCTTCGAAACAGTATGTTTTGCAATTGCAGGACCTAAAGCATTATCCCAAGCCTCATAAATACGAACTTCGTTCATTTTTACATTTAGCTTATAAGTATCCATCAACTCATCAAGAGCATCCCCCAATTTTATTTGATTACTTTTCTTTTTCATATTATGGTGCCAGCCTTTTCTTTTTCCATACCCCCTCTTTTAATTCAAAAACTATTCGATCATGTAATCGACTAGGTGCACCTTGCCAAAACTCAAAATAAGTGGGAACTAATCTTAAGCCACCCCAGTTTTTAGGTCGAACAACCTCTTTCCCTTCAAAATCTATTTTAAGTTGTTCTACATTTTTAATTAATTCTTCTCTATTAGCAATTTCTGAGCTTTGTGGAGACGCCCATGCACCTATACGACTACCCAAAGGACGATTCATAAAATAGTCATCCGACTCCTTGTCGGTAACCTTTTCAACAATCCCCTCTACTCTAACTTGCCGTTCCAATTCCCTCCAAAAGAATGTTATCGAAGCATTAGCAACCTGTTCGGTCTCTTTTGCTTTATCACTGTTGTAATTTGTAAAATAAGTAAATCCTTTTTCATCCAATTTTTTTAGTAAAACAACTCTACCTCTTGGTTGTCCGTTACTAACAGTACTCAAGATCATTGCGTTTGGATCGCGTTTTATTTTTTCTAAAGCAACTTTATACCAACCATGAAACAATTCAAAAGGATTGTTTGGTAAAGCTTCTAGTTCTAATGGATCGTTTTTAGTGTAATCTAACCTTTGATTATAAATATTCTCAGTCATTATTCCGCATCATTTAGTTTTGCAATCACTTTATCAACTTCGGTTTCCGTCTTTTTTAATTTATTTGAGCAAACATTCAATAATTTACTTGCCCGTTCTACCTTTTTAGCCAATTCATCAACGTCTATATTTTCATTTTCAATATCGTTAACAATATTTTCTAACTCCTCAACAGCATCTTTATAAGTTAATTTTTGATCACTCATTATTTAATAATTTTTGATTTAACAATCCCGTCCCTTAATTTCAACTGAACTTCGTCTCCTACTTTTAATTTTGACTTACCTGTAACCACTTCATTATCCTTGTAAACCATAGCATACCCTCTTTTTAAAACATTTTCAGGGTGGATTAATTGAATTGTTTTGGTAAATAACTTTAATTCTGATTTTTGCTTATTAATTATTTGTTTTGGAATAATTTTCAAAACCGATTCTGCTTGCATTAATGTCCTTTTCTGAACAGCAAATAAAAAATCTTTCGAATCTCTAATTGTATTTATAGATTGTTTTAAAACTTTCTTTTTAGACCATATAAAGTTTTGTTTTACTAATGGCAGTTGACTCTTAATCCGAGTTAATTCTATTCTGTTTTGCTCTAATACTTTTTGAGTCCCAGACTTTGTATCGTGTGAGAGGTTTCGGAGCAAAGCTTTGTTTTTATTTACTCGCTCTCTTGTAAAATATACTAATGCTTCTTTTAAACCTAAGTAGTAATCTTCAAAAGACTGTAGCTTATCAATTAGAAATTCTGCAGTAGCCGTTGGTGTCTTCAACTTAGTATGTGAAACCATATCGGCAATTGTTTCATCTCTCTCATGCCCAATCCCTGTTAAAACAGGCAATGAACATTGCGCTATTTTTTTCCCAAGCTCGTAATTATCAAATCCCGCTAAGTCCAAACTGGCTCCTCCTCCTCTAATTATTACAATACAGTCAAAAGTTCCTTCTGCTACAATTTTATCGATGTTACCGATTACCGACTGCTCAACTGCCTCGCCTTGCATTACCGATTGAAAAATTTGAGTTTCAAAAATAAAGCCTTGTGAGTTATTATTAATCTGGTTAATAAAATCACCATAACCTGCAGCTGTCTCACTAGAAATCACTGCAATTTTTTTAGGCACTAACTCTAATAAAACTTGAGAGTTCAACCCCATCAAACCTTCATTTGAAAGCCTTTTAATAATCTCCTTTTTCTTTCGTTCTAAATCACCTAAGGAGTAGCTTGGATCTACATTTTTGACAACTAAACTTATACCGTATTGTTCATGAAAACTAATACTTACACTAAACAAAACCTTCATTCCTTTTTGTAAAGGAACTCCAGTTACAGATATAAAACTAGATAAAATTTTATCGTATTGAAACTTCCAAATATTAGCCCTCATTCGAGCGACAATCTTATTAGATTTCCGTTCTACTAAATCCAAATAACAGTGTCCGGCCCCCGCAACTCTCATCTCTGCAATTTCAGCTACTAACCAAATTTCATCTAAGAAATTCATCTCAATCGCTTCGCGAATGAGACCGTTTAGTTGTGATAAAGAAATGTGCTCTAAGTCTGACATGTAAAACCAATATCTATTCAAATTTAATCAATTCCTTTGTTTAATTTTCACTCGATAATAAGTTGTTAATTAAATGACAACTTATTACTTTTCTTTAACTTACAAAAATCGTACTTTAGAACTTGGTACGGCAGTTGATTAAAGATAGAAAAACCGCAGAAAAACATGAAATTAGTTCTAAGGCTTAGCCTTTTTTTAATAATTTTTTCAGCCTTAAAAGTTAATGCTCAAAATTGTGAGCAAAAGCCAACGGGAGATAAAATGATTGCCAACGATTACTTCTCGTACGGAATGTTCCCATGTGCACTTAAAGAATATCAATTAATTTATGCATCTAAACCTAAAAACAAAAAAATAAATCATAGAATTGCCCAGTGCTACTTAATGTCACCGGGCGGAAATAAAAGTAAAGCAATTAAATATCTAACTTTTTTAATCGAACAAGAAAGCGTTAGCAAAGATGTATACTTCGAACTAGGCCAAGCCTATCTTTACGCTCAAAAATTTGATAAAGCAATTGATTTTTTTGACAAATATGAAACCATAGCTAAACCATCTGGAGATGATTTAAAAACTTTAGAGAAATTTAAAGACTGTGCTTCTTTCTCAAAAGAACTTGTAAAGCACCCCTTAAATGTTACATTCGAAAATTTAGGTAAAGATGTAAACAGTGAACATAATGATATGCAACCTTACCTCACAAATAAGGAAGATTTTATTTATTTCACTACAGATAGAAAAGGCACTCGTGGAGGATTCCCTCTTGGCGATGGTTATGTTAAAGATGTATTTATCACAAAAAATAAAAAAGGAAGAGACGCTTATAAATCTGCTCGTGGAGTTAGTGGAACATTTAATACCGATTTTTCCGAAGAAATGGCTGGAGGTTCAGCAGATGGAGGTCATTTGTTCGTTGCATCAGATGAGCAATTTCAAACCTATAACCTTAAATATTCTAGTAAACCACCCAAAAAGAGATCATATTCATCATTGGTGAATTTAGAAGGTATCAACGGTCGAAATAGCAATGAATTAAGTGCTACAATAACAAATGATGGATCATTTATTATTTTCTCATCAAATAGAGATGGTGGTTTCGGAGGTTTTGATTTATGGATGAGTAAAAAATTACCAAACAATAGTTGGGGAATTCCAATTAATATGGGACCAAAAATAAATACTCAATTTGACGAAAACTTCCCCATGTTCAAAGAGAATCAGGATAAAATTACATTTTCCTCTAATGGGCATCCAGGAATGGGTGGTTATGATTTATTTGAAACTACTTTCTCCAAAGACTTAAAGACTTGGACAGGTCCAAAAAACTTAGGTTTCCCAATAAACACTGCTTACGACGATAACAATATAATTTTTGTTAAAAAGGGTCGATACGCTTACAAATCTGACATCAGAAAAGATTCAAGAGGAATGAGAGATATTTATAGAATAACCTTTAATGATGTTCAACCAACTTACACTGTGGTAAAATCGAACATTCTCGCTGACACTTTAGCAAACATAACTGCAATAGCTGAAATGCTTGAAAAAGAAATCAAGCATAACAAAAACTTGTATGATTCATTGAAAACAATGGATACCGATTCTAGTACTGTTGATTCTATTAAACATTTATACTTTGACTATATGGGAAGATTAAACGCTTTAGATCCCATTACAAACAACATAGTAGAGGTGAGAAATAAAGAAGGTAAACTTTACGGGAAATACACTCCGAACTCAAGAAATGGAGGTTTTATTATGATACTTGAACCAGGGTTATACGAAGTCAATATTCTACACAATGGTTATGAAGCTTTCACTAAAAAAATAAGGATTTTCGACAAAATTAATTACACACCGAAATTAAAGCGAGATTTCTACATAAAGCCTAAAGCTTCACTCTAATTTATTATGGAATTAAAATTAAAAAGGCCAATTTGTTTCTTCGACCTTGAAACTACTGGAACAAATGTGTCTACGGATCGAATTGTAGAAATTGCAATCACAAAGGTTTTTCCTGATGGAAGAAAAGAAGAAAAATGTAGAAAAATTAACCCTACTATACCAATCCCCTTAGAATCATCCTTAGTTCATGGGATTTACGATGATGATGTAAAAGACGCTCCTTCTTTTAAACAAGTTGCCAAAGGAATGTACGAATTCTTAAAAGACTCAGATTTAGCTGGTTTTAATTCAAATAAATTTGATGTTCCTTTGCTACTTGAGGAATTTGAACGTGTTGGGATTGAATTTGACCTAGAGGGAGTGAATTTAGTTGATGTTCAGAACATTTTTCATCAAATGGAACAACGAACTTTAGTTGCCGCATATAAGTTCTACTGTGATAAAGACTTAACAAATGCACATAGTGCCGCCGCTGACACAAATGCAACTTACGATGTATTAAAATCTATGTTAGACATGTACAATGGAGTTGAGTTCACAAATAGAGATGGAGAGGTATCAATTCCCGTGATTAATGACATGGAAAAATTAGGTGTCTTCTCAAAAAGAAATAATAATGTTGATCTTGTAGGACGATTCTCTTACAATAAGGAAAATATAGAAGTTTTCAATTTTGGAAAACACAGAGGAAAACCTGTTGAGCAAGTTTTATCTGAAGAGCCTTCTTATTATGCTTGGATGATGAATGGCGATTTCCCAATAAACACGAAAAAAGTATTGGAAAGTATTAAATTAAGGATTTTACAAAAAAAATTCGGAGAATAAATACTCCTATCTATGAAGATAATTTGTATCGGAAGAAATTTTTCAGACCACGCGAAAGAGCTTAACAATGCCCAACCAACAGAACCCGTTGTTTTTTTAAAACCTGATACGGCTTTATTGAGAAATAACGATCCGTTTTTCATCCCTGACTTCAGTAATGATGTGCATCATGAAGTAGAGCTTATTGTAAAGATTAATAGATTAGGTAAAAATATACAACCTCAATTCGCAAATAAATATTTTGATGAGATTGGACTTGGCATAGACTTTACAGCTCGTGATTTGCAAGACGATTTAAAAGGAAAAGGTTTGCCATGGGAAAAATCAAAAGCATTCGATTCGTCTGCCGTAATTTCTAAAAACTTTATTAATAAGTCAGCGTTTGAAAAAATAAACAATATTGATTTTCATTTGGAAGTAAATGGTAATAAAGTCCAAACTGGAAATACCAATCAAATGCTTTTTAATATAGAGGAATTAATTTGCTACGTATCAAAATACTTCACCCTAAAAATTGGTGATTTGATATATACTGGTACTCCATCCGGAGTTGGTAAGGTTAATATTAATGATGAGTTAGTAGGTTACTTAGGTAGTACTAAAATGTTTGATTTTAAGGTTAAATAATGAAAACGCTCTTTTATATATTTTGCGCTGTCACACTCTTCTCCTGTACTAAGCTTGAAAACAGATTAGAAGGTTCTTGGTTTGTCACCTATCTAATTAATGACTCAAAAACAAACGATTTTACACTTCAATTGGAGAAAGATGGAACTGGATTAAAAAATGGCCAAATTGAATTAACTTGGAGCTTAAAAAAGAAAGTTTTGTCCATAACTAAATCGAACCACACTGTAAATTGGGATAACAGTAGAAATAAAAAAAATGAACAATACTTCCTTTCAACGGATAGTTTAGAAAACTTTCATCGAATGGAGATGGAAAGAATCCAAGAATAATTGTGGATATTCCTACAGTTATATAATTATTATAAAAATTAGATTTATGCAAAAAAAATTTGGTGTTTTAAACTTAGTAGTTGTTTTAACATTTATTTTAATGAGCTGTAGCGAAGCTTCTTTAGCCGTTGATACAGCTAAAACTTCAATTACCGCTACTGATTCTTCAAGAACAGAACTTAATAATTGTGAAGCTGAATCTTCTAAAGCATGTTGCGCTAAAAAAGATGTGAAAAAACATTATAAAATTGATAGTACTAAAACTTGTAGTACTGACTCAGTAACTTGTGCTGAAACGAAAGAAAAATGTCAAAATGAATATGTAACTGACAGCACTATTAATTACTTGAATTCAAGTAACAAATGCAACTTTTAGATTTATTTTGGGAATAAGATTCAAAACAGAAAGGAAATTATACAATTCCCTTTTCTGTTTCTAAGTCAGTTGTTGTTTTACCCTGATAAATCACCAAAAATAAAGTTGTAATGACACACCTAACCTTTGAGCAAAGGTATGCAATCCAAGTTATGTTAACTGAAGGAATAAGTAAACCAAGTATTGCATCTAGATTAAACGTAGATAAAAGTACTGTCTATCGATAGTTAAAGAGGAATTCTGATCAAAGAAACAATGTTTATCGATCCAAATTAGCTCTGCAAAAGTATAACCTACGTTTGGAGAACAAGGCTAAACTTGTGAAATTGCAAGGAGCTCTGCAAACTGAGGTTGAGGAAGCTGATATCAAAAGATTTAAGTACAGAAAAGATCTCAGGAGTTCTTCAAAATGAAAAGCATCTATGGATATATCATGAGAGAATATATCAGCACATTTGGGAAGATTAAAGTCAAAAAGGTTTTTTGCATTTGCACTTAAGACAAAAAGGAAGGAAGCATCGCAAACGAGGAAGACAAAAGGATTCAAGAGGCATTCTAATTGAGCGAGTCGGAATTGAACATAGACCTAAGGAGGCTGAAACACTTAGTGAATTTGGTCATTTAGAAATAGACACGATCATTGGAAAGAATCATAAAGGAGCTATTATAACTCTAAACGATAGAGCCTTTGGAATGCTATGGATGAGGAAGGTAAAATCAAGAGATGCATAACTAGCTAGGGTGAAAACCTGTGTAATGCTAGACGAAATACGACCGTATATAAAATCTATAACAGCCGACAATGGAAAGGAATTTGTAGACCATCAATACATTACTAATGAGTATTGTAATTATTATTTCGCAAACCCATACACCACGGGAGAGAGATTCTAATGAAAATCTAAATGGTCTGGTAAAGCAGTATTTACCAAAAAGAACAGATTTCAATATTCTTTTAGAAGAAAAAATACTAGATATTCAAAACAAATCAAGCGCAAGGCTTAGAAAGAGATATAATTTTGAATCTCCTATCTTGCAGATGGAAAAATTATTGTTTAACTCAGAAGTTGCGTTTGTGAGTTGAATTCAGCCTTCATAATATTATTTATGAACAAAATCACTACTTAAATCATCAATCAAGACTCTTCTTCCTTCAGGTAAAAACAAATATATCTTATATTGATCATCGGTCTTTAAATCTTTAGGTAAGTCTAGAATTGTGCTCACGCTATTCCATTCATTCAATTTAAGGTTTTGAATAACCTTTGATGAGTAATACCCTTTCCCTTCCTTCTTATCTATTTTTATGACAGACACTACTTTTCCTTTATCAAAAGGTTTTATTTTGGCACTTAAACGAACAGCTAAACCTTTATTTAGTGGTAATACGTCGTTAAGTACACCTTTAAATGACAATACATGTTTTACCAATTCTGATGTTTCCAAACTCTTTGTTCCGGAATAAGAATCACCACTATAGTTACCTTTTCTTTCCATATCTTTAAAAGAAATTTTCTTGATAATTTTCGTGTTATTATTTCTAGTGAAGTCAAAATACTGTGGCTCTGCATCACTAATTTCCCTTTTTCCATCCTTAGCAGCCAGATAATCTGGTCTTGAATAAAACGATCTTAATTTTGCTTTTTGAGCTTTAGTCGCTACGTCGGTACCAATCGAAACATTCATCCAAAAAGCTTCACGAGTCATTCCGTCCCAATGAACTAAGCTTTTACTGTAACGATAATGAAAACCTAGGTTAAAATAAATTAACCCCGCTATCAAAATCGGCACAAACTTCAAACCTTCACCTTTTAGAAATTTATCGTAGCAAGCAGCCATTGGAATAGCTAAAAATGCAAAGTTTTGAATCATTGCGCGCATACCTAGTCCACCTCCAAACCACCAGCACCACCATGACGATAGAACTAGAATAATTAACGCTATGTAAACAGAAAGCCCAAGTGCAAACTTCCTGAAACTTTTAACGTAGAAAAACCCGATAAATGAGAAAATTAAAATCGGGCTATAAACAAACATTCCTTTTCTGTAACTGAATAAAAACTCGAAAATTTGTGGATTATCCCAAAAGAAACCCTCATTGTTTGAATAGGAGTAAAATATCCAGCCTCCAGTATATATTTTCCAGTATATTAATTGAGGAATTATTGGAATAAAAAACACTCCTGCCGCAATCAATACTTTTTTCCATTGTCTTTTATAGAAATCTAATTTTTCTTTAAAAGTGTTAACGTTATATATCCCATAAAATAAGGGAACAATAAACACGAAAAGTTCAACAGGTCTAATAATTACAGCAAGTCCTAATATTAATGCCATTCCCATTAAATACTTTGTCTTCTCCGACTCATGCCAATTAACCAAGAAATAAATTAGAGCACAATACAATGAGAATAATGGAGCGTGAGGCATTAAACTATAGCCAAGACTATAAAAAAGTAAGTTTGTCCCAAAAAACATTGATAAAATAGTAGCCCCTATGGCTACTTCAGAATATTTACGTCTAAGGATTTTTCTTAAAATAATTAATCCTATAAAGAAGTACAGGATACATCCGTATTGAATTACTTCTCCGTAAGGTTTTGAAAATCCATCAGCAGCGTATTCGTCTGACATGCTTGCAATCGCATGACCTATTAGGAAAAATGGGGCATATACATAGGACATACCCATAGTTACCTTTGGGACTTTTGTGTCAGTCTGAGATTTTTGAAGCCAAAATTTATTTTTAAACTTAAACCCTAAATCTCCATAAATAAACTGTGCTACCTCATAACTATGATATTGAGCTACATCGGAACGAAATGGGTGCCCCTTTGCTTTATCCCAACCCTTCCAAACATTATGATTTCCAACTGTATAAGCAAGGATTCCGATAAGTGCTATTAACGAAAAATTAACTCTAATTAGATTTATCAACTTTTTCATTCTTAATTTTTTCGCTTAGTAAAGTTAATTCTTGAATTAATGTTTTATTCTGCTCATGTAATTTTGAAACGACTTTAGAAAGATGAATTAAGTAAACAAAAATAGCAAATATTGCAATAGTGAATATTAAGTTTGGAGCTTCGTAAACACCAACAAATTCAGCTATTTTTTCAAATCCATCTCGCCAGAATGAAAAAATACTAAGAACCGCTGTCGTAACTATCCAAAAAATTGAATATTCTACCCTTAATTTTCCTTTTAAAATTAACTTGATAACATAGCCTAAAAATAATAGGCTAACAATGATTGCAATTGTTTGAATTCTAGGCATTATTGTTTTTTGTTCTGAAATAGGTAAATAATATAGCTAGTGTAACTTTAATAATATAATATACCGAATCAGAAGCACTTATAGATGATACCCCTGCGGTTCGTTCTTTCATTAAAACAGGTATTTCTACCACTCTTAACCCACTCTTTGCATACAAAACAATAGCTTCTGGCTCAGGGTAATCATCCGGATAATAATCATTTACTAGACTAATTGCTTTTCTGTTTAGCAACCTAAACCCCGATGTATTATCTGTAATAGTCAGTTTTATTAAAATTTTATTTAAAATTTTAAAATAATTTATTCCTAATCTTCGGAGGTAAGTTGATTGAAACCCTTCTTTTGAAATATATCGAGATCCAATTACAACATCATTTCCTGATTCACAAGATTCTATAAGGTTTGGAATTGACTCAGCTGGGTGTTGACCATCACCATCAAATTGAATTGCAAAATCAAAATCATTATTGAACGCATACTTATATCCTGTTTGCACTGCACCACCAATACCAAGGTTAATGGATAATTGTAGTGACACACAATCCAATTCGTCAATAATCTCACCTGTATTGTCAAGTGAACAATCATTAATAACTATCGGCACCAATTTATATGCGCAACTAATTTCGTGAATTGAAGAGACTACATCTCTAATGTTTTCACTTTCATTATATGCTGGAATAATTATTGCTGCGCGTTTCATTAATTAGCGTAAATATAGCTCAATTTATTCTTTTGTGTAAAATCATCTTTTTCCTTTTCTCTTAATAGTAGGACCTTTATGTTTACTTTTCCCTTTCCCCTTTCCTTTATTTTTGTGCTTATCACCTTCCTCAGCAATAAATTTATATGCTTGTATTGTTTTATGATTTGCTTTATTGGGATTTTTTAATGCTGCTTTTTTTCGATCGTGAAACGCTCCTTGATATGTAGGATCTTCCTTTCGCTTTTGACGATCTAT
>Ga0115572_10002467_pt1 | contig 14797 bp, 12 predicted proteins | sample COGITO_mtgs_1206_FD_88681 | JGI IMG/M metagenome (GOLD analysis project Ga0115572, IMG submission 88681) | Pelagic marine microbial communities from North Sea - COGITO_mtgs_120607 | ecosystem: Environmental > Aquatic > Marine > Epipelagic | place: Germany:Helgoland, sampling site Kabeltonne... | reverse complement strand
TTAGTTTTTTATGTATTATTAGTGTTTTTTTTTTTTCTATTAATATTTTAAGTTTTTCATTATTAAACATTATTTCAGTATCAGTTATTAATTCCAGTTGGTTAATAAAGTAATCTATTTGAAGATTGATGTTTTCTATTTGACAATTTGTATATCTAATAAATTTTAATTTTTTTATTATTTCTATTTTATTTTCAAGGTCAATTCCACCTTGAATTATATTCCATTCCTTATTAATTTCCATATAAATTTATGTAGTATTTTTTTTAGATTTTTAATATTATATTACTATAATATATGAGTGCAACAAACTACACACAATTCGCCTATGAATGTAGCAGACAAAACGCCAGTATAAATTATGGGGACGACTACTCGGAATGGGAAAACGAATTTAAAGAAGGTATAGAACTAAAAAAAGGCGACCAAGTAAGATTATTAGGTTCTTTTGTGCATCAAGGGTCGGACTCGACAGAAATAGAAATAGAAAATAATATGGAACTTAACATATCCTATAGCCCTTTTCTTGTGGCTGATACACTTGACACATTAGACAGCACAGCCGAGGGGACTTTACAAGATTTAAGTGATTTAGGAGACATAGCCTATGCTACTGATAGTTTTGGTATAGAACCACCAGCAAGAAACACAACACAAAACGGAGAAACAGATACATTAACTGGTGATTTTAATAAATTTAACCAGTGTTCTTTTGTAGGTGGGGCTGAAAGAACTTATCCTAAAGAAGATGCAACTATTCCTGAGACGACTAAAGATGATATTAAAACTGAAGAATTTATAGAAAAGGCATATAGCGACCCAGCAACTACTGGAGAAAGGGGAGGTGATAAATATGGTATCGTAAATAATTACTGGTCTATAAATACTTCGGAAGTATCACCTATAAATGAAACTGTAAGGAATATTATGGTAGGCGATTCAGCCACAACATTCGGTATGAATATTAAAACAGACCAACTATTTACAGATAATAACAAAACACATTTAGATTATAGTAATTTTAGTTCAGGTAAAGCCAATTGTGAAATGTATATTGGTAATATGGTTAAAAAATTAATACTTCCTGTCTTTGATAGATTTTATAATTTTAATAATACAGCAAATCCTAAAGGCGATAATACATCAACATTTAGAACATTAGACGATTTAGTATTAGACCCACCTACAAGCGGTGTAGGTATGTTAAACGGATGCCCTAAAGTTGGGATGTGTATCGCAACTGCAAATGTGGCTCAGTCTGCTGGATGGTTTGATGTTAATGGAAATGGATACTGGGAGAATAATTGGGATGATGAGGCTGGACTCAAGAGCGATTATGATGGGGATGTAACTGGGGTAGGACCTTATGTTTATACTGGTAATAGTGGATATACTGGAGTTCCTAATTTAGTAGGAGGAGTAGAAAGTGTTATAGGAACTATTGTAGCCACACGCCCTATTTTACATAATATTCACGGTCGTTCTACACCTTGTTGGGAAATAATGGTTACTGATTTTATTAATCCAGCCAGTTTATCGGACAAACCTATTATAAATACTTTTTCAAATGCTAATAATTTAACTAACGCCCAAGACTTTACTTCTCTTCAAGTATCAACCGCTAAAACATGTTATAAAAGAATCCACGGCAGTGGAGAAACTGAAACTAATTCTAATTTTAATCCATCTATCAATAATATTAATGGGGCTTACGGACAAATGACCCAAGCCAAAACTTATCCAGAAAATTTAACAGGATTAAAAGCAGGTATAATGTCAAGCACACCAACAAGAAATAATTATTTATTAAATGAACCACCTAACGGACCTAATTATAGAATACAAATAGAGCAAGGAGGCGACACGGCTAACGCCAGTTTTACACAAATAGGAATGGGAGAAAGTCAAGGATTATCCTTTTTATGGAATGGTTCTCATACTGGATACATGAGATATAATCCTACTATAAGTAATGTAGATAGATATAGAGCAAATCATCTTTTATACTGGGAGCGAGTAAATGGAACTGATAATTTATTAGGTGCACATAGTAAAATTAATGATATGAGATTAATAGAAAATCCAGGTGTTCCAGATGAATCATTTTATAGAACCGCTGATTTAATGGGACAAGGCTCTGTTCCTGTGGCTTTCGGTGCTTATATAATATGTAAAAAAGAAACTATGTTAGAAATAGCAACTGGTAGATATACTAATGTAGCAGATTACTGGGTCGCAAACGCAACTAATCAACCAAGAATATGGTTTGATTATTCTTTTCAACAAACTGATAGCCATTATAAAGTTAGACATTATAAAGGCAATAGTTATGATACTACTAACACAATAGTAGGAGGTGCTGTTCCGGCTGGTGCAGATAATATATTTCCTGATGGGGGAACTTACGGACCTACACGAATTACACCTTTTTCACCTGATAAAAGATTCGGCTATTCTATGTGTGGAAGACCTCTTAATATTAATTATAGAAATAGCACAGGAGAAAACGGTAACGCTAATAGGGCTATCGCTCAGTCTTTAGATGATAATTTCACATTAAGCGGTAATAGCGGACAAAATCAAAATACTCACGAAGCAGTAGGAGATTATATGCCTCGCTATTTTAATACACCAGACGGAATAGGACTGGGACTTGCACCTACGGCTGGTAGAAGTAAAAGAGGACTTCCAGGAGTATGGGGGGGATATAATACAACATGTAATAGTATTTATTTCCAACAAAAAGAAACAGGTGATACAAAATTAGGTTCAACATCTCTTAGGGCTAATGGATTTTGTAATCTTACAACAGATATAGCCATAAATCCAAGAACTATTGACATTACAAAAGCAACATTAACACGAGAAGATACTGGGGCAGTTTATACACCTATAGGGGGTAATTTTATTAGAATAGTTGGTGTTAATGATTGTCAATATCATAATACAAATGTTATAGATACTATAACTGATAATGGATTATTTTGGACGATTACTATTCCAGCAACAGCAAGATTTTATGCTAATATCCCCCTAAATAGTGCTGTTATAATATCTAACGGACCGAGTTATATAGGAAGTGCAGTAGGTCTTAACGGACAGCCGTGGGCTGGTGATCACATTATGATTAAAGAACAATTAATTAAACTGCAAGTAGATAACGGATTTTATACAGAGGAACAACTGGCTGAAAGAATAAACGACCAATTACATTACTGGTCGCAAGAATATAAATCCAAATACGGAACTAAAAACGCTGATGGAACTTGGAGTTTAACTACAACAGTAGGTAATAAAGAACAAGCCTTAACAAGTCAGCCAAGTATTTTAACTGGAAATTTTGTTAATAGTTATATCCCAGATATAAATTATGGTTTTACGCCTGTAACTTCTACTAATTCAGTAGAGTTAGGATTAACTGCATCGACTAAAGATATAACAAACGATTTATTAACATACGAGCCCTTATCATTGCCTATAACTTATTACTGGAGTGAATTATTGCCTAATGTAAGTAATGTAACAACAAATATTAGAAAATTAAACGACCATAGTGATGCCTTTCCTACAATTTTAGGCAAACATTTTAAGTTATATACAATTCCAATTCAAGACCAAGAAACCCCCCAATTATATAAAGAAATACACTTAATTCGTTTAAGGGGTGGTTCATTAAATACTCAGTTAGATTTTGTAACTACTGATGGAGGGACTACAAAATCGTGGCAAAATAAAAGAACAAGATTCGTAGGCTCTTATGAAATGTTAAGAGATTACACTATGTCAAGTATCCTTGACACATTTCCAGAAAAAAATTCAACTACATCATTCTATAGTTATAGAACAAGATTTACAAGAAATTTATTCCCAAGCGGTGGTTCTGCTCGTTGTTATGTGGGGGCTAATAATTTTACTTTTTCGTGGGAAGAAGGGGCTAATAGATATTCGTTAAATAATTTATATACACCAGTAAGACCACATAAACCGCCATCAACTGGAACAGACCAAAAAAATGATTTCGGTATAGGTGATGCAATCCCCAGTGCCTTAATAAATAGTCGCCCTAATGGAACTATATTATCTCAATTAAGTGGGATATATATTAATAATTTAAATGGTGATTTATTTACTCGAGAGAACTGGGGAGTAGCAACTATAGGAAATGCTTATACTTATGATATAATAAATAGTGAGGAACTACAATTATTAAATACAACATTTTTAAATATTATAGGATATACATTAGAACAATTAACATTATTTAATAATAGTTTTAATCAAGTAACAGATTTATTTTTATATAGAGATTATCTAACACAAAGCGGTTCGGCTATTAGAGTGGGTGCTAAAATGACTACAGCAATTAATAGTAGTAATCCTCTCGCAAGTAAATGCTTACTTATAGCCCCAGTAACTCAATTTATGGTTCAAGTAGAAACCGATGATTTTTTTGCACAGAATTCACCTTTAAAAGGAAATGACCCTTATTTTTTTATAGGGACTACTTTCCCATTCACACAATTTCACGGTAATGATAATGGTTCTAAACTCCCTATAATGGGAATTTGTGCTCGGAACTTTCAAGCGTTCGGCTTCAGTTTTGATTTAGGTGGTTCGGCTGTGAGTTTTTTAATAGAAGCGGACACAAGATTAACAAGTATTAGAACTAAAATTTATACGAGTAATTTACAGACTCCCTCTAATTTATCACCCTATAGTAGTGTGATTTATTTAATAACAAGATATAATTATTTAAAAGATTTAACACCGGAACAAGCCCAATTCCAAATAGAACAAACTATGGCTCAGCAAAATGCTGGAATAGCCAATGCTTATAATAATCCAGCCTTAAATTCTATTAGAACAAGTCTCCCCAGTTATAAGCCAGATAAATATTATTTTACTGGTAGAGGCAGTCAAGAAGTAGTGCAAGAAGATGAAGATAGTGATGATTATTAATATCTAATGTTAATATATGGATATTAAAATAGTAATTCCTTCATTAAGTAGAGCCGATATTCTTATAGAAAGAACTTTAAAAACATTAGAAAAATATAAAGTCAATCCATCTTCTATTTATGTTTTCGTTGTAGAAGATGAAAAGGAGGAATATAAAAAAAAAATAAATAATTCTTTCATTAATATTATTACTGGGAAAAAAGGCATAGCAGAAATTAGAGGGGCTATAAGCAATTATTTTGACGAGGGTGATTACATTTTAACTATGGATGACGATATAAAAAACGTCTATGAATTAATAGGAGAAAAAACTTTTGAAATTAAAACCCTAAATAAATTAAATACTGATGTTTATAATATAATTAAGGATGGAGGAACATGTGGGATTTATCCTGTAAATAATCCGTTTTTTATGAAACCTTATATAAGCCATAATCTTAGATTTTGAATAGGTGCTTTAAGATGGTTTATTAATAACCGAGAAATAGAAACATCAAGAGAATTTAAATTATTAGAAGACTATGAAGTATCCCTTAAATACTGGTTAAAGTATAAAGAGACACATAGACTAAATTATATATCTTTAAATCACGATTTTAACAAATTAAAAGGAGGTCTAAAAAGTGTAGCCGATAGAAGTTTTGAAAAAAAAAAAGAGGAAGTAATAGCCTTTAATGAAAAATATAAATTATATACTATAATAAATGATAGATATTTAAAAACAGGTCATAAAATAGATATTCGTTTTAAGAAGTGTCGTAGTAATTCTACTTAAATTATATATTATATATATAAATGCATAATACTATTACTTGTTTATGGATACAAGACACATTAGACGAAATAAGTGAATTATGTCTTAAATCGTGGATTAACTTAGGTTATCATGTTAATTTATATACTTATTCAACTAATTTTACTAATAATATTAGCCCAGATATCCACATAAAAAACGCTACTACTATTTATGATGCTGGAGTAGAATTATTAAATCCCAGTTGTAATTATAGCCATATAAGTGATGAATTTAGGTTTAATTTATTTTGGAAAAATCAACATGAAGATAAAAGAAATAAAATTATATGGATGGATACTGATGTATTATTATTAAAACCTATTCCCACTTGTTTTAATTATGTTAGTAGTCAATACACTAATCAAAGTGGGGCTTTTAAATGTAAAAATAAAATTATGCCTAATATAGGCGTTATGTGTCTAAATGGTAAAGAAAAAATAGATTTTTTAAAAATTTTAAGAACAAGAAAAAAGGCTACAGCATTTCAATCTAAATTTTTAAAAGAATATGAAAAACAACTATCTAATAATAAAGAATTAATAATAGACCCTGAGGCGTTCTGCCCTGTGCATTGGGCTTGGGCTAAAGACTTCTACACAAGTTGTCATTTTATTAAACAAACTAAATATGCAATAAATCAAAAACAAATAGAAGACATCCTTGATGATGGCGATATTTACGGCGTTCATTTATGGAGGCAAATTTTAAATAAAAATAAATATACTATAGTTGATAATAGTATATTTAACCAAATTTTAAAAAAAATAAATTTAAAAAAATAGGTGATTATTATATATGTCTATTAAAGAGTTTTTCTTAATGATTTTTAATTATAAGACAAATAAGCACATTTCATTTACAGGATATCCTAAGTTTAGAATAATAGATACTGACTAATCTTCCTCATAATATTCTAAATAATCTTCATAATATTCATCATCACTATGAATTAGTTTATCATTCCATCTATATCCAACTTCTTCCGACTCATTATCAAATACTATTCCGCATTTACTAACATAATGTTTTTTATTATTCCAAGACCATTCAGTTAATTCTTCATCATCACTATCTACTTCGCTTTCTACTTCTACTTCTATTTCTTTTTCTACTTCTTTTTCTACTTCTTTTTCTACTACTTTTTTTTTAACATTAAATTTAGGTTTTTTATTTTGCTTTACTTTTTTTAAAAGTATATTACATAAATGATTATTATAATTTAAATGATTAGTAAATATAAAGCCACATTCATTACATTCAGTATCAATAGTTTTTCTATGTTTATGATATTCTGTGTCTAAGGCTTTCTGCGGATTAGACATTAATAATTTTTTATAAGTTTCTTCATTTATTCCAAAAAAAATTTTTCTTGTTAATTTACATAAAATATAAGGTTCATCAGTAGTTATTCTATATTTATCTGTTTTTTTATGGGCTTCTAAGGCTGATTTATATTGAAAAACATAACCTAAACTTATAACTGGTTCATCTAGTTTATCCTCATTTAATAACTTAATTTCTATATCAATATTATTAATTAAATTATTATATCTTCCAGTTAAATGATTAATATTTTCCCTATGTTTTTCTTCAGCCTTTTTTATTTTAAATTCTCTATCTATCTCATAATTTTTTCTTTTTTTATTTAATGTTTCTAATCTACTCGCTAAATTAATATGTTTCACCATTCTTATATTATATACACAGATTATCTTTAAGTCAATTACAAAATATACATTTATATTTATATTATTTAAGATTTTATAATTTGTAATTCTTTGTCAGCCTTTGTCAAAAAGGCATCGGCTCACATAAATAATTATGACATGATAAATTTTTTTTAATTTTATAATCTAATGTGCATAATAATCCTTCTATATAATCAAAATTACGTGGAAATACTTCTATAATAATTTTAGGTTTATATTTTAATATAGTATTCATAGCACCTTCAAGAACTAATAATTCACATAATTCAACATCTATTTTTATAAAATCACATCTTTCAAGTTTTAGGTCGTCTATAGTAATAGATTTAACCCATACTTTATTATCTGCACCATCTTTTAAATTAGGTCTTATTGTTGTAATAGATGCCCTGCCATTATTAGTCGCAGTAAATAACACTCTATTATTATTATTAGAAACACATTTATTTATTAAAGTAACATTAGTTAATCTATTAGTTTTTATAGTTTTTTTTAAACACTTATATATTAATGGCTGGGGTTCAAAAGTAATAACTCGCCCTAAATCCCCAACAATTTTAGATAAAACTGTAGTGTGTGTTCCCACATATCCACCGATATCTAAAACAGTATCACCTAATTGAATTTCATTTTCAAACTCTTTAATAATATTAGTTTCCCATAGTTTCTTTTTCATTATACATTTAATTACTGGTTCATTAGTATTAACAGGATAAAAAATAGTAATATCATTATTATTATAATTAACTACTGCACTATTCATCTATATATAATATAACTATTATAAACTAATATTATAAACATAGTTATTACAATATATAAAAGTATTAAATAATAAAAATAAAAAAGTATAAATGTATAAAATGTAAGACATAATGTATTCCACACAGAGAAAAATGAAAACCTAATTTGAAATACAAAAGTGCTTATAATTTATAAAATTATAAAAATAAAAAAATAAAATTTAATAAATTGTAAATTGTAAAGACACTATATTTTAAATTATCTACTTAAATAATATTATATTAAGAAAGTATAGATGGGATTGTGTAGTTTCTGTGAAAGCCGTGAGCGTGAATCCTACTGGGATACTTATTGTAAGTCATGTAGCCGTGCTAAACATTTAATTAGTATTTATGGCGATAGAGTTTATGAAGTCTTAGAACATGTTTTAGTAAGAACCGAAGATAAACAAAAATACAAGATAGACGAGAAAGTTAAAGAAGATATAGAAAAAAAAGAATATAGTTTAAGAAGTGCTAAAACTAAATAAATGGTTCATCATCGATATAACTTATTTCATTAATTACTATAGAACTATCATTATATAATCTAACCCAGTCATCCCATTCATTTAAATATCTACTATAGTATTCATTAACCTGTCTTAAATGTTCCGTAAATACATTAGGATTTAAAAAGTAGTCTTCAGTATGTTTTTTAGATTCACCTATTTTATTTAATAACTCTATAGGCGATAAATCATTATAATCAAGCCTATCATTAGCCCAGCAGTAAAAATGACAATCTGTCGTAATTTCTTTTATTCTTTCATAATCTTCGTTAGGGGATTCATCACTTTCATTATAAATCTCAGCCGATTCATAGTAAATATCTTTTTTTATATCCTTATATTCGTCATTATTATCTATATAACAAATATAGGTTTTTATATTATATCTTATTACATGTTTCTTATTGTTTATAGGTGGCAATCCTTTAGATATGCCTTGTAGTTTATTCATAATTTCAATATAGTATTGTTCTTTTATATCACCTTTAATATCCCACATATAGGACGATAATTCTGCCACTTCATCCATCTATATTATTACAAATTATTATATTTAAATACAAATCTTTATAATTTTTTTCTTGTATATTAGTATAAATGAGTGATATTTTGCCAATCCCTTTAGAGAATGAATGTGAGCCTACTGAACCTATAGCCATTACTATCCAAGAAGTTAAAGAAGAAGTTAAAATAGAAGAAGAAGTTAAACATGAAGTTAAACATCAAGTAGAAACTAAACAAAACGATATATTTGTTAAAGAAGAGAAAGAAAAACCAAGAAAAAAAAGAAAACCTATGAGCGACGAACAAAAAGAAAAACTTAAATTTGCGAGAGAAAAATCATTAGATAGAAGAAGGGCTTTATCGGAGGCAAAAAAACTGCAGAAAGAAATGGAAAAATTGTCTAAAAAAAAGGTTATGGAAGAAAAAGTTGCTAAAAGGCTTGAGGAGGACGAGATGATTTCATTTAAAGCAAAAATTATGAATGACGCTAAGGCTAATGCTGGATGGAGTGAAGACAAACTCGCTGAATTAATGTCAAAAACTATAGATAATTATATAACAAAAAGAAAGGAACAAAAACCTAAACCTCGTGTGCATATTCCAGCACAGAACGCCTATCCACAATATAGCCCACACGCTCAACAACAATATTTAAATAATAATCAACATAACTATCAAGCCCAACCAGCACCTTCTCACATGTTACAGAACACACAGAAAAGAAACCCAACCGAAGACCCTTATACAACTCTTTTCGGATATGGCAATCTATAATTTATCTTATGTAATAGTATATGCCTAAAATTACTAAATTAAAAGAGCAGAAAATTAAAAAAGACTATAAAATTTATGGTGTTAGACGCGAAGAGGAATTAAATAAATTAGAAAAAGAACTCCCAGAACCTTTAGAAAATTTATTAAATAAAGGAGGCGGATGTTTAATGATGGCGGCACCCCCGGGCTCAGGTAAAACGAATTTTTTAGTTAATCTTTTTTTTAATGAAAATCTAATGAAAGATGTCTTTAAAGGTGGGACTTACTTTATATCACCAACCGCCTACAATGATTTAACAGCCAAAACTATGGTTGATAATTTTGATTTAGTCAGTGCAGATTATAGTGAGGAACTTGTTAAAGGAATACACGATATGATAATGGAAGTAGATAAAGAAGATAGGGAATATTCAACATTAGTTTTAGACGATGTTTTAGGATTATTAAAAATTAATACTTTTGTAAATAACTGGGCGAGTCGTGTAAGACATTTAAGGAATCTTTTAGTGTTATCTACTCAGGCTTGTAAAAGTATTCCCCCAACATGTCGCTCTAATATTTCCGCAACATGTATTTTTTATCAACCAAGTTCTAAACAATTAAATGACCTTGCGGAGATGCATTCTATGATGGGAGGAGAAGAAATGTTTTTAAAATGTTATGAGGAAGCGACTTCAGCGAAATACGGCTTCTTATGGTGTGATTTTAGAGCGATGGTTATGTATAAATGGGGGGCAGATTTAACTGAGCCTATAAAATTATATAGTAGATATGATGAAAATGGAAATATAAATAAAAATGTAGAAAAAGAAATAGTTAATGATTCTAATAATACTTCAATTAAACCACAATAATTTAAAATATTATATAATATTACATGAGCGATATATTAAGTAGATTACAACAGCAAGGTGCAGACTTCGGTGAAACCGCCCAGAGGGGTCAAGATATGGTTAATAGTTTTGATACAGACAAATTTATCCAAGAAGGAACTGACTATGCTTATAAAATGGGAAAAGAACAATTAGGGGCTATAGTAGGTGGCGAAGTTGTTGCTGGTCTTCATCAAGGACTCCCACTTATAACTAAAACTACTAAATATGCTTATAATAGAATAAACGGAATGCCTAAAAGTTCTAAACAAGGTGGGGGAGATAATACAGGAAATCCTAATGATGGGGGAGAAGCCCCAAGAGTTAAAACTGATAATGTAATGAATAATGATAGTGTAACAGAAAACGACCTACAAGGGGCTGGGAGAGATGAACGGAATCTAAATTATAATGTAGAAGCAGGAAGGATAGAAGATTCTTTAGGAAATCCAGCAAAAATAGGAGGTGAAAGAACAGACACCGATTTAACACCTTTAGAAAGACAATTTAGAAATAATCCTGAAGTAGGTGAAGGGGGTGTAGAAAATATTCAACGATTAATAGCAAGTCGCCCAGATATGCCTAATATAGATTTTTCTACAAGGGGGGCAAATCTTTCAGCAAATACACGATATCAACAAGAAGTAGAAGCACGAGCTCAACAAGCAAAAGCAAACGAATTGCCTACTGAAGGGCTGGGAGATGGAAGTGTTAGATCACAACCAGCACAGCCACCAGCACAGAGTATAGGGGCAAGACCAGTAGAGGGAGAATATCAAGGACCACAACAAACCTACACAAGACCAGGGACTTCTATTAAAGTAACTTCGGAAGATGCAGTTAAGTCATCTAAATTTACACCCACCTCATCCGCACAGCAAGAAGAATCAGGATACGAGCCTAATTTAGAAGATATAAGTAGTAAATATGGCGTAGGCTCTAAATTTACTGGAGTAGCCGATGCTGAAGATGCAAGAATCGCTAAAATCCCAACACCACCAGGAGAAGCCCCTAAATTTACTCTTCCATCAACAAAATTAGAACTTCCTGATAAAAAACCTAATTTAGTTCAAAGAACAACAACAACAGTAGAACCAGCAGACCCAAAACCGACAGCATCTTTAGACGAATTATTTCCAGCACCCCCCACACCAGCAGTTTTAGCACAACCTACTCGACAAGCCCCATCACAACCTAATGTAGATGATATAGACCAAGACTTACAACAGAGATTAACACAAGTTAAAACCTATAATGAATTTGATGGTGGTGAAGATGATAAACCAGCACTTGGAGGAGATAAACCAGCAGTAGGAGATGACACAGGAGAAGCAATAGAAAAAAATTTAAAAGATATAGCACCAGAAGAAGAAATAGCAGACGAAATCCCAGGTGTAGGAGATATAATAGGCGGTCTATTAGGAATCGGTGCAGCCATAAGTGGAGCAGTAGAAGCCTCTAAAACACCGAAAGCCCCACAACAATCACCAGGAACACCAGCCTTTCAAACGGCTTATGATAGTGCACCAGTTATAGACTCGGATTCATATCACCACTTATAACCACATACTTATCATTAAATCTCTTTGTATTATAGCGTCTTCTTTATATTTACAATAATTATAATATTTAAGTTTATGTCTATAGATTATTATAGTATAACCTTCATTATTTTTTAATTCATAAATATTTTTTTCTTTAGAAAGATTTTCTTTACGGACATGTCTATTAACATTATTTATAGAATATGTAGCCCATCTCAAATTTTCTAATCTATTATCTAAAGAATTTCCATTTATATGGTCTACAAGTTTATAATTATTTGGATTAGGAATATAATGAATAGCAATTAATCTATGTAGTAACAAAACTCGTTTTACACCATTATTAGTTAAACCTGTTCTATAATATCCACTGTCTTGGGGTCTTCTTTTATAATCTTTATAAAGATGTTTTTTAATCCACCCTTTTTTATGACCTTTAATTTTTTCAATACGACCATCTTTATAGATTAAGTAATTAGAATAGTCTTGAATTTCCATTTTTTAATTCATTAATTAATTTAAATTTTAAATTTTAAATAATCAATTTTATAAAATAATATCTTTGTTAATGTTATAGACATGTTTAAACCTCGCTCCGATGCAGTGCAGATAGGCTATGACAGTTTCAAAATAGTTGCAAAAAACGGAACAAATTTTACGGAAGATAGTATAGTTAGATTTGAACTTACGAGAAATATGGGAATGTTAGATTTAAACAATTCTTATTTAGAATGTGAAATAGAACTTCAACATTCTGCTAATACACCAGCACAAAACGCCACTATGCCTATGGTTGCTTTAGAAAGAGATATAGGGGCTAATTCTATAATATCGGAACTAAATATTAGGTCGGAGGGTCGCAGTATAGAACAATTAAGAGGCTATGGTGAATATGCTAAAATACATTATAATGCTACTAAAACTGAATCAGTTATGAATAAACGCAATCGTCTCGAAGGTTGTGCTAATTCTTATATGCCTCAAGATAATAGTTTTTATACTAACAATCAGGCTATTAATCCAGTCGCTGTAGCAGCGATAGGAAATGGTCTTACTATAGCCAGTAATAATTATTATAAACCATTAAGGCGTAAAGTATGCATCCCACTCCAAGGGGGGGTTTTTAATTCACCACGCTCGTGGCCTACTCTTGCTGTTCCTTTAGAAGTTGAATTGATACTTCAAAAAAATTTAAGAGCCCTTAGACTTGCTAATTTTGGTGATGGAATAGGAAGTGTTATAGCGAATAATCTTGCTGGTGGTGAGGGTGCTGGTGTTGCACGACAAACTCTTTATATTTCAACTCCAGGCAGTTTTAATGCTCTTAATGGGGGGACAATCGTAGGAACATGCCCTTCAAGTGGCGTAGCCCTAACAGAAGGAGAGGAACAACTAAATCAACTTTATAATTGTTGGTATAGACCAGGACAAGTAGTGAGGATTTTTGCTGGTGCCGGACCTCTAACCGCTCAGGCTGATTTCGTTGCTGGGTCAGGTATTAATAGAACTATTGATAGTGTTAAAGTTATGGATGAAACCGCTGGGGGAGTAGCAGGATTTATAGCCATAACTTTTACTACTGAAATAACCGCTGGTGGGGCTGGTGCTTCTACTGGGATTACAATTAATCAAGCGACAACGGTAGGAACACCTCTTAATATGGTTGGTGCACCAGCTGGTTCTTTCGGTTATCAAATGTTTAATCCTCGTCTTGTAGTTCAAAAAATTATCCCCACCCCAGCAGTTACTAAACAGATGGCTAATGATATAGCGAGGGGGGCTTTAAATCTTGATATAATGAGTTGGGTCAATATTGATAACGCTATTCCACCAGGTCAAACAACATCTACATCAATACTGCCTATTGATTTGTCTCGAGTAAAATCTATTTTTAGTGTTCCTACAAATCAGGTTAATAACGATGCTATATTTACGAGTAATGCTCTTCAAGGACAATATCTAAACGCTACTCAATATCAGTATCAAATAGACGGCAAACTTACACCAGATAGACGAGTAAATCTATTAGTAGAACAGTTCCCTAATGTTATATCGCCCCCTATAAATGAAACACTTAAACCATATAGGCTTGGGTCTTTTGTATCAGGATTCCACAGATATGAAGTGGAAAAATGTTTAAGGTCGGCTAATATTAATGTAACTAACACGCAATTTTTAACTAATAATCCATCTAATCTTGATACAACAGCGAATAATTTTAATGCAAGAGAGCCAGGCAGTTGGTTTGTTGGGAGAAGTATGGGGGCTGGTGTAGGTTCCTCTAAAAATCTTGTGGGTAAATCAGTAATTCTTTATTTGGATTATAATGCGAATAGTAATGTAGG
>Ga0115572_10002466_pt1 | contig 14797 bp, 10 predicted proteins | sample COGITO_mtgs_1206_FD_88681 | JGI IMG/M metagenome (GOLD analysis project Ga0115572, IMG submission 88681) | Pelagic marine microbial communities from North Sea - COGITO_mtgs_120607 | ecosystem: Environmental > Aquatic > Marine > Epipelagic | place: Germany:Helgoland, sampling site Kabeltonne... | reverse complement strand
GAGCAATAAAGACCAAGCGGTAAGACGCATTTTAGCTCCTACAAGGACTGATAAGCCCAACATGATCTCTGCAATACAGATGAAAACGGCTAAAGGGTATGTGTAATCCAAAAGGAAAGGAATGTCCAGAACGTCAGCAGCAAAATAATCATGAAGTTTAAACGAAAAACCTACGGCATCATTTGCTTTGATTAAACCTGATACGATAAATAATGCTCCAACAAGGATTCGAGCGATGTTGTTAAATTTATACATTGGATTCTAATTCAAGGTGGATTAAGGCAAAAATGGCATAATTAACCATATCGAAATAATTTGCATCTATGCCTTCGCTAACAAGTGTTTTCCCCTTGTTATCTTCAATTTGTTTGACACGAAAAAGCTTCTGAAGAATGAGGTCGGTCAAAGAGCTTACACGCATGTCTCGCCAAGCTTCGCCATAGTCGTGATTTTTTGCTTCCATCAAATCTTTTGATTGCTTTGCATAATCGGTATAGGCTAACATGGCTTCTTCAACGTTCATGTCAGCTTGATCCGCAACTCCTTTTTCGAGTTGAATCAATGCCATGATTGAATAATTCAATATGCCAATAAACTCAGAGGTTACCCCCTCATCAATTTTTTGAACTCCTTTATTTTCAATACTTCGAATGCGTTGCGCTTTAATGAAAATTTGATCTGTTAAAGATGTGAGTCTTAAGATGCGCCAAGCACTACCATAATCTTTCATCTTTTTCTCAAAAAGAGATGCACTTTTATCTATTATTTGATCGTATTGTTGTGAGGTTTTACCCATTGTAGATGAATCTGTAGAAGAATTATTTTTACTTTTGATGCTAAAGTAATGGTTTCTTGATTTAAAAAAAATATTCTTTGAAAAGAACAATCAATTGCAAAGGTAAAGTCATTGATTTAGAAATCCCAAAAATTATGGGAATTCTAAACATCACCCCCGATTCGTTTTACGATAAAAGTCGTGCGCAATCTGATGAAAACATTCTTATTGGCGTTCAGTCAATGATTGATGATGGAGCTGAATTTATTGACATTGGTGCCTATTCTTCGAGGCCTGGAGCTCCATTTGTATCTGAATCAGAAGAGCAAAAACGTTTGTTTCCTGCCCTTGAGCTCATCTTAAAAGCTTTTCCTGACGCGCTTATATCCATTGATACATTTCGCTCAAGCATTGCCTCTGATGCCATTAAAATGGGTGCATCAATCATCAATGACATTTCGGGAGGAGACATGGACGAAGGCATGTTCGATTTGATTGCGCAGGAAAACATTCCATACATCATGATGCATAAGAGAGGAACACCTGAAACAATGTCTTCGTTAAACAGGTATGATGATCTGATACCAGACATCATTACTGAACTTCAAGAAAAAATAACACGATTGCATGAAAAGGGTGCGTATGACATCATTGTCGATCCCGGTTTAGGTTTTGCCAAAGACACCGCTCAAAATTATGAAATCATAAAAAACATCAAATCTTTTGAAATACTCGGACATCCGCTGCTTATAGGCGCTTCTCGAAAATCTATGGTGTACAAGGTTTTAGAGTGTGATTCGAATGAAGCGCTCAATGGATCTACCGTTATACATACGGCAAGCTTGCTAAATGGAGCATCCATTTTGAGAGTTCATGATGTTAAAGAGGCTGTAGAAGCCGTAAAAATTACTAACTTGTTGAAAAAATAATTTTGGGCTTTCTTGATCTAGACATATTTGATTTCATTGACATTTTACTTGTCACAGCACTCCTTTATCAATTGTATAAATTGGTCAAGGGTACCGTCGCCATCAAAATATTTATAGGCCTTGCACTCACCTATTTATTTTGGAAATTGGTAGGTGCCTTACAAATGGATTTACTCAGTGAAATTTTGGGTCAATTTATTGGTGTTGGTGTCCTCGCCATCATTATTGTATTTCAACAAGAGGTTCGTAAATTTTTGTTAATGATAGGAACCACCAGTTTTCAAAATCGAAAAAACTTCTTCAGACATTTATTGAAACCCGACATCAGATTAGGGCTTAATATCAATGAATTAATCAAAGCATGCCGGAGCATGGCAAGTACCAAAACGGGGGCACTAATCATCATTACTCGTAGTACTGAACTAGGAACTTATGAACGTACAGGTGAGCAAATGAATGCTCAATTGAGTAGATCTCTTTTGGAGAGTATCTTTTTTAAAAACAGTCCGTTACACGATGGTGCAGTTATTTTGAGTAAAAACACCATAACCGCAGCACGTTGCGTACTTCCTGTATCTGAATTGGTATCCTTACCCACACACATGGGGTTGAGACACAGAGCTGCTGCAAGTTTAACAGAAATGACCGACGCTTTAGCAATCACTGTATCTGAAGAGACAGGGCGAATATCTTATCTAAAACAAGGGCGTCTTAGCGAAAATATAGACGATGAAAAGTTGGAGAAATTTCTAAGCCGAGACTTGAAAAACAATTAAGGAGCCAGTCGAGAAAGTTTCCATTGACCCTCAACATCCTCATACAAAAAACGATCGTGTAAGCGAGATGCTCTGCCCTGCCAAAACTCAATTTTATTGGGTATGAGAAGATACCCACCCCAATGCTCTGGGCGTTCTATTTCTTGATGCTCGTATAACTTTTCTAAGCGCAGAACCTCGTCTGTCAATTCATCTCTGTGATTAACTTTGGAACTCTGATTTGATGCAAGTGCTGAAATCTTACTTCCATGAGGTCTAGAATCAAAATAAAGATCTGAATCTTTACCAGACAGCTTTTCAACCTGCCCATTGATCCTAATTTGTTGTTCCAACTCTGGCCAGAAAAACGTCATGGATGCTTTTGGACACTCATTCAAGTCACGTCCTTTGGCACTGTTGTAATTTGTGAAAAATCTAAAACCATTGGATTCAAGACCCTTTAATAAAACCACCCTAGCATTGGGGAAGCCTTGACGAGAAACGGTAGAAAGAACAAGAGCATTCGCTTCTTTAACATCCGAATTTAAAGCGTTCTCGAACCATCGCTTAAACTGAAGAATCGGATTTAAATCCAAGTCTTTTTCGTCCAAAATATCTTTATTGTAATCCTTTCGTATGTCTTCTATATTTCTCTTCATGACACGTGTTTGTTACAAAAATACTCATAGAATTTGGATAAAGCTTTCATAAACCATAGATTTATGACTCACCAGACGATTAAAATGTATGGGAATTTCGAGTAAGTTGAGCCTAAAGAAAGGAAATGTTCTTATTTCCAGACCGCTACTTAACGATGATTATTTTCACAAATCTGTTGTATTACTTACAGATTATCATGAGGAAGTCGTAGGCTTTATCATTAACAAACCTTCCAATCTGAAACTGAGCGATGTTATCTCAGATTTCCCTGAATTTGATTCCGAGATTCATTACGGCGGACCCGTAGCTCCAGACAACCTCTACTTCATTCATCGTGTACCTGAAAAAATTGAAGGTAGCATTCCTATTGTTGATGACTTATACTGGGGGGGTGACTTTAATCAAGTAAGGAAACTCATTACTGAAGACAATTTAAACACAGACGACATTCGTTTTTTTCTTGGATATTCCGGATGGGGTTCTGAGCAATTGGATGAAGAGATACAGTCTAAAGCATGGATTATTGATGAAATAGAAGGTTCACTATTCAACTGGGAAACCTATGAGTTGTGGAAAAAATGCATATCAGAAAAAGAAAAAGATTTCGAAATTTGGATGGATGCACCCCAGGATGTTCGACTGAATTAAGCCGTTAATAATTTTGTAAATTCTCGATGGATCTCTGTGACTCGACTGTTTCCGTAGGTCTTATTCTTGTAGGATTTCACCCACTGCACACCTTTTACTGAATTGGTAAGAAAGACTTCATCTGCAGTGATGAGCTCAAAAGTTTTCATGTCTTTTTCCTGAACGTCAAAACCCCATGATTCCCCATATTCTATAAGCTGCTTGCGATAAATACCATCGACACACCCAGAATCTAAGGGCGGCGTAAGTAGAGTCTTGTCTTTTACAACAAATAGGTTAGAAGCAGAAGTTTCACACATGTGTGAGTCAGAATTCAAAATAATCGCTTCATCAAGGCCGTTTTCATTGGCGAATATTGACGATAAAACACTGATGATGGAATTACCACCTTTGAAACTAGATAAAGCTTGTTTGGGCTTTAAATGATCGTGAAAAACATCAATTGACAAACCCACATCATTTAATGAGGTAGACAATTGTTCAATCTCGTTAACTTCTATCAAATAGGTAAGCGTATTGTCGGTAGGAAGGTAAAACCCGCCGTCTTCACGATATAAAGAAAGGCGAATTCGAGCGCAGGAAGATTTCAAGTTACATGCATCAATGGTTTTAAGAATTTCTTCTTCCATAAAATCCATATTCAAGTGTGTAGGAATGTCCATTCTAAGTATACAAGCCCCACCCATCATTCTAAAATAGTGGTCTTCCCAAAAAAAGAGTCGTCCGTTTTGGTATCGAATGGTTTCAAATATTCGATCAGCATACAAAAAACCTCTATTTCCTGCATTGAATATAGGATCTTCACTAGGGACAAGCGTTCCGTTTTTATTAATCATTTGATCGTATTAAATCATTTAAATTTGAATTGGCATCAATTAAAAATCCACGAAGACCTACAGCCTTTGCAGCTTCTATATCCCTGGGACTGTCTCCGATTAAAAACGAATCATTGACAGCAACATCAAACCGAGCAATCATCTTTTCAAGCATCAGCGAATTTGGCTTTCTACAAATACAAGACTCATACGCATCGTGATGCGGGCAATAAGAAATTGCGAGTAGATTAAGGCCTAGTCGACTGAACCAATTTCTTAAGTAAACATGTAATTGTTCTACATCCTTGTGTTTGTACAATTGCTTAGATATCCCTCCTTGATTGGTTACTATCGCAAAAGAATAACCCTTTTTAGCCCAATACAACAAGGCTTTCTCCAAACCCTCATTCAATACGAAGTTTTTCAATTGAAAAACATAAGTACCGATCTCTCGGTTGATCACACCATCACGGTCTAAAAAAACAACTTTTTTCATCCTTGCAAAAATAGGCTTATTAATAGAAAAAATACGCTTTTGGAAAATTCCCTGTGAACTACATCCCCATGGAAGCGATTGAGCAAACTGTGGATAGCGCTAAATTAACATTCATCATCCTTATTAATTTTCCTTCAATCATAGATTCAAACACATCTCTACAGTAAAGTCAAAACTATAAATTGCTATATGTCAATAATTAATTTTTTGTTTAATTTTTTAGTCACTAAAAATAGTGTTAAATTTGCAATGTATTTAATGATGATGATTAGATAAATTAATATAAACGAAAAACGCCCCACACTTTATGTCTGTTAAAACACACGTATACATCGATGGTTCGTGGATGTTCCACAATAAAAAACACTTGATTGAAGCATACGGAGAAGCGGATTATGATATCGACTACAAAAAGATTTCTCTGATTATACAAGAACACCTACTCAATAACCTAACCATTGACGTAGATATTGTTAGAACCTACTTTTACGGCACAATGCCTGTAAACAAACCAGGATTCGCACCCAGCAAACAAAAAGCTTTCTACAAATACTTAAAAGAAGAATGTTACTTCGTAACTGATGTTTTTGAAGTTGATTACCAAGATGATGAGTTGTCGAAACCTCAAAACAACTCGCTTCCTATTGCTTTAGCTTCTTCATTGCTTTATAATGCAGGCTTAAACACGTCATACGACATTGCTGCGATTGCTTTAGGTGATCCAGACTACATCTCAATGATTAAACGTGCGAGAATGCTTGGGAAACGAATTCTTTTGATTGGAATCAAACAAACACAAGATACCCGACTTCGTACCCGTACTGCATTATTGGATTATCCAGTCCTCTATTTAGATGATCACCTAGAGACTTTGAAACTAGACCGTCATGAACATTTTAGAGAGTGCATGAGTTGTGGCAATGAAGAAATGACCAATTGGCACGGGGCAGATTTTTATTGTTCTGGTTGTCGTGAAAATGACTCAAGAGCTCAATTGAGAACATGTAACAATTGTGGCAAAGAGGAAGAAACCACTTGGTCCGAACCTTATTACTATTGCTTTGATTGTAGAGAGTCCTACCGAAAGAGTCAAAACACGTTCAGCTTATAAAACCCAACACATCAAAAAAAAGCCACCCACACGGGTGGCTTTTTTTTATATGTTTCTAGAAAATGTAATTACAGCAGCCTCGCGTGTCCAAAAGAAAAATAAACGATGTTGCTCGATAACCTGAAAACATACGTCCCATCCTTCTCGCCCATAACGGTTCATGACTTCTTCCATTTTTTGAACGGGCATTTTACTTGCACCCAATAGCAGAGAACTAATTGCATTTTCTTTGATCACTTCTACTTTGTATTCTTTTCTCATCGGTGGTCACTTTAATATCTGAAATTACGGTATAAATAAGTTAGCGGTAAAGTACAATCGTTGATTGGTCTCTCACAACGGTGCCGTCGAATCCTATCAACTCAAATTCTAAAATATAGGTTCCTGTTGGGCATGGGTTTCCGGAATTATGATACGTTCCATCCCATGTAAAATCAAGCTCTTTGCTCGAGTAAACGGGGCTCCCCCAACGATCGTATATATGAACTTCAATAGTCTTGCCAAACAATCCAGAATAAGAATAATAGTCGTTCAAACCATCCCCATCCGGCGTGAATGCATTTGGGAAATATTCTTTTGGAGAAGGAATAAAACAAAGGCTGTTTGATATGCTGTAATTTCCCTCCGTACTTCGGGCAATGACTCGGTAACAATAACTGGTGTCAATACCGTTCTTAATCAAATCATCATCGGTGTACGCAAGCGTTGTGTTCGGTAAATTTTTCAAATTTACGTAAGTACTGTCCGCACTATTGTAATATTGTAATGTATAACCTTCAACACCTTCGGTCCAGGCTTCATAGGTATTCCAAGACATGGAATAACGATCCGGAAACTGCTTTCCCTCTAAAAGTATGTTTGACCCTACCCCGCTTCGCGGCCCTTGATTTCCACACTCATCCGCATAAGACACCCGATACTTGTAATTTCTACTTTTACTATCGGCATTTAAATCGTAAAAAAGTGAATCTTTGGAAATAGAGTACTCGTATATCCATCCGAAATAAGCATCCCAACGGTCTATGTTGTAAAACGTCATTTCATGATTGTAAAATTCATCCCATTCCGTGAGCAAGATCTTGTCGTTAACAACAGTAGTTCGCACTAAATTTAAAGGCTTGTTGAAATCAACAAACAAAGGTTCTTTTGGTAAACTGACGTTTGAATTTGATCGATAATCTCCATTTTCATTTAGAGCTTCTACGTAATACGTATAGCTGATGTTGCATAGGTTCGTGTCCAAATAAGATGTCATTTCTCCTGAAACCTTATCGATAAGACGGTACTTTGAACCTTCATCTGATCTGTAAATGTTATAACGTAAAACCTTATCCCACCCCACATAAGGCGTCCAATTTAAATCCATGGTTTGGAAATTGTTGCTTTCTGTTTCTAGCAATATTGTCGAATGCGCTAAAGAAGTATCCGAAAAGTAACCACAGCTGTCGAATTGCAAAATACTGTATTGATTGACTTCATATTTATTCATTGAATCGTGAAGGTAATTGTAAGTAAAATCATCAGCGTTGGCGATGGTTTTCCATGGATTGGTCTGAGAACGATGGTGAATGTTCAACGACTGAAAATTGCTGTCTAAAGAATCTACGGTCCAAAAAACATCCACACCCCGCGTTTCAACACTAACGAATGATATCTCAGGCCTTGTCACTGAGTCATTCAATACAAGGATCTCAACGGACTGAAGAGTGTCATCAGAACAACCACGCATGTCGGTTACGACGAGCTCGATGTCGTAAACACCTGAAGAATCGAATTCTAAAACATACACCGATTTGTAGTCGAACAGCGAAGAATCCGAATTAAGTACCCATAACGAAGAAATTGAATCTGTTTCAAAAGTTGAATTGTTATTAAAATCGACAAGTGGTGCGTTGAAGCAGAGATCAGAAGTAGCGTATTCGAAGGAAGCAATGGGATTGTCAAAAACTTTAATTCTCTCCGGTATTAAAGTGTCTGAAACACATCCGCTCTCAGATGTTATGCTGTGGGAAACGCCGTATGTTCCAACATCATTGTAAATGTATTCACCTTGATAATCGGGATCAAAAGATCCATCTCCATAATTCCATGAATAGGTAGAAAGATTGACATCAAAAAAAGAACTGTTGTTAACAAAATTCACATCAAATGGAGGGCAACCAATAGAATCCGATACTGAAATATCAAGAACAGGGTTCGGATATATTGTAACGGTGTCTTTAAAACTTGCAGCACATTGGCCCAATAAAGCATTCAATACGATTGGATACTCAAAAGATAATTCTTGAGTTTTGGTGTACGGAAATGAAAACTCAATTTCATTGGTTTCATTCAAATCATAATTAACGGAATCGTATACTTTTGTTCCGAGAACGTCGGTGTTAGGGTCGTATGAAAGAAACTGAAATTTTATGTCTGAGGAAAACTCCGAATCGTCAATAATTTTTACGGTGGCTCCGTCACAGCCGTAATCACTTTCTAGGGTGAATTTAGGATAGGGTCTCTTAACTTCATAGAGGCTGTTTTTAGTCGTCTTATCTGTACAACCGTGAACCGAGTTAATCTCCAATGACACATCATAAATGCCCATTTCTGTATAGAAAAAATCAACGACCGAAGCCTCATTGGAAGATATCGGGTCCGGAAGATCTTCTCCTAGGTAATCCTTACCCAGTGATGTCCAGGAATAGGAAGTTATGTAATCGTTATTTAGGCTGTTCAAATTAACGGGTTTAAAAGCGCAAACATCACCCGTGTTGGTTGCCTCGAAATCAGCAAATACACGGTACACTTCAATCGATGTATCTTTTTGGAGGCTACAACCCAAATCATTTGTTACGCTTAGGCTAAGTGGGTAAAAAACCGTTTGATCGATCGCTGATGAGTCCGTAGCCGTTATGTATGTATCTAATTCTTGTGGGTTTTCAATACGAAAGTCATCATTGGAAATCCAATTGAAGACGGAAGCATCACCGATCCCAATAGATACATTGGCACTGATTGGGAAATTCTCTCCCACGCATACAATCTCTGGCACCGTTAAATCTGCTTTGACACCCAATTGTATTTTTTTCGTTGTTTGGAAAACACAAGGGTCTTCATCGCCACTATCAACAATCAATTCACAAGTAAGCTCATAAACATTGGGCTCATCAACAGCAAAACGTATGTTTTCTTGATCTTCAATAAAAGCGATTTTGGGATTAATCGACCAATTGAAATCGGTAACATTGACAGCGCTATTTAGTACCGATTGATACTTGATGCGGTACTCTTTATCTATCGTTGACTTACCGTCAAAACAAACCACGCCATCGACATCTTCAATGGTCAAATCCAGATCATCCACAACAACGACCGAGTCACGATAGATGCGATTCGCACAACCTATATTGTTGGTTGTCTTTAAGGAAACTCCATAGGCCGTTAGGGGCTCAAGAGAAAAATTCGGGGCTGCATCATTCGAACTTTTATCCAGAAGTATTGCATCCTCATCATGAACAAAAAGTTGCCATTGCCAAGACTCAATATTGTCATTATTTAAGCTCGTAAGTTCAAATTCTTGAGCACTGCAAAGAAGTAAAGAATCCGAAGCGCTAAAGTCTGCAACCACTTGGCTAACTTCTACATCCACAGCATCCTCAATCCAACATCCTTCGGCATTGGTAAGTCTTAAGCTTAATTTAGAATCTTCTGATGAAGTTGTGTTAAATACTGGGGATTGTTTGGACGCATCGTCAACAATTAATCCAGGGCCTGGGAGCCATAAGTAGTCGTAAGAATCTGAGAAATTGTCTTGAGTCACGGAAACTTCAAAATCTTCACCCAGACATACTGCTATAGGACGCTCAATTTCTGCTTCAACACCCACGCGAAATGTCTTAGAATCCTCGAACAAACAATCATCAATCAAACCATCAATACTTATGCTGTAATTTAAAATGTATAAGCCCGGAAGCTCAAAATCATAAGAGGAATTAGAGACCAAAGCATCTGAAATGACTTCTCCGGGCAGCAGATTGCTGTTTGCGCTGAGTGGTATTTTCGAGCCATCCGGAAGCGTCAATTCCCACAATTGGCTCAGTACCCGATAATCATAACCCTCAAACTCTGGAATGGTCCTTGCTGTAAAATCCTGACGAACTCGTTCATCGCCGTTAAAACATATATTATCGGGAATGGGATCAATGGATGTGTTGTAATTGTTTGACAAAACCAAATCATTGTAAATCTTAGTATCCGTACATCCTTCAGGTGAAGTGACTTTTAAGCTGACATCAGAAAAACCAACTTCGGTAAATGGATGAGTAATCATGGAAGCCCCATCGATATTACTAAGTGTTGTATTGGGCTCTTGAACAGACCATTCCCAGGTATTTATTCGGTTGTTGTTCAAACTCTCAAACACGACTTGATCTCCATTGCAATAAAGAATAGAATCCGAAGCCGAAAAATCTGCTGAGACCTCGTATACCTCAACAGCTTTTGTAAGATCTGCAGTACATCCATTAGGATTGTTTAAAATCAAATTGATTTGAGAAACCCCACCATACAATTCGTCGATGCTAACCGTTGGATTTGCTGAAAAGGGATCGCTAAGGGACAAGCCCTCACCCACACTCCACTGATAAGTGTTGGCTTCATCTGCTGAGGATCTTTGACGAATGGAAACCTCGAAATCTTCACCGTCACAAACCGCCTCTGGTGAAATGATTTCAGTATTCAAACCAATAAAGAAATTCTGCGAATCTTGATACGTACACAACTCATTAGCTACTTCATAAGTAAATGTGTATCTGATGGTATATTCTCCCGTAACCGTAAAGTTGTAAGATGAAGTCGATTGTATGAATGGCGTAAAAGATTGTGCTGTTGTGCTAAGTATTTCAACACGACCATCCGGCAATATCAACTCCCAATATTCTTTGATTGCAAAAAAACTGAAATTCTCAAAATCGGGAACTGTGTTGGATGTAAATTCTTGCGTTATACTTTGAGCTCCATTGAAACAAATATTGTCGGGCACTGGTTCTATATTGCTGGTGAAAGTGTTTGTTAAAACAGCGTTTTCAATGCTTTTCGTATCCTCACAACCTTCTTGAGAGACAACCGTTAAACTCACAAGCGATTGACCAACATCAGAGAATGTATGGGTGTAATATGGGTCAAAATTCGTCTGATTTGTAATTGAATTGGTTTCTTCGATCAGCCAAGTCCAATTGTCAATTCGATTGTTATTTAAGCTGGATAGTTCTACGTCTTGACCCGAACAATAGAGAATGGGGGTTGATACGTTAAAATCGGCGACCACATCGTATACCTCAATGTTTTTTGAGGCTTCTGTCCAACAACCTTCAGAATTTGTCAATCTCAAGGAAATTTCTTGTGTAGTTTGTGTAGGCTGACTAAGCGCACTTACTTTAGGTGATGCAGAAGATGCGTTTTCTAAAGTTAAACCTGAGCTTGCCGTCCAATCGTATTGATAAGCGTTTGAGGCATTGTCGGTATCGAGTGAGACCTCAAATTCTTTACCCACACAAATGACCGACGGCTCGGTAATTTCAGCATCCAAACCTACATCAAAAGTCTTGGAGTCTTGGTAATCACACACCTCATTAGATCCGTCAAAAGTGATGGAATACGTAAGGGTGTAAGAACCGGGAATGGTAAAATTGTACGAAGTTTTTGATTCTACAGATTCTAAAGAATTTATGGTTTCAAAGGGAAGGCTCGAAATGAGTTGCTCTTTGCTTCCATTGGGTAAGGTCAATTCCCACGACTCAGAACGAGCTACATATGGATTGGCTGTCGTTGCAGGTACCGTATTGGCTGTAAATTCTTGAGAGACCGTTTGTTCACCATTGAAGCAAATATTATTGGGTGGTGTATTAATTGAAGTCGTGTATTCATTAAATACAATCAAGTCTTCCGCAGAATCCGAAGACTCGCAGCCTTCCGCTGACTTTACATTCAGCGAAACATCGTAGGCACCAAATTCATCCAATTGAATCAAACCGGAAAAGGAATTGCTTGATGCTTGCTCTGTATTGTTTTGTTTGAACGACCAATTGTAGTCAACACCATTCACTTTATTCATTGGGGTCAAATCAGCCGTATTGATCTGTTTTAATCCGCAATAAAGTGTCGTGCCTGAATTAATCTCCGCAACAAGACCTCCGATAGACAAATGATTGTTGAACGTTTTACTTCCTGAACAACCGCTTGCGCTATTTTCAATACGTAATGTAAGATCGTAGGCCTGAGCCTTTGTAGAGGAAAGCACTAGTGATGGGGAAGAATTGGTACTTGATAGGGTTTCAGAGTTATCCCAAGCTCTATTTTCTGGTATTATCGTCCACAGGTAATTGTAATCATTTCTTTGATTGGCAAGTTCCGTATTGTCAGACAATTCTATGGGAAGTGAAAAATCGCAAGTAAACCGATTGATATTCTCCGACAAAACAGGTTCTATATAATCAAAACGCACATTCAGCGGAATTGAATAATCAGAAGGACAGATCCCCGTATGATTGAGGCCAACGGTGTAATCTCCTTCCGAAGCTGGTGTAAAAGTGATGGCATTGGCGTTGGATGATGCCACGGCTCCAGCTGGGATTCCCGACCAGCTAAAACTAGAGGCATCCGACTTGTGGGTACTGGTGTTCAACAAGGTAATGGTTTCGTCCGAGCACAAAACACCATCGTAACTCGTTTCGAAACGAACTTCATGCGCGATGTCGTGGCTGTAATCCAATTGAGTATCTATGATGCACTCGCTGTTCTCAAAAGAAATTGACAAGGGAATGGAAAAAGACTCACTGAGTATGTTGCCCTTGGCACTCGTTTGAATAGGAAATTGTATGGGATCTACATTGCTGTTTGAATAACTCGACTCATGAGAAAATTCAAGCATGTAATCAAGACCCGCATCCACACAACCCTCTTGGGTGGCGATTCGTTCGGTGGTAATCGTCTCAAGAACAGGCCCTTCATTAACGGTAAATGCAAAAGTTTTTTTATCAAAACATCCATTCTGATCCGTAACACGCAGCAAAACCTCTTTTTGAACAGGCTCTGTAAAAGATAAATTTAAAGAAGCTGTACTGGTGAGTACGTTTTCAAAATCCCAAGTGTTCGAAATAAAATCATTGGTGTTTTCAATTTCAAAATCGAGATCAATGATTTCATTGCATAGATAATAGTCCGATTTGATGTTGGTCGTGATCTCAACTTTTGGATGAACCGTAAAGTTATACTCCTCAGAACAAGTCAGAGATTTGATCGTGATTTGGTAATCTCCAGGGTTTTCAAATGTTGCGTAGTACGCTTTTCCACCCGAACCTTCTACAATGGCAGCCACAACCCCCTCTTTGGGTGATATATCCCAGTCAGCTTCACTGCTAACGCTTAAACCAATACTGGTGGTAGATTCACTGGACAAACATAAATTTGTGGAAGCAGAGACCTCCAACGCACACTGTGCGTGAGACGACATAGCAATCAGGAAAACGAATGCAGCAAACAAGTATTTCATGGGGGGCGTGAAACTTATCTATAAATTTGAAAATAGCCTGACATGTTATGATTAACTCCTTCTGGGTAGGTATTCAACTGATATTGAATCTTATAAAAATACAAACCTTCCCTGAGGTTGGTGTTTCTGGAATTTTCGCCGTCCCATTGAGGGAGTTCTTTATCGGTTTTGGATGAGAATACATTTTTGCCCCACTGGTTAAAGAGTTCCAGTTGATAAACTGTTGTTGTACAAATATCGAAGTCCTCGGCATCTTCATGAATGTATTTGGGCATAAAAACATCGTTTACACCATCTCCATTCGGTGTGAAAACGTTCGGCATGCTAATTTGACAATCGCAGCCGTCTGCATCTGTATAGGCAACTTCAAAATTTCTTACAAGCGTATCACAGCCGTAAAACTCAATTTGATAGGAGCCAATGTCATTGGTGGATAAGGACGTGCTGTCCGAAAATAAATTTCCATCGCGGAACCAAGCAATGTCAGGATACAGTTCATGTACATCATCATCAAACGCTATCGCAACAGAATCGCCTATGCAAAGGGATTGAAAATAGTACTCAGGAACAAAAGCGTAGGGAAAAGACACGTAAAATGATTCAGAACGATTCTTACACCCCACAAAAGCCAATTCATATACACCTTCATCTTTCAATAAAACAGTACTGTCTGAGCTGTAAAAAGCTCCGTTGTGTAACCAACTGAATGATTCATAGGAAGCGAAGTCATCCTCCGGAAAGGAAACGTAATTTTCTTCTGCCGGGCAAATGGTTGTATCCGGAAAACTGTACGGTGTGTTGTTAACCGGTATGGTCGATAAAACAAACGCGTCTTGTATGGTATCGCAACCATAAAGCTCAAGAATGTATGTACCGGGTTCTGTCACCGAAACGACACCCAAAGAACTTGAATAAAACTCCCCATCAGAGAACCATCGAAAAGTATTGTATCCCGTTAGGTATTCTTTAGGGAACCTCACTTCAGCAGTATCTCCCTCGCAAATCGTTAAATCTGTCAGCAAAGATTCCCCGTTGTGGGCTGTGAAGTACAAAGACTCGAAAGACAGCTCTAAG
>Ga0115572_10002465_pt1 | contig 14802 bp, 5 predicted proteins | sample COGITO_mtgs_1206_FD_88681 | JGI IMG/M metagenome (GOLD analysis project Ga0115572, IMG submission 88681) | Pelagic marine microbial communities from North Sea - COGITO_mtgs_120607 | ecosystem: Environmental > Aquatic > Marine > Epipelagic | place: Germany:Helgoland, sampling site Kabeltonne... | reverse complement strand
CTTTTTTAGATGAACACAACGGAAGGTTCTGTATAACTCCAGACTATAAAAAGGGGACCTACGCATATTTCGTAACATTGGATGACCTTAATACACCAGAGTATCCATATGTCATAGGCCCAACCACAAAGGAGAGACGATCTCTATAGAGGATCGAAAAAGAAATGACAAAGATTATAACAGAAAACTTTAGAGTAGGCGTAACGAAAAATTTAGTTGACAGTTTAGAGACTGATAACTATTATGCAGTGGCATCTCGAAGTATTACTAAAACTGAAAATTTAAGCACCGATCCAATTTCCAATACTCAGAAATCTAAAAGAGATTTTCAGAGAAAAATAATATTTGGTAAACGAATAGAGGTTGCTAAAAGAGGTGCCGGTGGTACTGGTGCTACTAACGAAGCAAAATATATGTTTATAGACAACCCTTGGGAAGAGGGTAGAGTTTATGATGCTTACGATGACACGAAAGATGTCGAAAACCTTAATATGATTGTCAGTGTGCAGGACAGCGATGAGAATTACATCATTCTAAAATGTATTGACAATAATAATGGCGCACCATCAAGAGACATCGCCGCAGAAATTGATCCAGAAAGCTATGGGTTCTTTAGTGGTGCTGATGGATATGTTTGGCACGTTATGTTTACTGTTACAAAACAGCAGGCGACAGACTATAGAACAGGTGGCAATTTACCTGTTGCAGAATTTACTAAGGGTTCTAGTGGTTATGGAGACTTTAATGTTGTCAGTAGCGCAGAAGAGTCTATTTCCAGAATCGTAATAGAAAGCACAGCGCCCAATCAATTCAACCAGTATCTATTCGGACCTGCAACAACAATACATGATGCTTCTGACGTTAAGATTGAGAATCCAGACGCATCGATAGTATCAGGAAAGACTAAGCAAGTTGTAGTTAGTGCTAGTATTGTTTCTGGTAGAGCATTATACATATCTAACAATGCATATAAAAATATGTATCTAAGAGCGAAGAGTGGTATTAACGATGGTAAGTTATATGAAGTTAAGGGCTCTAGAACTCTACTTGCGGCTAACTCCATTGTTTTAGACATTGAAACTGAAGATACATTTAATGCCCAAGAGATTTATCAGTTAGTTGTAAAAATTGACGTTAGTGCAAGCACATTAAGCGGCACTCGATGTAAAGCATATGCTAAACTTGATAGATTTGGAACTCTTGTTTCTATTGGGTTTGAAACTAGAGGTACAGAATATAAGTACGCAGAAGCTAATATTATCTATCCACCAAATCTAAAGGGTAGTCAAGCAGTATTAGACAGTCCAACTGTTCTTCGTGCAATAGTTTCTCCCGAAGGTGGTCATGGCTCAGACCCGATTAACGAAATGGCTACAAGTAAGATTACTTTGGTTTCTGTTTTTAATGGAGAGCGAGTTGCAATACCAGATGGTAATACATACTCTATAGTAGGACTATTGAAAAATCCAACTTTCACCGACCCCTCAACTGGTCAACCATTTATCCCATCTAGTGGGGCAACACATGAGTTCGATAATAGAACTGTCTTAACAATGAATGATGTTGGTGGGGCGCTTATGAGTGGTGCTAGTTTAGCAAGTGGTGGAGAGGTTAATAACTATATTGAGCAGTATATAGAAACCATTGATATACAAGATGCTGTTGATGGCGTAACATATACTATTGTCGATAAGGGTAATGTTGACGCTAATATTTGGTCACTGTTGGGAGCGACATCAGATAGTCTTGGACATACTTTCGTTTCTCAAAGAACCTCTGAATTAGACTCTACTTTGTCAGCAAAGGTTTCTTTTGCTAGAGATGTAGTTGACGTAGCAGACCCAGGTTACGATTATAGTGTAGAAATAGTTCGTGGTAGAATACATGAAATGAATTACGCAAACAATATCACGAGTATTTTTGTCGTAGATTACGATGGTGGACATAAGAATAGATTTACGCCAGGTAAATTTTATGTTAAGGTGCTACCCACATCTATTTCGTTTATAAATAATATGACAGCAGATGCTATTACACATGGGTCTTTAGACCCATACAGCGGAGAACTTCTACACTTCATAGATTTCTCCCCAATACCAAGATCCCCAGACAAGAATGAAAAGATAAAGTTCACGTTTGACTTTTAAAGGAAAGAGAATAAAACATGAGTATCAACAAAGACTTAAATGTAGATCCGTACTACGATGATTTTGACGAGACAAAACAGTTTAACCGTGTTTTGTTTAAACCATCTAGGGCTGTACAGGCACGAGAACTAACTCAGCTTCAGACTATTCTACAAAAGCAAGTAGAGAGATTTGGATCGAACGTATATAAAGAAGGTACTGTGATTAGTGGTATCAACTTAACGTCTCGAAGTGATTTGAGGTATATTAAACTTCAGGACCAGGTTGGATTTACCGATCCCTCGATCTATGGCGAGTTTATTATAACTGATAGTAATGACGCAAATTTTGGGTCAACTAGTCGATATATTCTTGAAGGCCAATCGAGCAACATACGAGCAGAAATCATTAAAGGTCTTGACGGGTTTGAAACTCAAGCACCCAATCTAAAAACATTCTTTATCAATTATCTGAATGCTAATTTAGAGACGGGACAGAAACAGTTTATTAAGGGTGAGAAATTAAACTTATTAAAACCAGATAATGGTAGTGGCGTTTTTGAACAAGTAAAAATTAATAATGCCAATGTTACGTTTACTGCTGACAACTCTAGTGACGATTACGCAGGCAACTCTTTTGGTGTGTCTTGTGAAGAAGGAGTTATCTACCAAAAAGGTCATTTTGTTTTTGTTGACCGGCAACTAGTAATTGTTTCAAGATACACAGATACTCCTGAAAACGTATCTGTTGGATTTACTATCAACGAGAATATTGTTGACTCTAACCTTGATAGTAGTCTACTAGATAACGCAACTGGGTTCAACAACCAGAATGCGCCAGGCGCAGACAGACTACAGCTTGTGCCTGTCTTAAATGCAGTACCAACCGCATCGGAGCCATCAGAGTTTTTCGCATTAGTTAGGTATGTTGATGGTAATGCAACCCGACTAAGAAACTTCACCGAGTTTAATGTTATTGGTGATGAACTTGCCAGAAGAACATACGAAGAGTCTGGTAACTATGTTGTTAATGGATTATCTACTTCACTCGATAAAGTAATAACCACAGACGACTCTGGTAATGTTACTGGTTCGGTTGCTCAAGCAGAAGTACAACCAGGTAAAGCGTATGTCTTTGGTAGAGAAGTTACTAATGTGACTACGAAGAAACTTAACATTGATCCGGTCACTACCACCAAAACCAAAACATCACAAATAACTAGTGTTGACTATGGTCAATATTTTACATTTAATTCTTCGGCAGGAAGCACCGTGTCTTCTTCAGTCTTCAGTGCAGAGCCTAATGCGGATAACATATATCCAAAGATGGCTTTGTATTCAGGTTCAGCGAAGTGTGGTACTTGTAATGTGGCTAGTGTTGAGCCAGGTAAAATTTATGTATTCAACATCGTAAAAAGTGCCTCTACCGCTGTAACGCATATTCTTCTCGATTCTTTAACCAGTGTTGGTGGATTTAATATCAATACAGCATCAAAGGTTGCCTTGACGAATAGTGGAAAACTATTTGAAAGATCAAAAGGTTGCTACATTTTTGACGCAGGTCAAAAAAATCTAAATTCTGTTACAGAGACTAATCTGGTTCAAAGAGCAAATACCGGTATAGCAACAGACTTAGCTACTGCTGACAAAATTGCCACTATTCCAGCAACTACTAATACACAACCAATTGCAGACATAAGCACTATCTTTGCTATTAATAATGATCTGATCTACCCTGCCGTGGCTGTTACTATGTTGACAGCGCCGAATGGATCTGGTTTTACTGGAATGACAGTTGAATTTGGTTCATCAGCGCCATCATCTGCGGTTGTACATTATCAAGAAGTTCTGAAAGGCTCTACTGCCGATACTTTAACTGAAGCAAATTCTATAATATACACTAAGTTTGACTTAACAACTAAAAAAGCCACTCTTGGTATACCAAACTGTATTCAATTAACTAGCGTAGGATTAACTGACCCAACTGATGGTACGAGTACAGCAGATTCTGCTATTTTAGACATAACGTCTAAATTCAGACTTGTGAACAATCAGACAGATACACATTATGACTATTCGTATATTCAGTTAAAATCTGGAGAAGAACCAATAGCAGATAATGCGATATTATTAGTCGAGTTCAAGTATCTATCTAGAAGTAGTGCAAATGGTAATGGATATTTAACTGCGAGTAGTTACAGTAGTGTAAACAATTTAAGACATTTAATTAATGATTATACATCAAGAAGTCTAGATTTATTTAATCTTCTAGACTCTTATGATATGAGACCGTACAAAAAAACTCTCATTGATCCTTCGACTAGTAGAGCAAATGCGGTGTCAGCCACCTCACCCAGCGGCGGAACTTTACAGTATAGCGACTCAGTAGGCGTATCGAATGACGTTTTGGGTAAGACACTATTCGGAAATGCTAGTGTTATTAATAGTACATATAACTATACCCTATCTAGAACTGATAGTGTTGTTATGAATGAGTATGGCGAAATATCTATCGTTAAGGGTGATGAAAGCGAATCACCACATTCACCACAATTAGATCGACAGTACCCTATTTCTTCGATACACATACCTGGCAACACCACTGAAGTTAATGGATCAAATCCAATTACTGTTTTGGATAAGAAGAATAAGAATTACACGATGAAGGACATTGAAGAACTTGAAATGAAAGTCGAAAGTCTTTCTAATATTGTTCAGCTATCTCTTGCCGAAGTTCAAGCAAAATCTTTGATCATAAGGAACTCTGATGGTAATGAAAGATTCAAGAATGGTATTTTGGTTGATAAGTTCCAGTCGTTTCGTGGAGCGCAGTTGTTTGATCCAGAATTTAGTGCGGCAGTTGACGAGACTAGAACTGTCGCAATGCCAGCTATCAGAGAGTTTCCGATAGACTTAAAGATAGACACAGCATCTACACTTCTTACTGATCCACCCTCCAATGTGTCTACTTCAACCAATGGGTTTGACGATATTGTTTCTCTTGTTCCAGACGCAACTACGATTAAAATAATTAATCAACCATACGCCACAAACTTTAGAAGCTGTGTATCTAACTATTATAGCTATCAAGGTCAAGCAGACATTTATCCTAAATTTAGTTCTAATAGAGATGTTATTCAAAACCCTGCTGTTAATTTTGATATCGATTTACAGGGCCCACTATTAGATTTAGTTGATGGTATTCAAGAATTTATGCCGTTAACCAGAGAGGGTACAGTTGGTGAGCCAAGACTTGTTAACCAATTCACAAGAAGAGAGAATGTCACTATATCCAATGGTCGTAGAGGAAGTCGAACAGTATCTAGAAGAGTGCGTACTCAAAATTTTGCAGAAAGTATAGAAATGCACAATCTAACTGCCACTCCAAGAACTGAAGAGCAGACCTTTGGTAACTTCGTAACTGATGTTAGAATGAAGCCATATCTTCCATCTACGGCAATCAGAATTTTTGTTGCAGGTCTAAGACCGAATACAAGACACTATTTCTTCTTTGATGAAACTGATGTAAATGCTGATATAGTTCCTTTAACAGATTTAGCAAAATATAACGCCAGTGGTAGAAGAAGCGGTGCTAGATACCAGACAGGTCGATATAGATTCTCAAGTCAAAGAATTGAAAGAAATGTAAAAGGTAAGGCTGTATATACGAACAGTAAAGGACAACTAAGAGCAGTCTTTGAGTTGCCAGCAGGCAAGTACTTTGTTGGTGAAAACGATTTAGAGATTGTTGATGTTGATCAGTACGCTTCGATAGAATCTGCATCGACATCTTACGCCAAAGCAACATATAGAGGCTACAACTTTGCATTGAATAAGTCTGAAATTAATGTCACAACACGAACAGTTGATTTTGATGTTTCTACCAATGTGATTGAGCGACAGTTCCAAGTAAAAACTGTTGATCCGATTGCACAAACATTCAGAATTAAATCCGGTGATACTAATGGTGCGAACTTTGCGTTTATCAGTGATATCGATGTGTTTTTCAAACGAAAAGATACATCAGTTGGCGTAACGCTTCAGTTGCGAGAAGTTAGTAATGGTTATCCAACATCAAAGGTTTTACCTTTTGGTATTAAACATTTAGAAAGTCAAGATGTAAACGTATCTACAAGTGGCACAGAAGCTACTAAGTTTACGTTTGATAACCCCGTTAGATTGAAGGCAGATTCAGAATACTGTTTTGTTGTCATTCCAGATGGCAACTCACCAGAATACTTAATTTTTACAGCCAAAGTTGGGTCGACAAGTTTATCTAAGGGCACTGTGGCTTCTCAGCTTCCAGTAGTAAATGACTGGGGTGACGGCGTACTATTTACATCAACAAACGATAGTGCTTGGAAGTCATATCAAGATGAAGACCTTAAGTTCAGCATCAATAGATACAACTTTTCAGCGTCTTCAGGTACTGTTGACCTAGTTCCTAATGATATGGAATTTTTGACAATAAGAAATAATGTTAAAGTAGTTCAAACAGACACTGACTCTTCAGCAGGCGCATCAGATACTAGACAGACACTTCACTTCCAAAATGACGAATCAGTCTATATCTTACCAGAAACTGGAAGTGTAACATCGGCCGTTGTTCAGTCTGGCGAATTAACAACATTGAATATAGCAAGTGCAATTGGAAGCGATGACTTCCCATTTGCTGATGGTGATTATCTGTATATTGTTGCAAATGATGATGAAAACGAAAAGATTGTTGCACAGATTGAGGGATTTGCTGATGGTGCTACTGAGGGAACTACAGATATATCAATAGATACTCCATTCTTTACTACTGGTAATGTTAGTGTTCAGCTATGTGTTTACGGTGAAGTATCATACTATAATCCTAGAAACTCATCTAAGATACACCTTAAAAATAGTTCTGCTACTGCAACCAACTTTATTGATGATCTACCCAACAGCGTGTTTAGTAGCAGTCTTACTAATAGATTTATAGCGGGTAAGACGTACACCATTACTAATTTAGGTGATGAGGGGGCAGACAGAGCAACAGCATGGCGTGAAGTCGGTGTCCCTGCCATAGTAGAGCCTGAAGTTGGAACTATATTTGTTGCAACAGGAACTGGTAATAGTACAACATTACCTGGGCATAATGGTACAGCTAGAGAAAACTCTCATAAGATATATGGCATTTCTAGTGGGGCAGAAGCCACCATTACTAGTACAGATGTGCAAAAGATGTCATATTTCCAATCAGAGATTATGATAGATGACACTGCTAATACATCTAGTAAGATTCAACTGTTTAAGAGAAGTGGTTCTGATTTAGTCTTAGACAAGCCTGTTGAGAAAAACTCAAACGCATATTGTCTCGATGAAGCAAAAGGTGTTACTAGTAAAAGTGAAAGGTTGAGAAATAACTCATCAGAAGACTTTGTTTTAAGAGTGTCTTTAGATAACAATGGGTTTAATTCCGTTAGTCCTATTATTGATTCCGAACTATCTAGCATTAGTGCTTACGAGTATAAGATAACTAATGACCAGAATAGTACGTCTGCTTGGGTCACTAAGGAAGTTATTCTTAAAGACGAATTACCCGCAGAAGGGTTAAAAGTCAAAGTGAGTGCGTTTAAACCTGCGGGCACCGAAATTGATGTATATGGTAGATTCGTTAGAGACGATTTGCCTGATGTTAAGGGCGACTGGCAAGAACTTATTCTGTCTAATCCAAAAGAGTTTTCTGCCCCAGGTAATCTTTATGACTATAGAGATTATGAATATGACTTAACTGAAGGCGCAGTACCACCCAAATATAATACTTTCCAATTAAAGATATTATTGAGGCATAGTAATTCACTAGAATTAAAACCTGCAGAATTGAGAAATATAACACCAGATGTTAACCTATTTCCGCATCTTTATAATATTACAGCAATAGCGGTGACAGGGTAATTATGGAAACTTTTATAAAATCCGACAGCGGCGCTGGCGTTGTTAACACTGATATAAGTGCTTATCAGAAAGCAATTGCTAAAAGAGAGCAAGCTAAATATTTAAAGAGTCTTGAGCAGAGAATAGAAAAGTTAGAGTCTGCAATGGCATTATTAGAAAATACACTTAAAGAGATATCAAAATGACACAAAAATCTAGCCTATCGAATATAACAAACGCAAACACTTTTGGTGATTGGAGACAAAGAACCAATGAGTTGATCGATGTTGCTAAGAAGTCTGTTACTTTCGGAACAGGAGAAAGTGGCTCTAATGTTGGTGATGTTACCATTGATGGTGATCTAAATTTAAGCGCAGGTAAAGAAGCGACTTTCGACATCATCGATACGATAGGTAGCGCAGATTTAAAGGTGAAAAAGAACGCAGACATCGAAGGCGTCTTATATGTAAATCAGACTTCCGGTAGTGATAATGTCGAAAGTGTTATTCAAATGACTTCTGGTACTGATAAAACAGGCACTTGGCAGATGTCAACAAATGGTACTCATGCCAATTTAAGATTTACTAAAGGAAACACCTCACTACAAATAGGCGGTGATGGTAATATTACTTCTGTGGGTACTACTAATTTAGTCATACCAGTTTCTATGGTAGATGGTGGTGTCTTCAATGGAGTAACTATAGGTAATAGCACTCCAGGCACTGGTAACTTTTCACAACTAGACTGCACTGGCGCAACTGAAGGTAATATAAACAATGTAAATATTGGTGGAAGTAATGCGGGTACTGGTTCGTTCACTAACTTTATAGCAACTGGTGGTGGAACAAGTACAATAATTAACACTCCAATCGGTGGCGGCGATGTGGGAAATAGGTCGACGGGTTCATTTACTGCGTTAATAGCAACTGGTGGTGGAAATAGTGCAATAAACAATGTTCCGATTGGTGGAACTACAAAAAGTACTGGCGCATTCACTACATTATCCACAAGCGGATTAGCTACCCTAGCTAGTGCAACTGTTACTGGAACACTAACAGCAACTGCTAGTTCAGCAGATGGATTAACACCCACTGCCTTGTCTGCTGTGAAAAGTTCAATGGCGACAGATTTATCGACAGGTACTGGTATTGCTTCTATAAACAATGTTCCGATTGGTGGAACTACAAAAAGTACTGGCGCATTCACTACATTATCCACAAGTGGTAAGGCTACTTTAGCTAGTGCAGAAGTTACAGGAACATTAACAGCAACTGCTACTTTAGCAAAAGGACTAACCGAGACGGCACTAGATGCTGTATTAAAAGCTGTATATCCAGTGAACTCTATATATTTGACAGAAAGTAATTCTACACCTGAATCACTTGGTTTACCTGGCGTATGGGAAAGATATGCACAAGGAAAGGCACTAACTGGGTATTCAACTAGTGTAAGTGCGTTTAAGAATGTGAATTCTGGCGGTAATATGAATCACACATTGAATCTTGCTCAAATGCCTAGGCATAGACACAGTATATCAGATTCGAGAGCAAATAATCCCAATGCATATACTAAAAATGGTAAACACCCAGATAGAGCAACGTATGACGGTCCGGATTATCACACCAACTATACAGGCGGTACTAATAATGGTGCTACTAGTGCTTTCTCACTCTTACAGCCATATCAAGTAGTACAAGCCTGGCGAAGAAAGTCTTAACCTAATCTGACTTATAGATAAATAGTATAAATTACTAAGGATACAATTAAAAATGTCAACAAAAAAGTTTTCAGAACTCCCGCTACTAGGCTCATTAACGTCTGGCGACACATTTGCCGTAGTTGATGACGAGGGTCAACTTACTAGTAAGAAAGTAACTGCTGAAAAAATATCTGACTTCGTGTTTAGTGATCCAGTTGTGGGTAATACTAATAATACTAACGGCGTGATAAATGCTATCAATGCAAAGGGTAACCCAAGCGGAGATCAAGCAACCTTCGTAAAAAATGGATTAATGGCAAGTAAGGTATTCTTTCTAACTGGGTATGAAGATTTTGATACGGTCTTCACTTATAGCAGATTGCCAGGCTCACCCGATGCAATTACGAGAAACGATGTAATTGAAAATAATATGCAGTTTGCTGGCGTTAAGCAGGTTAACGGCATCCAGAAACTAGTTGTTGGTAATATACCAACTCCTGCGGTTGATGGTGAAGCACAACCAATTTCATCTGAGTTTACTATCAATGCAGACATGATTGATAGTGGTCAAACCAATCAATTCTTTAACACAGCATCTGTTGAAGGCGCAATTGAAACAAGTTTCGAGGGACTATTTAATAAGTATAGTGCTTCTTTTGATGGTGGTAATGTTAGAGATGCTGTTAGTGATATATCAGGCGTGTTTAATATTATTACTACACAGAACTCAGAATCACCAAAACAAGCAATAAGTATTAAGGTTATTAATCAAGATGCTCTATTTACTGCACCTGTAGGTGAAAGTGCAATAGTTAACCCAGGCGATACGATTAGAGTTTATGGTGGGGATAGTGGGAATATACAACTCAACACCGCACCGACTCTCGTAGTTAGTAAGAATGATGTTCAATTTCCTGATCCACAAGGCAGTGAGCCAGTAGTGAGTTTCCAATACAAGGTTGCAAGATTTGATCTTAAAACTGGTGCTATTGGAGTCAGGTCCACTACAGACGCAACTCCTACAGGAGAAAACACGATATCGTTTACTTCTCCTGGCGCCTCAGATATACAAGACGTATTAAATTCGTTCAACGAAGATAAATTTATCACTCTAAACATACAGACGAATGATGCAAATCAGGGTGCTTTATTATACCGAAGAGATGCGGCAAGTAATACCAATCCATTTAAACTTATAGCAGTCTTGGGTCCGAAAGACCTCTCTATTGCATATAAAGACTATTATTTGTTTGACTACACATCTTGGTCTGGAAAGAACCCGCTAGATAATTCTTATCTGGCAGAAACGCTTACGCATTTCCCTGCATCGATATCTGGAACAGTTACTGCCGCAGAAGATGGTATAAAGCTCCGTGGGTGGGCTGATGTCACTATTAAAAGTATAGCTAATGCAGAGGGCGGTGGTTTTAATGTGTTCTTCAATGATAATGAAATACTATATGTTAATACTGACGGGGCTTGCTCTTTTACTCACAACAATACTCTCGATATTCAAGGCGCTATTAATCAAAAAATTGATATTGGAAGTAACTCATTAGCACTCAATGCAAAAACATATAACGTCTCTAATATTTCTCTGCCTAGTAACTTTGCATTAACTGGAGTTACTGGTCTTACTACTCTTAAAAAATTGCCTTGGAGTGGATATCGTAGCCTAACAGGTAATACTAAAGACTCTTCAGTATTGAGATCGATAACTAATCTATCTCCTCAGACAATAACGCTATCTGGTCTTAACTTTGATGGTAGTCATACTAATCAGTATCTTTTAGACGACACCCAAGGCTTAGATGAAGACACGAATGTTTTGATCAATATGGGTATTGGTTCTAATGATATTACATTAGAAAACTGTAAGTTTAATGATATGATTGGTGGTGGTGTCTATATAAGTAGTCCGACTAATCTTAAAATGAGTAATTGTGAAGTTACTAATGGTGGTATAACGGATAGATATGAAACATTCTCGCCATTAACTGCTGATGGTGGTACGAACACAATGATCACCAATAATGTATTTAGAAACTTTACAGCACCTATAGATTGTACAGTCACAAAAGACGGATCTATCGTAGCAAACAATGTTATCAAAAACTGTGCGTCTGGTCTTGATATATTTGGTTCTACTTTCTTTATCAGTAGCCCAAATGTTCTTGTAGGTCCTGCTAATGAAAGTTTACAAAGCCCTGATGTTCTTAATAGTGACTTTGATTCTGTTAATATATTGAGAAGTCAGATTAGAGCAGAAACTGATGGTCCTGGTGGCATATTCTTGAGCGATCCATTCATATATCAAGAGAATGGTAATGTATTTGATTTAACCCAAGACTCTGTTACTTCTTCGGGTAATATAGTTTATAGAACTAAACTCATTCGTGGATATTTCCAAAATAACATTGGTGATGGTACTGTTATTGAAATACAGTCTGAAGAAGAATATGGTAACAAGATAGGTCCTGAGCAGTTAGATGCTAATGCAAAGTCAACAGTTTCATATACAAACACTAGTAGTCCCGCACAGAAATTTGCTACTCAAAGTTCATATTTGATACCTGGCGAAAAATATGAGATTAAGGAAGTTGGTAACACTGACTGGACAAAAGTTGGCGCACCAATTAACAAAGTGGGCGTAACATTTACATACAACAGTACCGGAAACCAGAAACTAGTTCAGAAGAACAACACTGCAACTGATAGAAACTCTGTTAATGAAACTGTGTCAACTACTGGATATGTCACTAGAAAGCAGTTTGAGGGCTACACTACAGATAGTGGTACTAAACTTAAAGACATCATAATCACAGATCATAATGGAAATGCAAATATTACTCCAGAAAATGGTGGATTTCAGTTTAAGATTGTTGAACAAGACGATGTTCGTGGTACACACAACACTTTAACAAATCTTACTAGTTCGTCTGGTGCTTATACTCGTGGTGCATTAGCTACACTATTTAACAGTAGGAAAAAGGCTTCGATTAGTGATGCCACAGCAGGCAAGATTCATCCACACAACTCTTATCACGTTGGTGTTGCTTGGACAGCAAACTATAGACATAATGTTAAAGTTGCTGATATTGCAAACTATGGGTCTTGGGGTACAGTGGGTGCATACCTCGCAAACGGACTAGATAGCAATACTAATACTGGTAGGAATGTGTATTTAACAGGCGATTCAGACCCTATGAATGCATATAGGTATTATGCAGACTTTACCTGTCAGGTTAATAATTTAAATCATATCGATGATGATGGTAATTATTATGTTAGCGTTGACGGCCACCCAATTAGTTTTGGCAATAATATATTCTCGCAATATGGACTTGTTACTGATGTTGATAAAGAATCAACACCAAACACAATAACCATAAGATTTTTTGGTACAAAGTATACTGACGATGAGTCAGTTGCCGATTCGGATGCTCCTGCACCTTCAGTCACACAAGCAGGGGAATTTGGTACTATAAATATGATAGACGACTTCGTATTAGCTAAAGGCATTATTAAATAGGAAAAATTAATGACAAGTATTAATCAAAACACAAGTGTAGTTAACGTAGGTAGAACTACTCCAGTTACTCCCGGCGCACAGGTAGCAGATAAGTCTATACCTGTCGTAATGGCAACTGATCAGACTTCTATTCCTGTTATCGAACAGAACAAAGTGCAATCAGAAGTTGCACTATCGCTTTTAGGTATTCCTAGAGCAGAGATTGCACTTGGTATCTTTGCTGATGTTAACACCTATGATGTTAACCCGTCTGAATGGTCTATGAAGCCAGAATACCATATAGGTGGTGACGGCGTTAAGCATCTTCCAACAGAAGCTGGCGCTCTCGTAGAAGCATCTCGAAACAAGACGGCAGTACTAACGTCTAAGCGTTTCTTCAGATATCAGCCAGGTCGTGTATCTGCCGCTACATTTGGTATTAAGTCGTCTGTATCAATCATTGACTTTGCTCAGAATCCCGCAATTCGTAAATTTGGCATATATGACAAATACGATGGCTACTATTGGGAAAGCAGAAACAGTGGTGAACAGGATAACTTTGCTGTTGTTCGTAGAACGCAGTCGTTGCAATATAGTCCTATAAGCCCCTATGGTATTGGTGGAACAAATGGTACTCCAAAACGAGGAGAAACTAACTTAAAGCATTCCCAGACTAGTAATATTGTTCCTTATGATGACACTCAACTAGATGACTATAGAATAGTTGGTCTTGGTGAAAGAGAACAGGGTGATGTAGTTGAGACTCTTCTTAGTGACAGAAACAAACTTAAAGAAAAAAGATTTGAACTGGTTGATGCAGTATTGACTAAAGCTATTAGTAGTGATGCGGCTGTTACAACTGGTGGCGCAGAAATGATTGCGGGCTATGCAGAGTCCACTAGAATTAATAACAGAGGTACTCTTTCAGCGCAAACCACCGCAGGCGGTAAAACATATACATCAACTAGTAACTTTTATGACGATTTAGCGGCTGCCTATAACGCAGAACTACAATATCATAGTGGGGGTAATCTAGTAACCGACCCGGCTCTTTTTCTTGTAACAGCAGAGCAGATGGAAGCTAAGTGTAAACGTGATTTAGATTACTGGATCGATAATTTCTTACTCGATCTTGAATATGGTGGAGATGCACATACCAAATGGAATACAACAAACTTCGGGTTATCTGACGGTACTGTAGGTACTTGGCAAGTTGGCACCCAGGTTGGCGTATTCCCAAGAATCTCACAATTTGAGTCGCTTATTCATAAAATTCTTCTCGATACTATTCATCATAACACGCTTCTAAGTTTATCTACTGATGGTTTAACAAGACTTCAAGCATTACAAACAACTGTTGCTAACGCTTTCGGTAATGCGGCTGGCACAGCAGGTGATGGTGTCGACCCAACATATGACAATCTATTTGATGTCGTAATTCCCACTGATTATGGTGTAAGAACATCTGCAAGTGAAAAACTAGAAACATTTATGACAACCAAAAGAAACTTCTGGTCTTACTACGTCACAGCCAAAAGAGAGTTTGATTTCGATGGTACAAAT
>Ga0115572_10002463_pt1 | contig 14805 bp, 28 predicted proteins | sample COGITO_mtgs_1206_FD_88681 | JGI IMG/M metagenome (GOLD analysis project Ga0115572, IMG submission 88681) | Pelagic marine microbial communities from North Sea - COGITO_mtgs_120607 | ecosystem: Environmental > Aquatic > Marine > Epipelagic | place: Germany:Helgoland, sampling site Kabeltonne... | reverse complement strand
GAAATTGAAAAAATTAGACTAATAAGGTCAGGCAAAATAAAAGAAGGTTTAAGGTTAGGAATGCCACAAATAGACGAACACTTCAGATTTAAATACGGTAACTTTAATGTTATCTTAGGACACGCTAATGTAGGTAAAACCACAACAGTCTTGTATCTTATGTTGCTGTACAGTCTAAAGCACAAAGTAAAGTGGTTAGTATTTAGTAGTGAGAACGAACCGTACACTATAATACGTAAGTTGTTGGAGTTTATGGTAGGTAAGCCTATTAATAAAATGAATGAAGACGAACTTAAGAAAAATCAGGATTGGATATACCAACACTTTAAGTTTATCGACAACAATCTGTTGTACACTTATAAGGACTTGTTAAGGTTAGCAGAGTCAGTAATGAAACAATGGAAGTTTGATGGCTTTATGATTGACCCTTATAACAGTCTTATAAAAGACAAGGATGATCTTAAAAATATTAATTCACACGAGTACGACTATCTAGTATGTAGTCACTTCAGAACCTTTTGTAGAAATCACAAATGTGCAATATGGCTGAACACTCACGCTAGTACAGAAGCACTAAGAAAGAAACACGGAATGAATCACTATTATGCAGAACACCCTATACCACCAATGGCTAGTGATGTAGAAGGTGGCGGCAAGTTTGTCAATAGGGCAGATGACTTTATGGTGATACACCGTTACACGCAGCATCCTACAGAATGGATGTATTCCCACCTACACGTTCGCAAGGTAAAAGATGTGGACACTGGTGGTAGACCAACACCGCTAGACGAACCTATAAAGCTATGTAGTATTCGTAACAATGTTGGTTTTGAGATAGGAGATGAAAATCCTATTGCTACAAAAGAAGATTTTAGTATTAAAGAATTACCGTTTTGATGTATAATCATATTCAGTTTGTTTTATTGCAGGGATTATCTATAGGGTTTTTGTATTACGATACTTTGCAGGAAAAGGATTATGACTTAGATGACTATCCAATTGACTATGAAGAAAAGTATCAATTTATGTTTTTATTTTTTGGTGTAATTATAACTAGGTGGTACGAAGAGTCTTAGAAATAATATATGAAAGGCACGATGAGTGGGTGTATTTAGTACAAGCTTTTGGATGCAATAAAGATACAGCAGAAGACATTACACAAGAAATGTATTTACGTATGCACAAAGTTGTATCAAAAGGAAGGGACGTTATGTATAACGAAACAGAAGTAAATGCTTATTATGTCTTAAAAACGTTAAAGTCAATATTTATTGATATGAAACGTAAAGAAGCAACAAAAGGAACTAATGTATCTTGGGATGAAGCAGGTTATCAGATCCAGATGGAAGACACAGTAGAGTATGAGGCTAAGTATGAAATTATTAAAGAAGAATTAAATAAGTTGTATTGGTTTGACAGTAAGGTATTTGAATTAATAAATGCAGGAGAAAATGTAAGTCAGTTGTCCCGTAAGACAACGATACCTTACTACACTTTGTACAACACGTATAAAAAAGTGTATAATCATTTAAAAGAATTGTTATGAAAATAGGAGATTTATTAGAAGTGGTGTTTCGTAAAACAGGGATCAAATGGCTAGTCAATAAAATTGCTGTAGATTTGCTAGGTTATGAATCGTGTGGATGCGAAAAAAGACAAGCCAAAATGAATGATTGGCAAATCGACTGGGAAGAACGTTGGTTAAAAAAATAATATTATGGAAATACAAATGACAGAAACCGAACATACAAGGTTTCAACAAATCAAGGAAAACAACGATTTAGGACACGAATCAGCTAAGTTTATCGCAGAGTTACACTCTAAGTATTACAATCATCAGTATTATGTACCCTGTAGTTGTAGTTCATCGACTTGGAAACAGTGGATTGCACAATTAAACGACATATGGGACAATGGATATAAAGTTAGTACATAAATTTGAGCAAACAGTAGTAGGACTTCTTAACGCTTTAGATGGTTGGGAGTTAAATTGGACAGGTGAAGACTATTCACATTGTGATGCAGTAGGATTAACACCTAAAGGCAGGACTTGTGCTATAGAAATGAAGTTCCGTAAAAAGTATTATGATACTAAAATGTTGGAACAGTACAAGTATGATAAGTTAATGGAAATGGAACAGGAAGTAAAGTTGTATTTCGTTAATGACTCAAAAGGTAACTATTTGTTTTGGTTGAACGATATTGTAATGCCGACCCCACAGGATATGTGGTGTCCCGATACTACTTTGTGGACTTCACGTAAAACAAAAAAACCTTGTTACTTGTTAAAAGAAGAACAGGCAGCTATAGTAAATATAGTGTAATAAATTTGTATATCTTATTAACATTTGTTAATTTAGTATAAGTTTAATTTAAAAATAACACAGATGATGAAATTTAAACGCTATCAGCAAAACTTAACCAAAAATGGTAACGAAATTTGGAGTTACACAACACACGTAGCTACAATCAAAGGGAACAAGTTGATCCAACACGGATGGTGGTCGGTCACTACACAAAGGCATATTAATTATGCAGCAACACAGTTAGGACTCGATTTAGACAGAAACGGGTACTAATGGAAAAGGATAGTCACGGACAATCTGTATACAGAGCAAAGACTAGAACAGTGCAAGAACTTACGTACCTTAAAAACTTTCAAGTAATCAGTGAACAGCTTATCGAATGGAAGAAAGCAAAGCCTGACAATAATGTTCTCAAGGTACTAGGTCAAGCATTAGCAGAGATAGGTATTTATGTAGCTAGTATACAGATGGAGCAAGATTCGTACGAAAGAATAGTATCTCAGTACAGAAAGGATAAGTTAAAGTATCAACAAGAAGCCTTACAGGCAGTAACTAAATTATCACAATATGAAGAAAAATATTTCGAAGACACCTCCAATAGTGTACATTAATCAATGTCACACTGTAATGCCTAACAATGACGAAAGTCAAGAAATACACGTAGTAGCTAATAGATTTGTAAACGGTGAAGATATTACACTTGTATTCACTCCCGAAGATTGGTTGGATACATTTACCCCAACTATGTACGAACACGTTAAGGAAAATTACATTAAATATTTAAAAAACAAGAAATGAAACGCAATATGAAAAGAATATTAAAAAAAAAGCAAGACAACTATTGGACTTATGGTAAGTACTCGTTGATACGTGTACCGCACAGCATTAAGATATACCACGAAAATGGTTACTCAGTAGGTACGTACCACACACTCAAGGATGCATTGGAGCATATAGATTACGACTTAAAGCATTAGTATGGAAGAGATAACGTGTTTAGATGGTGTAACTTGGCAAAAGAATGAGTTACTAAAACGGTTAGAAGAAGACGAGTTCTATTATGGTTATGGTGGTAAGTATATGTTAAGTAAGTCAAGTCTTAGTGATCTATTAAAAAGTCCAAAGTCGTATGTATACAAAAGAAATTCTAATCAATCTGCTTTGTTACTAGGACGTATGTTTCACCAAGCAATACTAGAACCTGAAAAATACGAAGACTTGTATTTGTTTCCACCTGCAGTAGACAAAAGGACAAAGTTGTATAAAGAACTAGTAAAAACTCACCCATACAAGACTATCGTAAAACCTGACCACAAAGATAAGATAGATAAATGGACTATGGCTTACACTAGAAACAAAACGGCAGTAGATAGGTTACGTGGTGCTAAGGTGGAAGTTGCTGAATGTGGTTATATAGAAGGTTTACCTTTCAGGGCAAAGGCAGATGTAATAACAAGAAATGGAACTCTTATAGATCTAAAGACTTGTCAAAACCTAAAAGGATTTAAAAGGGATGCTTACGGTTACAATTATGACTTGCAGGTATATGTGTACTGTCAGATGTTTAATAAAACATACAAGCAGTTCGAGTTCATAGCTATAGATAAAGTGTCACTAGATATAGGATTCTATAAATGTAGTAAAGAGTTTTACGAATCAGGTAAGGCAAAGTTCGATTATGTTATAGACTTTTACAAAAAGTATATACACGGAAAAGACAAGGATGAAGTTACTGAATTTATTTACGATTATTATTACGAAGACGAATTATGACAAATAACACAAGGACACAGTTGTGGGCAAGACAGATAAAAAAAGAAACAGGTATCGATGTATATAAAAATACAAGGGCGAGAGAAGTAGTAGAGTTTCGCAGTTTAATATTTTATTTAATGAACAAAAGGTTAAAAATGACACTAAGTGAAATAGCTAGACATTTTAGACAAAATTGCAGACCATCATTTAACCACGCTACAGTATTACATAGTATAAATATGTTTGACTTATATCGTAAATACAATGAAGAGTTAAACAGGTTAGGTGCAACCTTAGCTATAGACGTTAATAAGGAAATAGAAAAAAAAAGAACTAACGTTATAAATCAAGTTGAATTTATAAAAGGGATGTATTTAGATTACCTAGAAAACATAGTACAGAAAATGTATAACAACACAATAGAAGATGAAAAAAATACTGATAGTATCTCCGCACATTGACGATGAAATTTTAGGTTGTGGTGGCTTAATGGCAAAAGATGATGTAGTAGCAGATATAGTTAATGTTACCTACACTGAAGAAAGACTAAATGAGCAAGATGAAATGTTAGAAAGGTTAGGCAAAATAAAAACAACTGGTCGTTATAATCTGTTAAAAAAATTTGATGGATTGTTAGACACAACAGCTAGATTAGATCTTACTACAGCACTAGACAATATAATAGGAAATAAAACTTACGATGCAATGTATATACCTTATCGCAGTCACCACCAAGATCACCAATTTGTATACGACTCTTGTATGGCAGCTATTAGGTTAAAGCAGAGTAGACCTGTACCCTTAGTAGCATTGTATGAATATCCTTTTGTACAGTCAGACGTACCCAGTACAGGTGCTTGGTATCTAAACATAGAAGACACCATAGACAAAAAGGTACACGCATTTGAAGCAAATAAATCACAGGTTAAAAAAAGCCCTAGTCCTCTTAATGAAAATGGGATCAGAACACTCGCACGTATGAGAGGAATGGAATGTGGGTTAGAATATGCAGAGAAGTATTACTTAATAAGATGTATAAGCGATGGTCATAGCAGCACACCAGCCTGAATTTTTACCGTATGCAGGGTTTTGGCATAAAATGTTACAAGCAGATGTGTTTGTAATACTTGACCACGTAGACTACAAAAAAAATAGTTTTCAAAACCGTAACAGAATATTGCAGAATGGTAAAGAAATGTATGTTACAGTACCTGTCCAAAAAAAATCCTTAGTACCTATCAAGTACAAAGGGATCAACAATTCATTAGAATGGCGTACTAAATTTATAAAAACAATTGAACAGTCGTACGGAAAAACAAAGTACGCACACCTTATGTATACTATGTTTCACTTAATCAACAACAACACAGAAAGTCTTTTAGATTTAAATGTAGGTTTAATTAATTGGGTAATGGCATTGTTGGGTATAGACACAGAACTAGTGTTTAGCAGTGAGTTAGATTTACAGGAAAGTAAAACTGATATGTTAGTAGAAATGGTGGATAAGTTACAAGGGACTACCTATTTGTCAGGAATCGGTGGTAAAAGTTACATAGAAAAAGAAAAATTTTTTACTAAAGGTATAGAATTAAAGTTTGATGTTTTTTCAGAAGTTCCCTACAAACAGTACAGAACAGATACGTTTGTACCTAATATGTCGGTTGTAGATGGCTTGTTTAATCAAGGAAGTAAATGGATTAATAATTATATAAAATGAAAGTAGTACAAAAAAGTGTAAACGAAGTAAGAGGGTCTGAATACAATCCTAGGCAGTTGTCTAAAAAACAGTATAAGACAATCAAGGACAGTATTGAGAAGTTCGGTTTTGCAGAACCTATTATTATCAATAAGCACAAAGGTAGAGAAGGTGTTATCATTGGTGGTCATCAACGTTTCCAGATTGCAAAGGATTTAGGATTTAATGAAGTACCTTGTGTGGAGTTAGACCTAGATTTAGAAAAAGAAAAGGAGTTAAATATCAGACTAAACAAAAACAGTGGTAGTTTTGATTTCGATATGTTGGCTAACTTGTTTGAGAAGGAGTTCTTGTTAGGTGTTGGATTTGATGAGAAGGAACTAGGGATGTTTCAAGATGAGTTTGAGGAAGAGTTCTATAGCTACGACAACACAAATGCAGAAAAGCCTATAGTGCCAAAGTTTAGTGAAAAGTATGATTGTTTAATTATTGTATCGGATAATGAAATAGATACAACGTTTATGGAAACGACATTAAATATCGAGTCGGCACAATCCTATAAAAACAGTCACAGTGGCAAGGCTATGGTAATTAATGTAGATAAATTCAGAGAACAATGGCTACAGTCGAGATAAAGATAGTGATCCCTTCACATCTACGGGCAAAAAATGTAATCACTAGGGATGCAGTAGATAATGCAATCATATGTGTACCTGAAAGTCAAAAAGAACAATACGAACAGTATAACATAGGTAGTGAGATTGTAACGCACCCAGATAGTATAAAGGGTATTACTATGAAACGTCAATGGATATATGATCACTTTAAAAACGTATTTATGATAGACGATGATGTGTCCTCAGTAAACAGGTTGTATACAGAAGTAGGCGAACCTTCAAAAATGAAACCTGACGAGGTGTACCAAGTTATACAATGGATGGGTAATGTAGCTAAGTTAATGGGTTGTTACTTGTTCGGATTCAATAAGAATGGTAATCCTGCACAGTATCAGGAGTTACGTCCGTTTCAAATGTCTGGTTTTGTAAACGCAGGTGCATTTGGACTACTAGAAGGCAGTAAACTAAAATACGACCCTGAAGTAACAGTAGCAGAAGACTATCAGATCAGTTGTGAGAATGCATTACATCATCGTAAATGTTACATAGACGGTAGATTTTCAGTAGTAGGAAAGGACACGTTTATGAATAGAGGTGGATTGTCTGAGTACAGAACAAAGTCTACCGAAAAGAATGATACATTATGGTTGCGTAAGACATACGGGGAGATAATTGATTTAAAAAAAGACACGGTTCAATCAAAACGTAAGCACGAATATATGCGTACAATGAAACCACCATTTTGATATTAAATTATTTTTTTGTACATTTGTGTAAACTTTTAATAATAACACTATGTCAAAATTCAAAATGCAAACGCAGAAAGGTTACGAGTTCTTCGAGGTATCTTCTGCATTCCAAAAATCCATACGTCGTTGTATGGAAGACGAAGCCTTGTATTGGGCAATCGAGTTATGGAACTCAAACTACAAAGAATACGTATGGAAACGTATGTTAATTATCGCATCGGAAGACGTTGGTCTTGCAGAACCCACAATGCCGCAACAAATATGGTCGCTGTACCAAATGTACACGTTCTTGGCAAAGAAAAAGGACAAACACTCTCCCGAAAAATTACACTTTGTACAGGCTGTTGTTGCACTTGCACGTTGCAAAAAATCACGTTATGTCGATATGATTTTGTGTCAAAAATTTATGTCACACGCTGACACTCATTTGGATATTCCCGAATGGGCATACGATATGCACACACGCAAAGGTCGCAGTATGGGTCGCTCAGGCAAACAAGGGATCATTCACTTCTACGAGTCGTCTGCCAAAATCAACAATGTTGGTGACGTTTTAGGGGAAGCAGAACTATACGACAAGGTAATACAAACCGAAATGGATGAGTTCGAGCCAAAACCACAACAAACAATGTTCGATGACTATGTACAGTAGCAAAGGTCCTTGGGTGTTTTATGTACAAAAGAACATCGACAGTGGTAAAACATTTGTAGAAATACAGGTTTGTAAAAAACCTAGTCAGACACAACTGTACAAGGCTTTATTAGTGCTTGTAAATTGTGATGTAGTTTACTCAGCAGGGTATCAGCATTTAGATAAATGGAGTAACGAACAAAAGTTATTAAGCAACGTATGAAAGAATTAGAAGAGTTACACGAAAAAATTAAATGGTATGATAGGTTCGTGGATTATATATATGAAGTAAATAAAAATCAGTATAACGAAGCTTGTAAATTTGCAGACAATGAAGAATAAAGAAAAGTTCTTAGAAAACTTTAAGTTATCGTTAGGTAACATTAGTATCAGTTGTGAAGCGTCTAATATATCAAGACAGACGTATTATAATTGGAGAAAGCAGGACGGTGATTTTGCAAAACAGTGCGAGGACATCGAGGAAAGAAACCTAGATCTAGCAGAAATGAAACTATTGACAGCTATCAGGGAAGGTAAGACAGCAGAGTTGTTGTTCTACTTAAAGACCAAAGGTAAAAGCAGAGGTTATGTAGAAAGACAGGAGATAACAGGCGCACAAGGACAAAAACTATTTGAGGTACGTATAATAGACACAGCAGAACAACTTGCAAGTAATACACACGAACAAAGTCTTCCGTATATTACAGAAGGACAGGAGTAAAATAGTCGTCCATCAGGGTGGTACAAGGTCGGGTAAAACCTACAATATATTGTTGTGGATTATATTCGATTATTGTCAGTTTAATAAAGGTAAAATGGTTACTATTGTACGTAAATCGTTTCCTGCTGTACGAGGTACAGTTATGAGGGACTTCTTCGATATACTTAAGCAGTACAATTTGTACAATGAGGATTTACACTCAAAAAGTAATCACGAATACCACCTTAATGGAAATGTAGTAGAGTTTATATCTTTAGATCAGCCACAAAAAATTAGGGGACGTAAACGGGATTTGTTGTTCATCAACGAAGCAAACGAATTGTTCTTTGAAGATTGGCAACAGTTAATATTTAGGACTTCCGAACAGATAGTAATTGACTACAATCCCTCAGATGAGTATCATTGGATATATGATAAGGTATTAACAAGGAATGACTGTTCATTTTATAAGACAACTTATGCAGACAATCCTTTTTTACCACGAAGTATTGTAGAAGAAATAGAAAGGCTTAAGGACACAGACGAAAACTATTGGAGAGTATACGGATTAGGTGAAAGAGGACAAAGTAGAAGTCTGGTATTCTCGTTTATAACTACAGCTAAAACACCTGAACAGGCAAGGTTGGTTAGTTATGGTTTAGACTTCGGTTTTAGTAATGATCCAACGGCACTAGTGGCTACTTATATGGATGGTGATAACTTGTATATAGAAGAACTGTTATACAGGACAGGCTTGACTAATCAAGACATAGCTAAGGAACTTGATCGGTTAGGTATAGACAGAAGGGACGAAATTTATGCAGACTCAGCAGAACCTAAAAGTATCGAGGAAATCCACAGAATGGGTTGGAATGTTAAACCTACACAGAAGGGTGCAATCAATCAAGGTATAGACTTGTTAAGAAGGTACAAGCTACACGTAAAAGATACAAGTAGTAACATAATCAAAGAGATGAGGAACTACAAGTATATAGAAGACAAAGACGGTACGCTCACTAACAAACCAATAGACAAGTATAACCACGCTTGTGATGCCCTAAGATACTCTGTGATCAATAAATTAGCACGTCCGAACTACGGTAGGTACGCAATAAGGTAAAAAAACTTAGTTTTATTTTTGGACATTACTGTAAACCTTCGTACGTTTACTATGTAATCAAAACAACACACAAATATGGGACAAGTTTTCAACATAGTTGGCTATCACCTAGAACTCCGTGATCAATACACCAATAAGTTTATCGGTTCAATGCAGTTTGACCCTGCAGACTCAGACAGACCTCACGGTTATTCGGGTCGTGGCTTACAATACTGCAAGGGTACAGCTACAAAAACAGGCAAGTCGTTCCCTGTAGACGGGTACTATGTTACGGAAATCATTCCGATATGTGGTAAAATCATTGGTGACACATTACAGGAACGTATCAATTTAATCAAGGACCACTACCAAAAACAACCCTATGGAAAACAAAGAAAAGGATAACCTCATAGTATGGAAAGACGGTACAGTTACCTATAGAAACGATCTAGGAAAAATAATAACACGCAATATGACACAGTACGAAAAAGACCTTAGCAGACCGCTAACAATAAACGACACAGTAAGTAGTAAAGGGTACTACAATTTAGTAATCAGTATACGTGATCTTAAATTATACAAAGTTGGACTAAGACCACACAGGCACTGGCGACTGAAACACGTTAAGGAATACTTCGGTGTCAAAGGTAGTGTAACCAAAATGATTACCCACTTGGAACAGTTAAGGGATAGTTAAAAAAAGTTTACAAATTTGACACTTAAAAAAAGGATTCGTATATTTATAAGGTAATCAAAAATAACACATATTATGCAATTTAGACACTTACAGCACTTCGACAAAATCAAAGAACAAGTCAATCAAGAGTATGGCGACAAAGGATCGTGTGTACTCGGTTACAAAATGTACATCAACGGTATACAGTACTTCAGCCAACCTTGGCAGGGTAGTTTATCTTGTGAAGTATTTTATGACAGGGTAACTGACTACCTTGTAGACGAAGGTTTTAACTTATCAGATATTACTTTTGACTATGGAAGACTCGACTAAGTATAACGGATGGACAAACTACCAAACTTGGGCATTAATGTTAGAGTTAGTAGGAGATGATATGGAAACCTTTTATGAATGTATAAGGGGCGCAGACTTAAACAAATCAAGTGAGTTACTTAAAACTTACATACTAGATTATACGGTAGGTAGTGAAAGATTCACAGATGAGTTCCTAGAGTTAGTTAACTATGATGAGGTAGTAGAAGCATTAGATGACTGGCACGATGAGAAGTACTGTAGCTATTGTGGTGATATCAAATACGATAATGATCACAGTGTTTGTCGAAGTAAAGAAAAAAATATGTATCTTAGTGAGTAAGTGAGTTTTTTTAAATTATTTGTTTATAACTGGGTAAGTAGGGGTAGCAGAAATGTTACCCTTTCTTTTTACTCAAAATGTACAGAAGTAAACGTTATATAAGTATGAAGGCAGAAATATTAGTACCAAGCAATCTACACGAGATCACACTTGGTCAGTATATGAAATATATCAAGTTAGATACTGAAGAGAATAAAGGCACAGCATTCCTTATGCAAAAGGCAGTAGAGATATTCTGTAACATTGATCTTAAAGACATAGCAGACATAAGATACAGAAGTCTAGTACAGATCATAGATCACTTAGATTCCCTATTTAGCAAAAAGTACGACTTCCAACCTAGATTTACTATGGAAGGTGTAGAATATGGCTTTGTACCTGTATTAGATGATCTAACGATGGGTGAGTATGTAGACTTAGATAACTACTTTAATGAATGGGACGATATGCACAAGGCTATGGCAGTCCTATATAGACCAGTTACTCATAGTAAAGGTGAGCGATACGATATAGAAGAGTACAATGGGACTGATGGTGCAGCAACATATTTAGATATGCCAGTTAGTGTTGTATTAGGAACCTTCGTTTTTTTTTTCAATTTAAGCAAAGAGTTATTGACAGTTACCCTGAGTTGTTTGGGGGAGAGGGAGGCGGAATGGATTCCGCTGCTACATTCGGAAGGAAGTGGGGTTGGTATCAAAGCCTATATGCACTCGCTCAAGGGGATGTTACAAGAATTGAACATATCACAAAGCTAGGTGTACACGAATGTTTGACAATGTTATCGTTTATGAAAGACAAGTCAGAGTTAGAAGCAAAACAAATTAAAAACAATATGCGATGAGCAATCAAGGAGTTAGGGGATATTATCAGATCACTAAAACACTAAAGGACACATTGTTAAGCGATCCTAATGTAAACACAGTTACTACAGGTGATATAACAGATGTAGACTTGTCTAAGCAGACCATATTCCCTTTGGCACACGTAATTGTAAACAACGCACAGTTTGCTACAAATCACTGGAGGCTTAATGTGTCAGTGTTATGTATGGATATAGTAGATGTATCAAAAGAAGAGGTAGCTGATATATATCAAGGGAACACAAATGAACACGACGTGCTTAACACTCAGTTAGCTGTACTGAACCTATTGTTATCTAAACTGTCAAGGGGTACGCTACATACTGATAAGTACCAGTTAGACGGAGTACCTAATTGTGAACCATTTGTAGACCGTTTTGAACATTTGTTAACAGGTTGGACGTGTACGTTTGATGTACTCATACAAAATGACATTGATATATGCGACTAAAGGAAACCAATCAAGTAATGCGGGAGTTTGGTCAATATGTGATCACACAGTCACGTAGTGCGTTAACTCGTAAGAAAAAAAATTTATCCAGTACGCTGTATAAGTCATTAGACTTCGATGTAATTGAAGCAAGCGGTAGTATCTCAACTGTATTTGAAATGGCACACTATGGTCAGTTTCAAGATCAAGGGGTTAGTGGAACAGAAAAAAAGTACAATACACCATTTAGCTACAGGAGTAAAAAGCCACCACACGGTGCAATACTAAACTGGGTTAAGGCACGTAAGATAAGATTTAGAGATAGTAAAGGTAGATTCACAAGAGGTAACTACAAATCCATAGCATTCGTAATACAAAACAGTATATACAAGAAAGGTATAAAGCCTAGCTTATTTTTTACACGTCCTTACAATCTAGGAGTAGAAAGATACGAGTCTAAAATTATTAAGGCATTTATAAACGATATAAGTAAAGATATATGAGTACAAAAATAAACGCAAGAAGTCCATTCTATATAGAAGCAATAGAACCTACAGTATCATTAGGAACATTTACCTGTACAACTGCAAATCTATTAGGTTTCGCTGTGAGTAGTGATGGAACAATTACAGACCCATCTATTGCAAAAGGCACAATATTAAGCAGAGATACAGATTCATTTGTTACAAACACAAGTGGAAGCAGTATACCAAGAACCGTTAATTACACTATCTTAATACCTACTGCCTACCCTAACGCGGATGATGCTACTATTATTTGCCCACAAACGATTGACCAACCTACTCAATCAGCACAGGAAGACCCTACACAAAATAACAACTGTCCTACATTTTCTGGAACAATCCCTGCGATTACTAACCTAGATGAAACAGGCTCAAGTATATCTTTAGGAACTTATTTCACGGCAGGTTCAGGTGCAGGAATAGAAAGATACGAAATTATTCAATCAGGAGGCTTAGGGATTACTTTTGATGAACCAACTGGGACACTGCCAAATCAAACACTGACATTTGCTACTGACAAAACTTGCGTTCAAACAAGTATAACGATAAAAGCAAAGAGTAGTGCAGATTCTTGTAGAGCAACTAGTAATACATTTACTGTTTCGGCAGAATGTCCAACGACAACACTAACTTGTACAATTGATGATGCTACCAATGATGCGATAGCATTAACAGGTGGTTCATTAGCAGGAGATGGAACTATTAACAGACCGTCATTCTCAAACGCATTAAGAATAAAACGTATTGAAGATGAAAACGATGTTGATGTAACCGATGGGTATAGCGCAAACGATACTGTAAACGACAGGGATGTGACATTGACGTTTATATTTGATGTACCAGACTCTTACACAAATGGACAAACTGAAATAGAATGTGATAAATTATTTACGCAAAGACCCGAAACATTACCACTTAACAACTTAGGTTGTAGTGATGATAGGTTGGTATTTCAAGGATTCAGAATAGCCACAACAGGTGATATAGTAGTAGGGGAATCAAAAGTACTTTATGACGGCATTGAAGCAGAGTTTACAGCAAACACTTTAGGTGTAGGTTCAGGTTCTACATTTCCTGTTGTATATAGTCCATTGGATAGAGATATAGGGGTAGACATTACAATTCCAACAGGTTATCTTGGTGTAGACAATACATTAAGCTGTACGATTCAAAGACAGCAACCGCCAATAGAAAGCGACTGTGTAACATTAATACAAGGTGGTGTTGCATTAAGAGAATACTACATAACCAGAATTGGTGTAGTAGATAAATGCGGGCATTGTGGTAGAGTAGAACAAGCGACATACCCAATATTTACTAACTTAAAAGTAGGTGGTGTAGTGTGTGATCAAGGTAATCCATTTAATGGTGGTGGATACTGGTATGTTGGATCAAGAATTCTAAACGGTACAGGTGGCGATGTTGGTACAAGTTACCAAGTAATTCAAATAGATAGGTTCGGATACATAGAGGCAGTAGAAGAAGTAAACTGTATACAAGGAGAATGTGAGCAATTTAATAACTAAGGTATGGCAATAAAAAGTGCAACAATAAAAATATATATTTACGATGGAACGGTAGGTAGTTATTCTAATGGCGACCTTAAATATACCTTATCTAAAGACAGGATAACAGGAAAGAGTAATATTGTCTTTGAAATATCAGAGTTAGTAAGGGATTACATAGAACACAACTTTAATGATGATTACCCCTGTACTACTAAATGGGTTACAGTTACTAAGGATATAGTAGATGCAGCAACAGAAGATGTGTATGCACCTATTATAGAAAACTTTGTTTTGTTAGATGGCTTTGGTAATTATGAAGATGAAATCAACCCACAGTTGTCAGATAATGCTTTGGTGAGTGCTAATGATATATACTTCCCAGAAGGTACAGCAGGGAAGCTCCCTGTGTTTGCAGAGGGTGTAGGCAAGGTTACGATTGATACAACAGACACACAAATAACAGATAGTGGTAATAGCAATCAAAAGATTCAATACATTACTATTCCTGCAGACAGTAGCACAATACAAGTATATGACACTGATGATACAACGTTACTTAAAACAGTAACCGTTCACAATATATGTGAGCCTAAATT
>Ga0115572_10002460_pt1 | contig 14806 bp, 24 predicted proteins | sample COGITO_mtgs_1206_FD_88681 | JGI IMG/M metagenome (GOLD analysis project Ga0115572, IMG submission 88681) | Pelagic marine microbial communities from North Sea - COGITO_mtgs_120607 | ecosystem: Environmental > Aquatic > Marine > Epipelagic | place: Germany:Helgoland, sampling site Kabeltonne... | reverse complement strand
CCCAGTTATGTGCGTTGCCGTTTACATTTGTACAATTTGAATCATTGCCGTTTGTACAATACTGGAAGTAGTTGTTCTCACCATATTGTGTAACCGTCATTTGTAGGTCATCACCTACTTGGTTGATGTAGATTTCATTTGCCCAACTACTGGTTGGTTTGAGTAATATCAATAGTATTATTAGCGCCTTCGCCCAATCGGTAATCATATATTTCAAAGTCCCCCTGCTGTATATTTAACGAATATCCATATTCATTATGCATTTTTATTTGAATAGTGCCAGCACCACCATTATCTTCTCTGCGCCAAATCCAATTTGGATCTTCTAAGTCTAATCTAATACCTGTAGTGGCATCAAAGCCATATATGTTAGTATCAGGTTTAAGTAATTTTGCATTTGATACATCGAGAAAGTCTTTAAATAATGCGGCCAACGCTTCATTCATTTTATCTAACAGATCATATAATAAATCACCTAGCATGTAATCAGTTTCGTCTAATGCTGTTACCCAAAGTGTTTCTGTACTTTCACCTAATATGTCTGTGTCTAATCCATCGAACTCTAAAAAATCAACATCTAAAAAGTCTGCAAGTTTTTTACGTCTAATACGTTCCTCTTCTTCTGCTTCATATATAGGTTTTTTCTTACGTAAGATTAATAGGTTATTAATTTCATCTTCAGTTACATTAATAATAATTGGAGGAGTTGGTTTTTTCATACTATGCAAAGTTGAAGTTGCTTGAAAGGCTTGATTCATTATTACGAATCCTGCATCTGTTTCTACAGTGATTTCTCCTGTATAACAATATCCATCTACATCACAACTTGGTAGCAGTGTAATCATACTTCCACCAAACTCGTCTACAGTCATTACAAAGTCTGTACCACGTACACCAATAGTTGCACTAGGGGTACTAATTTTTACGTTCTGTTTATATTTTTTAGCAATTTGTCCACTAGCATAACGCACTGTTCCTAATGACGCTTTTATTGATAGTGATCCTATATCGTTTGCAGGATCATATACAAATTCGTCAATTACTAGTCTGGATTGTTCTGTAAGTTCTACTCGTGTTTCGTCAACAAAGTCAATACGCATTGTTCCGTTGGCAGTAACTGCTTCGTCCATAGATTGAACTGCGGCACCTACTTCACCATCAATGATAATACTTTTTCCTCTTTCAAGGACGCCCGAACCTTGAACTTGGCCTATAGCACCTACCTCTGATTTAGAATGTGCTGGTGTTGTGACTAAACATAGTAAAAGTAAAAATTTAATCACTCTGGGTAATATCAACTGTTCCATCATCACCCGTCATGTCTAAATCGACTTTGTTATCATATACGCCACTTTGGTCAATGTTAATAGCATTACCACCACCAGTAACATCAAGTATTACTGTGTGTCCTGCACTGTCACCATCACCTGCTATATCGATATCAACTAAGTTACCACCTGCGGCAGTAGAATTACCTGAACTTTGATCAGTAAGTGTAGTTGAACTTAAACTTGTACTATTGTTAACTGTTACAGTTATATTAGCATCTTCACCGTCTACTTCGTTTTGTAGTACGTTTCCGTCACCTGTTATAGTAAAGTTAGCAATTAAGTTTTTTGCATCTGCATTTTCACCAATAAAGAAATCAAATGTGTTATTTGATCCTGTTGTTGCTACGTTTAAAGTTACAGTTTCACAATTTACTCCAGCAGTGTTATCACAAGTTAAGTCAACGTTGTTGCTGTTTCCTGTAAAGGTCCATGTACCTGTATAGTTATTGCCTTTTATTTTAGCATCAATGGTGTTGGTATTACCTGTCTGCGTAATTGCAAACGTCATATCGTCACCGTCAAGTAAAGCGTCAGTAGTACTGTCGCCAAACTCGTTATTCTGTCCGTCTTGTGTAATGTCTAGATCAAGCGAGTCACCTATCTGTTCTATGTAGATTTCATTCGCTGTAGCCGACGTTACAAAGGCGAGACCTAATATTAAAAAGTATGTACTGATTATATTTTTCATAAAGTTCCCTCTTAGTGTAAAGTTATTAAACTACGGTCTAACCATCGGAGTACAAAGATTGTTTGTTGAACATGCTAGTCTTGCATCGGGCCATTTTTCTAATGCTTCGCTTAGTATCAATGGTCGAGTTTTTGGAATTTGTATATCTACTTCTTCTCCACTTGTAGAATTCATACTACTTCCACCGCCTTGTTCTATCTCTGCTGTTTCCTTAAATTTCCATAGTCCTTTCTTTTCACCTTCATATATTATTTCAACTACGCCTGCTTCAATTGCCGCTCTTACAGCATAGTTTACTGGTTCATTAACGGAATACCCTGTTTCCGACTCTAATAACTTAGTTCCTAAATCTAGGAATCTAAATACGTCCGCTCCGGACCTTGAACTTGCAATAGTCTTTTCTGTTGCAATGCTCAATAGCACTTTGCCACTATTAACTGATACTACTCTCATCACTACTGTGACTGTATCAATCCTGTACTCCGTTTGTGCGCCAATACCTAAATATCTTGCGCCGACTCCTCCCATTGCCACGTTGCTATCGTATCCTATGATACCTCCTTCAACTATGAGTCCTGCAAACACCATGGGTTTTAGTGATCTTGGACCATTGGGTAAGTCTTTTTCGTATACTTGACGGGTATTACGTATCAATTGTCGTTCTTTGATCAAATGATCCATACCAATCCTTTCAACGGGTTCAAACCAAGTTTCGTTGCCTACTTCTGATAAAGCCTTTATGACCCAAACTTCTGAGCCTTGTGTAACTGCACTAGACAGGTTTGCAATATTATCGGCCGGTTTACGTTGCCCTGTTTTATCTGAGAAACTGTAAACTGCAACCGTCATACGCTTGCCATCTAACTCCGGCACTTCGATAAATCGCTTTGCTAACGGAGATGGTTGTATCCTAGCATCACCTGCTTCGTTCCACGTTGACAATGACTTGTTCATTGTGGTTCCGCTACAGGCAGTTAGAAACAACACTGTGCCTAATAGTAAAAGTATTCGAATCAAAAGTTAAACTCCCCCGAACCAGGTATTGATATTTCAGTAGTAGATCCATCCTCTTCAACAACCGTTAACGTGATTTCTCCTGTTGTACCGTCTTTAACCCAACTAATTTGCGATCCTTCAATTTCTGCTGTACCACTTGTAGCACAAGTTTGTACATTTGCATCACATTCAGCAAACATGGAATCAACCATTTGTTTACTTAAAGTTGCGTATATACGAGATTCTACGTTTCGTATAAATTTGTTCAGGGTTGTATTATTGAGTTCTCTCTCAATTCTTGCCGCCTCTGCCTTTGCCTTATCTTCCAAGTCCTTTTTTCTATTATGTTGTAGTTGCTCAACACTTAAAACGTGTGTAGAATAACCGTTACCATAGTGAAAGGCCGGAGATTTAAAACCCCAGGTTAGTTCAGCATTTACTGGAGTTGCCAGCAATACGCACATCATCAAAGTTATTATAGTAATTTTTTTCATATGAGATCCTTACTAACAATATTTATCTGATCTATGCTTCCCTGTTGTTTACGCTAATATTTATCTAATAGGTGTAAAAATTTTTACACCACTGCCACTATTAAGGTGTTTATTTTGTGGCGAAATAAATATTATTATGGCGCATTTTACAAACAAAGAAGAGCAGGATATCATTTGGGATACATTAGATGAACTTTGGCCTTTGCCAACAGAGCAAATTGATTTGCCTAATGAAGTAGAAAAGTTTATGATTGATAAGATTAAAGATGCATTAATAGAATGCAATTACAATCGCACACACACTGCAAAAAAATTGGGTATAAAAAGGGAAACGCTCTTAGCAAAACTTAAGAAGTTCAAATTATAGAACGCCCTCACGCTCTGCTTACATTATTATTTATGCAAGTTTAGGAAATAACATGTCCTTACAAAACGTGTCTACATCTTGTTCAGGTAGTCCAAGACTTTTCATTACATTAGGTGTATGTGGATTCTGTTGCTGATTGTGGCAATAGTAATCTTGACATGCTTGTACTATACTAGGATCACCTTCGCCTTGTGTTGATCCTACTTCGTCAAAATATGCTCTTAAATTATCTACTGCAATTCGAATAATTTCTGTTGCTTCTTCTTCTGACTTTACGTTGCCAGCGGCAAGCATTTTGCCTGTAAAAATATTTCTAGCCCATTCAGGTAGTTCACGTTGCTTTTCAGGAACAAAGTGTTCTACACTTTCAAAGTATCCTTGTATCATAGGATGGTCTGGATCAGCACTTGGACTAAAGTCGTGGAAAGCACCTGTCATCTTATTCTTGCCTGCGATAACATCAAAGCCGTATATTGGTGCTGGATTCTTTAAGTCAGGAAATATACATACATGCATCATCCATAAACCTTTAGAGTCACGTGCATCTACTACATCAATATGCGCTCGTCTAATATTATCATTGTGCCATACACGATTGATCCATCCGCCATCAGCAGTATTAAAATGATCTAAACCTGGTTCATTAAATTCTGTTGCTTTGTCATCAAAGATATTAATAATTTCATCTTTACATTCAATTAACTTTTCCCAGATCATGCGTTTGGTAACTCCATCATTTCTTTAAATAATTGTGTTGCAAAGTCAAAACATATCTTTGCTTCGTCGGCCATGTCATCATTTAGTTTTGATCTAATATGTTCTTTTAAAAAATCGTGTTCTTGTTTGAATTTATAGAAACGTCCATTACCTGGAACTTTTCTAGCAATCATTTGTCCACCACTTAGGTCTCCCATGTGTCTAACATATACATGTGCCATTACTTTTTGTGGGTCGTCCATAATTGTTTTCATGTGTTCAACATAATCATTTACAACAGGACATAGTGGAGGACGTTCTTTATCTCCTCCTGCCCATAGTTGTTCAAAATCTGCTAAAATACTAGGTGCTCTACGTAGTGCAGGTGCTCCGTTGAAATGCCCTTGCATCATTGCCATTGCTTCTAGTATATCGTATTGTGGGTGTTGGTTAAACAGATAAGTTGCATAACGTTCGTTGGTAATATTACCACCCATTAGTTCTTTTACAAACTTTTGACGTTCTGCATTCTTATGATGTTCCCAAGTTAGTTCTTTTAAATTACTCAATGTTACTCTACTTCTAGTTTGAATGCTAAAGGAAACCCGTTGTTTCGACTTAACATAGTTGCTTCAACTGATTTTTGTTCAGCGATCTCATAACTATATATGCCGACAATGGCTGACCCATCGCTATGAATGGCTAGAGTAAGTTCTTGTGCTTTTGTTTGTGTATGCTTAAATGTTTCTATTAAGATACTAATCACCCATTCCATCGGAGTTTGATCGTCATTAAGGACAATTACTTTATACTTTCGAGGAAGTTCGGTTTTCTTCTTAATCTTTTCGTCAAGTTTGATATCTTCAATTGTTTCTGTCATCATAAATGCTCCTTTGTGTGGGGGAGTTATTACACTCCCCCTAGACTTTACTTGCCTTCGATTGTTAACCCGTCGTTGATTTTAATCTTCTTAGGTTGTAGTTCTTCTGGAACTTCACGCTTTAGATGAATGTTAAGCATACCTAGTTCAAGGTTTGCATTTTTCACATCTACGTGTTCAGCAAGGGTAAACTCTCTACGGAAGTTTCGTCCGCCGATACCTTTGTGTAGGTAGTTTACTTTTTCATCTCCAATTGGAGCCTTACCTTCAATTTGCAGTACGTTACCGTCTTTCTCAATTGAAAGATTATCCATACCAAAGCCAGCAACTGCTAACGAGATCATAAACTCGTTTTCGTTAATCTGTGCAATGTTGTATGGTGGGTACCCTGCGCCTTTGTTTGCTGAGTTTTCAAACATTCTGTCCATTTCGTTGAACATTTGGTCGAAACCTACAAAGTGTCTATGTATTGAGGGTATGTCTAGAGTTGTCATTCTTGTCATTGTTTTCTCCTTATAATAAGCAAGATTTATATTTTACAGTCCCTAATGGGCACTGCATATAAAAAAGGACTCTTTCCTTTTCTACACTGTTATTTATCATTTGACGCATATACTCCGTTAAATTGTTGAGTACAACGTACAAACGTTGTGCAACGCATAAGGTGTTTTAACCTTAATGCACCTGCATATGTGCAAGTACTACGCAATCCGCCTAGTAAATCCTGCACTGTAGCCGCAACATCGCCCCTATACGGAACAAGTACTTCACGGCCTTCTGATGAACGATAGTCTTTAAGTCCACCAAAATGCTTTGTATTAGCGGCATCACTACTCATGCCGTAAAACTGTACGAATTTCTTTTCTTCTATCTTTCTGGTTGCACCAGTTGACATTTCATCTGTTATATACTTTTTAGTAATTACTTCACCGCCGCCTTGATCGTGTCCGGCAAGCATTCCTCCCAGCATTACAAAGTCAGCACCTCCAGCAAACGCTTTAGCAACATCGCCAGGACAAGTACAACCGCCATCAGCGATAATATGTCCACCAAGGCCATGTGCCGCGTCGGCGCATTCCATAACTGCGGATAACTGCGGATATCCAACACCAGTCTGTATCCTAGTAGTACAAACACTACCAGGCCCAATGCCAACTTTAATAATATCTGCTCCTGCAAGAATCAACTCCTCTGTCATCTCTCCGGTAACTACGTTACCTGCTATAATTACAATGTTAGGATAGTTATTACGCATACCCCTTACAAACGTAGCGAATCTTTCTGAATATCCATTTGCTACATCAATACAAACATACTTTAGTTTACTGCCTGTTTGTTCGTATACATCTCTAAATTTATTATGATCTTTATCTGTAATACCAATACTCATAGCAACATAGTCTGTACGTTCTGACATCTCACTATCAAAGTAATCAACAAGTTCGTTTACACTATAAGTTTTAACTAAGCAAGTAAAGATTTTACCTTCAGCAAGTTTATCTGCCATTTCAAATGTACCAACACCGTCCATGTTCGCGGCCATAATAGGTACACCACGATAGTGTCTGTATGCCGTATTGTCTGGAAACTCTGGCGTATAGTTACGGAATGTAAATCCACGTTCTAAGTCTACTTCTTTTCGACTACCTAGTGTACTACGTTTTGGTCGGATAAGAACATCCTTGTAGTCTAGTTTCATATCTTCTTCGATACGCATTATCTTACTCCATAATTAAAAGAGATACTAACTCTATCTCTATTTGATCGATTGCCTTGTACTGCATGTCTAACCCATCCTGGAAACAATAATAATTGTCCTGCTTGTGGTTCTACAACATGTTTTTGTTTTGTAAACCCATTGTACGATTCTAAATTAGGCAAATAATATTGACTGTCATCGTCTCGATAAAACTCAATATTACCCATATTCTTTTCAGGAACGTCTACATAAAATACACCACTTATAATTGAATCTTGATGATTGTGTACAGTATTATATGCTCCGAACCCATTTACATTAAACCATAAATTATATAGTTTTAATTCTGGAAGTTGCCCTTGTTGACATGCACTCTTGACTGCCTTATCTAATTGTATCTGCCATTCAATAAAGTCTCTAGAAATATCTTGATCAGTACTTTGCCATCCGCCATAGTTACTTAATGCTACGCCTTCAGTTGAGTCTTTGAGTTGTAGGATATGTCGAGACATTGCATCCAAGTCACATTTTATTGTGTGACTCCAAATAATAGTTGGAAAGATTACAGTTGCAACCGGTTCCATTCTATTGTCCCCAATCAGCCTTTTGTTTTGCTTGTTTTTTCTTCCAACGTGCTATACCTGCGGCTTTTTGCTTTGCACGTTTTTCACTTGGCTTAACGTATGCTTGACGCTCACGTACTTCTTGAATAAGTCCTGAATCTTGCACTTTCTTTTTAAACTTACGTAGTGCATAATTGAAGTCTCCGTTACGGACTTCTACGAATAGTCCAGACTTTTGTCTGTCCCCAGAGAACCCACCACCTCGTGGACCTCTAAAATTATTGTTGTTATTTCTTTTCAACTGTACCTCCTAATTTGTCTAAGTTGTATATTCTATTAACGCTCAGTTTATTATACACTGAGATCTCGGCTTTTGTCAACCAAAAAACGTTCGGAAGACTTACCAAATAACTGGCTAAATCTCTTACTTGTGTATCTGCGTTGTCCAAATTCAATACTACTGCATTTGCAGATTGTACTACATCAAGCAACCAATCGACTGCTTCTTCTTCATATATGTAAACATTTACAGGAATGTCCCAATCTGCAATAAGATTTTGCAGTTGTTCTTTAATGTCATCATCTGGGTAAATTAATACAAAACTATGTGCTTTGTTATATAATTTGTCGGGTGGCGTAATTACGCTAATTTGTGTCAAGGGTTAATCTTTCTTAAGTTTATTAAATAATGTTTCTTCACCTTGTTCAGCGTTCTGTTGATAACCTTTTTCAACTCTGTCTTCCCATGGTAAATTGTCTATTAGCCCTTTTATATATAATAGTTTCTTCTCTTTGAGTGTCTCGTTTGGATGATCTGCTTTCCATTGTTCTTTTGCAGTTTTCCATTCGTCAGTAGCATGTTTGTCATCGTAGTCTTGTCTACGTGCTTTTTCTGCTTCTGTTTCAATATTGTCTGGTGGTGTATCTAAAATGTGTGGTTCTTCTAAAATTTCTTCTAGTTCTTCTTCTGTAATATCTTCTTCTACCTGTTCAGGTGCTGTAGCACTTCCTCCGGTGTCCTGCTCGGTAGTAGTTCTTTCTTGGGCTTCGTCACTGTCAGGAACTTGTTCTTCTGTAGGTTCCACATCGCTCCGTCCCGATAGACTTTCCTCATCATTGGCTTCTCTATCTCGTTCATTATGTTCCACATCAACATCTTGTATATCGCTGTCTGTAGGTTCATCCACTCGTTCATCTACTTCTTCCTCTTTGGGCGGATAACCTGGATTTGCCATCATCATTTCCGCTCTTTTTCGCTCGTACGAATTCCAATCAAAATCATCTTCTTTTTTTGAGTAACGCCATTCAAATGTATACTGTGATGCAATCAATAGCAATACTGCTAATGGATCAAACACAAAGATAATGATTATAATTACCCAACGCACTGCTTCTTCAAGCATTGTGTTATCTGCCGCTTCACCGTATACAAACTCAGCAATGTATTTAATTGGTCCTACTTCTGCTTCTAGTTTACGATACTCGCCTTCTAGTGCATACTTCTCTTCTACAAGAGTATCTAGTTCTGCTTCAGCAGTTTTAATTTTTAATAATTGTTCGTCAACAGCCGTATCAATTTCTGCCGCTTTATCTGTTTGTGCTAGTTGTGAACGTAGTCTTTCAATTAGTGCTTGACTATTAACTACTTGTGCTTCTGCACTTTCACGTAGTCGTTGTATTTCATCTCTTGCAGTTTGTATAACAGGACTTTCGGTTTGACGTACTTCGTCAATCTTACCTAGCATTACAAGTTCACGTTCTTTGAGTGCAGGTATCTGTACTTCACGTATGTCTTTAACTACACCTGCAAGTCTTACTCTTTCAGCATCCACTTGTGATGTAGCATCTTTACGAACTTGTGCTACTTCACCTTGTATTTGTGTGATTCTATCACGTTGTCCTTGCACCCATTTAGCAAGAGCAGTCCTAGTATTGCCACCAAACAGTCCGTCACTTGACACACCAATTATTGCTTGTCCAGCACGTATTTCACCTTTTTCAGTTGATTGTAATTGATTAGTTACACGGATGATTTCTTTTTCTAATGCATCTATCTGTGCTAATAAAGGTTCAACTCCACTTGAGTCTGAGTCTAGGTTTTCAATCTTTGCTTCGTATTCTTTTGCACTAGTTTCTAAACGTAGTATCTCTGCTGTAATACTTGTAAGTTGATCTTCATAAGGCTTAGTTCTATTTGCATCTGTGCCTCTTGCATCTGTAATAATTTTGTTCTGTTGTTCGATAGCAGGTTTAATACGTTCATATGCTTTGTCAATACGATCTTGTTCTTTGTCAATTTGTGATTGTATATTAGCATCAGCACCTGTACCACTTGTTTCTAGTGCTTCAATTTTATCGTCAGCACGATCAATAATAGCATTAAGTCTAACAATTTCATTTTCAATTTGTATAACTTGTGCTACACTTTCTTCGCCTGCACTTGTCTGTTCAATATGTGCTTTTGACAAGAAACCAAAAATACCCATGCTTGTAATAAACATGAGTACAACTACCGCAAGAGCGAGATAACTTTTCAACCACCATGTGGCTTGTTTCCAATACTTGTGAAGCCACACTGCGGTAACTAGTTTACCAACTTCTAGTACGGAACCCATGATAATAATAGGTATTGCGGCCGCGGCGAAAATTGCTACAAGACCTGCAACAGAATAATATATTGCCACTGCACTAATGCATAGAGCAGTTAGCATTGTTAAGATTGCTAAGAACATATTGTATTTAATCAATTTCTTTCACTTTGATATAGTATCATTTAACTACAAAGCGCCAGCCTTCATGGCCTTCTTCTTTACAAGCGGTATCCTCGTAATTTCTTTGTCTATTATCTACTCTTACTGTAGTATATATCACTCTACAATATCCACTTCCTTGTGGATAACCATGTACTGCCTTTGCGGCACCAAATGCATTGCCTTCAAACCATTTATGTATAACACCGTATTCACTTTCAAGGGCGGCATACACTGCATGTGTTTGTTTTGATTTTTGTTGTGTATTTAATTTGTAGTTCCAGTCTTGAAACATATGCCATGCAATGTCAACTGAACTACTTGCGGCTCCGTAAGGGCCTGTTACACTATTCTTAACGCTTGCACTTTGATTTACACTGTGCGAGGTACATCCTATTAGGCTAACGAACGTAGCCGTTAATATTAAGGATTTCCCAACTGCCATCAAGTTTTTCACAACGTACTCCTCTCACTGGAACTGATTGTCCGTTCCTTGTTTCTGTATACCAAAATTCTTCGCACCCTTTGTCAATGCCGGCACGTTGAATTGCTGTTTGTTGACCTGGCCTGTCACTACATTCTAATGTAGTTTCACTACTTACTGTATCTCCGTTTTGTGTTTGAATTGTTTGATCAGTATAACAATACGGAGGCTTGTAATCAACTTGTTTACTACTGCAAGCAGATAACAGGACTAGTGCTACAATAACTAATCCTGCTCTAACCATTAGTTTGATCCTGCAATTAAACCGTCGAATACTTCTTTAGGCATTCTAAGTTTAACAAAGGTATATGTATTACCTGCATAGATGTAAGTGCCACGTTCTTCTTCAATGTGTTGACGAACTGCTGTGTCGGACACTTTGTAAGAAATAAACGTATTAGTTTGTCTTTGGTCGTTATTAAACTCAATCGACGTTTCACTATTTACTTTGCCGTTGATACGTTTTGCAAAGTTATTCATAGCAACTGCATACATCTGTTCTTCGGCCGCTTGCTGATATACACTTTGGCCTGAACCGCAAGCATATACATAGTCTTTACTCCACCAGAACCAGCCTTCAGTACCTTCTTGGGCACACTTTGCATACCACTTTGGTTGAGCATACGTGTCTCGTTCTGCAATAGTTGTATATGATGAACACGCACCTAGCGTAGCCAATGCACCAACTAGTGCGATAGTTTTAATTAAGCCTTTCATTTTATGCCTCATTAGTTTACAAATGGTGCAACAACCTTATTGAACAATTCTGTAACCTGTTCTTGGTTTGTTGCAAGTTGAATTTTAGCATCAGTCCACGATTGTGCTTGATACTCTACAGTCTTAGTCCACTCTTGGCTAAGAAAGTCCTTAAACGTATTAAACGTTTCCATAAATGTGCCTCCTATTATTGAGCCTTGTTTATATTATGTTTACAGTATATGATAGTTAAGACTAAAAGTCAACCGGTTTTGGTTAAGAAGTTATCATCTGTAGTAAAAACATGATTAAGTATCACACGTCTTTGTGCAACCACAGGGTTAGAACTTGAATGAAAACGGTTAGAATGGAAAAGAACTGCTCTTCCTTTTTTTGGTTTAATACGTGCTATTTCTTTCAAATCATATGCACCATAGTTTAAAAACCTAGGATCATGTCCCATTGCTTGATTGTAACGTTTGTTGAATAGCACTGTTTCGCCATCTGTATCATGACAGTAATATACCATAGCATATCCATTATCATTCATTAGATCCATGTGTGGTGGATGATAAGTTCCTTTTGTACCGGCAACTTGTAGGAGAGTGTTTGCTTTAATCCTACTCATATTGATTGTCCTAAAACCTAGTGCATATTCTGCAAACATCATAATAGGATGTATGCTTTCAAACCATCTACTTGTTGATCCTGCATCGTGATCATAGATGTTACTTTGATATTGGAAAGTTTCTTTAATTGTAAGATCTTCTTGAGTAGATTTTTCATGCATTACTCCTGAAGTTTGATCTCTCCAACCCCATTCAAGATTATCATTATGCATTGTAACAGTTTCAATATGATCCTGCAGACTTGGAGGCATAAAGTCATCCAAGACTATGTGTGTTAATTTTTCCATTATGGCCACCTGTAAAATATATGCGTTGATATACTACCAACTAGTTGAATACTTTTTGCCCACGCCGGTGATACATAATCTGCATGATAGTGTGTAGCACCTTCTGTGATGCCTCGCATCTTTTCTGTGTGTAAAATTTTGTATGCAACAATTTGTGCCCTACGCCAAGCATCGTTATCTCTTACTGTGTCAGCCTTGCCATCACAATACCAACTGAATTGGCAACGATTCTTAATTGGATGATAGATACGTTCTTTTGGTGCTAGGTCCTTGTGTTGACGAGTTTTCCAACTTTCTTTTATTGGACCTTCTCGAACAACTTCGCAAATTGTATTAGGATAACGAGTGTCTTGCACTCTGTTTAAAACTACATCAGCAACAGCATATTGTCCTGCTAGTGGTTCTGACTTTGCTTCAAAGTAAACGTTTTGTGCCAAACAATAAAGTTCTGGTCGATTCTCTTCTGAGTACAATTCGTCAAGTTGTGGCTTTTGGAATGTACTTGCTTGTGTTTGGGCGAAAGCGGTCGACACCGTCATAACAACTGTTGCCCAATATATTATATATTTCATTAAGTACCTCATAGTTTTATTTAAGTTGGAACACCACTACATTTAGTATGTGTTTTAGTTTCGGCGCATTTGTGCTATTTCAGTTGCCTGTTTGCTACCACTTTTATCGTCATCGTCAGCAAACACAGGAACCATATTGCTCTTATGCATTGTAGCAATACCTACAAGTCTACGTTCTCCTGAGTATTGTAGTGGTTGCTTTTGTAATGCTGGAGCAAAACTATCTTTAGTAACACGACTAGGAACATGTTGTGTTTCACGTACCTTAGGACCTTCATAAGTCCAAGCCTTGTTAGATGTTTTTGCTTTGGGTTTAAAGTTACCACTTACGTATTCTATATATTCTTGGAATGTCATAACATTGTTATGGCAACCTAGTTGCTTCATATGTTTGTTATGTTCTTTGTGTTGTTTTTGCAAACGTTCAAGTTTGCCAGCGGTCATTTTAGAAGCCTTGCGCTTCTTTGTATTGAGTGTGGTCATCCCACGTACTAAACTCATTGTCATACTATTGCGCCTTTCGTTTGCCTATTACTTGTATATAATAGCACGCCAAGGCGCAAAAGTCAAGTTATTTTGGTAAAAGATTACGCAAAAACTCTTCTTTTCATGATTTTGTATGTAGATTCTGGTCTACCTACTGAATCATGTGAGTTAGTTTCAACTACTCTTACGTCGAAACCTTCTTCTCTTAGTTCAGTTAATCTTGCACCTGGTGACATAATTGCTAAGTCATCAGTTAGATCTGCTGTTGTGAACGACTTACCGTTACCCCAGTAGTTTGCTAAGATTTGTTGGTTTTGAGTTCCTTCGTTAAAGAACTTAGTACCTTTTGCTGTATTTGACATAATGTTACTCCTTATTATTTTTATTATTTTAGTTAACATATTAAGAATATAATAACATAATAAAGCGCAAACGTCAACCTTTTTTGGTAAAGAAGTAATTTTCCGCGTATTTTAGCGGTTTATTTGGCCATTTTTGCTACAGCGGCATCGTATTCTTCTTTAGATACAACACCTTCTCGGAGTAGTTTCTCTCTGTTGGCCATGTGTTTCATAGTAATTTCGTCTTTGGATCCGCCAAAGTATGCTACAGCATGTCCCTCTTCAATAAGAATATCAGTGGCTCTTTTATCTTCGATGATAAAGTCTCCAAGTATTCTTCCGAACTTGCCCTTTTTGTCTTCTCCGCTTCTGTCAATTTCTGTTTTGAGTACACCAATTGATCCGATTGGTAACAGTTCTTTAAGTCTGTCTTTGCTTGCGAGTCCAAATGCCTTCTCCACTTTGTCGCGTGTTCTTGATTCTGGTGTGTCTATGCCCATCATTCGAACACGTTCTTTGTGCATCCACACGCCAAACCCTAGGTCAATATCCACATCAACGGTGTCTCCGTCTACTACTCTTAGTATTTTACATTTGTATTCGTACATTTATTTGCCCCCTATATAACCAGCAATGATACCGATCATTCCTGTTAAACTCATCTTCATTAACGTAATTACGCTCTCGTCAACTGGTCTATTTTCTTGCATAGCAACATAATAATCTCCAATTATAATTACTCCTAGAAGTGTTAGCACACCTATAACTAGTGCGACTACTATTAAATCTTTTAAATTTTTTATCATTTATTTGCCCTCTGTTATATTAAATTTTAAGTTGTCGTGAT
>Ga0115572_10002459_pt1 | contig 14808 bp, 10 predicted proteins | sample COGITO_mtgs_1206_FD_88681 | JGI IMG/M metagenome (GOLD analysis project Ga0115572, IMG submission 88681) | Pelagic marine microbial communities from North Sea - COGITO_mtgs_120607 | ecosystem: Environmental > Aquatic > Marine > Epipelagic | place: Germany:Helgoland, sampling site Kabeltonne... | reverse complement strand
TGAAACAATTCTTTGGAGACACGGATGGTCTGCGTGCCAGGGTCTTGAAGGCCGTACTGATTGCGCTGGGATATGAGTCTTAATGTGAATATCGCACTTATTGACTCCACACTCCGGCGCCAGAAACAGTTGGATAACTATGGAGTTTGGAAACCTGGCATAGTAATATAACAGCGAAACGGTTAAAGCATCAATACAATAACCACTCACAGCCAAATGCAGTCATTCAAACACGCCCCGGGACCTACGGCTGGCGCCGAACACTGTGGCGCCGTGGTTTCTGGCGCCGGTCCTGGGCATACGGCACGCATGCCCATTGACGTCGATGGAAGTATCGGTCTAGCAATGCCCGACAAGCTTCGATTGACCATGGCCGCGCCACAGGCCAGGCAAGTATGCGCCTACCTGGACTCTACGGACGACTCCGCCGTGTCCGTACAGTTCTTGAAAAGCTCCTTCAACGCGTGCGGTCTTCTCAGGAGTGCGACAGCCCATTCCATGAACGAGTTTCTGTGCTCCTTGGACGATGTCTGTGGGTGCATCAGCAGCCTGGTGGAGGTAGACTACGACGCGAATAGCAACCTCTTTTACATTGCCAAGATGCATACCACGGATGAGTTGGTTGAGGTGTTGACTTCTTGCGCACCAACGCGTGAAAGATTGTTGGATGCGTGCGAACGCACCATGGGAAAGTACGCTTGCCAGGAGGTCAGTGCGTACAAGGCTATGCTCGGCAAGTCCATAGACGGGATCGACATGCTCGCTGTTATGGCGGCGTCGGTCGGAAACCAAGAGACTGTGGTGCGCGTTCTCGGCAACAAGCATACAGAGATCAAGCACGTCTGTGTCAACCCTCCCAGAGAGCTACTGCACTGCATGGGCAAACGCGGACTGTCTCCCACTGTGCTGACGGTGCTCCTCCAACACTGTGGACCAAGCATTGCAAAGGCGGCTGCCATCTTCTCGCAGTACGTAAACTCCAGCGGTATTGCCATTCGCCTCCACGACGCCTGCGTGGAGGCAGTTTCCTGCATACGCATATTGATGCAACTCGAGCCACGTGCGCGTTCGTGGGACCAGGTCGCGCTTACTCCGTCGGTCAATGCATTGGGAAACGCAAACGAGAGCTTTGAGATCAAAGGGCCACAGCACCTTGCACAACCGGCCAGTGTCTCGGCTTGCCACTCTCCACACAACGGCCCGTCGCTGCGCATCTCGCGTCTTTTCAAGGCGTTGACGTTGTGCATTCAAGGCAACATGTTTGGGTCTACAACACTGTGTGTTCCATTTCTGCGCAAGACGTTGCGTGATCTGCAAAGCATGTCGCCTAGGAAGCGAACGTCGGAGTGGTGCCCACCGGCAAAGGATAGTGTGCCTACGGAGCTGCGACGCGATTTCCACATCATGATAGCCATCGAGAAACACATTCCTCGAGGAGCAGGCACAATGCGCGTTGCGGCGCTGACGGACAGCGTGATGCAGCCAGGTGGTTTCTTTGAGGAGGGCATCACTAGAAAATCGGTGGACCAGGCCGTGCATCACGTCATGCGAAAATGCGCCCATCAGGTGATCAAGCAGATGGGCGACTGCGCGGGATTGAAGTACATCAAAAGCGAGACGCAGGCGTGCATGATTGGGCACTTGGAGTTCGACGCTTGTGGGTCCGCGCGGCTCTTGCTGCATGTCAGAGAGCTCATCACGTGCATGGTTGCGAAGGACAAGCGCAGTCGCTCGCAGTGGCGCGCGAGCCGCAGCTCGCGCCAGCTGGCGGCCGCGGCGCGCCGGGGGAACGCGGATCGCGAGGGAAGTTGATCGATAATTACACGACAGTTGGCCGTAGGACCCGGCGCCAGGTAGAGTCGGGTAAAGAGTAGTAACAGTTACGAATGTCTCTCCACTCCCACCAAAAAGACGGAGCGTGACCGTTTCAAACTAGCCCGAAACCAGCCATCGCCCGGTCTTGCCCTCAAACACCACCCGGGACCCATCATCTGGCGCCGGATGTCGTGTTCAAAGATGACGCGTAACATGAAGAAGACCACGCTGTTTGAGTCCAACAGCGACCTTCCCGAGCTCCTATGCGATGCAATCTTCAACGCCATAAAAGAGGACAACTGGCCCGTGATGAATGACTCCGCAGCCAGCACTCGACAGCGCACTAAGATGAGCACCATCGCTGCCTACCGACTGCTGTCCAAGTCGTTCCGCGCGCGCATGGACATGAACATTATGGCAGCAATGGACGCAATGATGGACGCCGCTTTCAAGTTTTGGGAACTCAAGCGCCTGATCGACATGTACACGAGTCTCCGGCGCTCGTCCTTAGCTGCGCAGACGGGTGAAGAAATTAAGAAGATCGAGGACGATGCAAAGAAGCTGGCCGCAAACAAGGAGGACTTGAAGCTGGCGATGACGCCCTACTTCCCCGCGGACATCGTTAACTGCTACCTCCGGGGCCTTGAGAACACCACATCGGGTTCGGGCTGGGCGTCTGAGCTCCTCTCGCTGCACCGTTCTGTGGCGCACTTCATGGCCATGGCGCGCCAGCAGTGCTACCTTCACTGCTGCGCGGGCGCGGGCCGCTGCGCGAACCCGGTTTCTGCGCGTGATTCCAATGAGCACTTCACGGCGATCCGCTACACCGACGCCAACACGGGAATCTCCATGAACACGTGCATTTTCGCCAAGCAGCAATGTGTCAACCACTTTTCAATGAGCGTCTCCGACGCAACTTCATCCAACCCAACCTACGAGGGGCGGTTGGCTATCGACATGTGCCGTCGCCGCTGCAAGTCTGTCACCGACTTGCAAACGCGTGAGACTAACCCGACATGGCGCTCTGGCAGCGGATACTCGGGTACCAACGCGCTTCACAACGCCAAGTTTGTGCGCAACATCCCCGACATCGCGATCCCAAGCGTTCAAAAGCAGTTGAACATCTCTCGCGGTGAATTTGCTCTCTGCGTTCAGGAGCTCGCGCGCAAGGACAAGCAAAAGGAGGAGCGCAAGTGCATGATTGCAGAGATCGATCAGCGGTTCATGGAAGAGGACGTCGATTGCACACTCAAGTCAGACAGTGCATACGGCTTCATCTCCGTTGCAGACGTAAAGGCGACCCTGCCCGCAATCGGCTCTGCTCTCGAGTGGGCCACCAATACCGTCCCCGTCAGAGGTCGTCTTGGGCACGCAATGGACATTCACATGGTTCAGTCGACCATGCACGAGCTCAAGATGCTGATGGGGCCCATTCGCAAGTACGACGCTGCGACTTACCGCGAGGACATGGCGTCCACCGAGGCGTACGACTTTGTGTCTGGTAAGTCGTCTGCCGTTATCTGTGCAACCAACAAGTCCAAGGACGTGATTGACTTTGGGTGGAGCGCAATCAGGGGAGGAGTGGGAAACTTGCTAGACAGACAAGCACGCAGAGACACCGACTACTCGCACTACACGATCGCCGTCGTCTGCGCGGCGATGCGCCTCTTCGACAAGCTGAAGGACTGGAAGATTGTGACAGAGGGATGCGCGGACATTTTGTACCTCACTCACACCGGTCGTTACGACGCCTGCCGCGCCAGCATCCGTATCAACGACACTCACGCAATGACCGTGTGCACTTCGCGGCGGTCGGAATGGATGAATGCCATCAATGCACTTGCCGAGTGCAAGATGGTCGACATCAAGCTTCCAGGTGCCCAATTCAGCGGGCGCGACACGTTGGTCAAGAAGGTCGAGTGGTTTCTCGCGATGTTCAAGGCCATGTTCTCAGAGCCAGAGCTCCGCTTTGCGGCGTTGAACATGGCCGGCATCGGACCAAAGGAGCTCTGCGACGCCGTGATCTGCCCGGAAAACCGCCGCTACTTTCGCGAGGCAGGCTACGAATTTTAGACGAATGTTGTAGCGCGGTGCGGTGGGAAGCAGTGAGGTGCGGTGGGAAGCAGTGCGGTGCGATAGGAATCGGTGCGGTGCGACAGGAAGCGGTGCGGTGCAACAGGAAGCGGTGCGGTGCAACAGGAAGCGGTGTGCGTGTTTATGCATTGTGATGTTGTAGACCGATACTCGAGTGCAGTGTGTGTATGTCTGCGCGCGCGTTGGATGCTTTCGCACAAGGGACGGAGAGTGTCTGGTCGTCCCGCTAACCGCGTGTGATAAGGCCACCGTAGAGTTGAACAACTAGAAGCGAGCCAGCGCTTGCGCCTAACAAACACCGTTCAACACCCCTCCCCCGTCGCCACTCTCGCAACCATGGCTATGACTGCTCCCGACTTCCAGTCTTACGCGGGCCCGGGCGACCGGCACCTACCTATGACGGAGATCTCTGGTATGTGGCAAAACAACCGACACACTCCGTATGTTCTTCAATGTATGAATGCTTGAATTGACGTTTTCATCCTTTTTGATGTTTCACAGGTTACCAGCCGGTCTCCCGCATCGGCGAAGTCGTGATGAATGCCTTCGGTAAGCACCAACTTGAACGCCTGGCCTCTATGTAGCGTTGGATTGCAATCCCATTGTAACCAATTTCCCTGCCTCTTTCTGTCCGCAGTTGACGCCTACGAGTTCTCCGCGCTCGAGTATGGCGTGCTCAACAAGGGACAGCTGATGGGCGACCCCGCCGTCGCGAACAACGCCGACCCCGTAGAGTACAAGCCGCACTTCCACGAATGGGCCACGGTGCAGCCGGGCATGATCTGCCTTGCGCGCAAGAAGAAGACCGCCGTGTTCAGGCAGTACATCGCGGCGGAGACTGCCGTCCCCGTCATTGCGTGCGCGGCGTGCCTTCCCAAGGACGACGAGAAGAACTACTTTTTCGCGGGCGTTGCGCGCTCCAAGTCGGTGCGCACCCCAGACGACGGCATCGGCCCCAACGTGGACGAGTTCTTCACCGTCTCCATCGGCGGCATGGCCACCATCCTCAACACATCGGGCGGCCCCATCTACCGTGAGTCAGCACGTCCTTGTTTCACAAACATCCAATCCCATGTATGATACGTACAATTCTGACACGTTGCCTTGTGTGCTGATTCTGTACGCAGCTGGCGACCTGGTCGAATGGTGCTTCTACGGCACGGGCACGACGGACAAGGCGCGCGCCAAGCAGGGACCACGCCGGGTGGGCGTGCAGGTTGCCTCCGTGTCGTCGCCCAAGATCATCGGTCGCGCACTTTCGGTGAAAAACGCTTCCAAACAACCCGACCACAAAACCATTCCCTTACTTGTTTCTGACATCTATCATTGTTTGCTTCGCAGTTTTCCAAGAACGGCGAGACTTTCGATGTGAGTGTTGCATACAAACGCCCCGTCACAAACATTTCGCCGCTACATTCAAATTCCCTGACTCACTTGAACCCTCTCATGTTGTGTTCGCAGGTCCTCATCCGCCAATAGACAAAGTGCCGAGCCCTGCTACTTTTTGGGGGGTTCACTACCAACTCGCTCTCCACTCTAGTGAGAGCGTACTTTCCGGGCGCGGAACCAACGGGGGAGAGAGAGGTAGTGTTATGACGGTACCCATGTGCACACAAACACCGGATCACTGCGATCAAACTCTAACACGCGTGGCTTTTGGGGCGAACATTCGTGTATTGTAAGACCGCGTTGGGTACCCATTACAGTTGTAAACCATTGTCACCAAACAAAGACCAAGTCCGCACGTTTACCGCAAATTCCCTTGCAGCCAATGGCCTCTCCGCTGGCCCCTCAGTTGGTCTCAACAAAGTTGATGGCACCGCAGATGCGCACCGCCGTGGTGGGCGGCTTGCGCCAGAAGTCGAGCTTGGCAGCGACCCACTCCTCCAAGTTTTCAATCACGGCACTCTTGTCGTCTTCGTCGAGCTCATCATCTTCGTAGTCATCGTCGTCTTCGTCCCGGTCGTAGCCCAAGTCGCTCTTTGTCAGGTTATCCAACACTTCAAAGTTCTCTTCCGCCGCATCATCGCCCAAGATGACCCGAAGGACAGCAAGTCCGTTTGGCTTTGCCTGGCGCTGCTGCGTCATCACAACGGCGAGTTCGTTCGGGAGGCGCGCCCAGGGAACGGTGTAATTCGAAACCTCGCGATCGTCTGGGTTGAAGACGGCGACATTTGCCACCTCTTCTTCCGCCGTCCATTCATATGGCTCGACTCGCGCTTTTTTGGCGCCGGCGCCCAGGCCCTTGCCCCCCTTGCCGCGTCCGCTCATTGTGCGACCGCTGTGCTGGTGCAGATTGTAAGGTTCCGTTTGCAATGTCAATCAGTGGGCAACCACGTTTGGCGCCGGAAACGCCCAGACCCGTGGCGGCACTCCGCTAACACTCGAGGAAACCGAGCAAATATCCAAGTCAACTTAGGAAGGGATGAACGATCCTTCATCTCCGACGCTATCTGAGCCCCCTCCACAGGCGTCCGGCCACTCGCACTCGGCGGCGCAGCTGCACTCGCATCCGCTTTGGCAGCAGGCTGCGGGTCGCGGACGCGGCATGGCGTCTATGCCACCCCCACCGGCCAGAGCCGGGCGTGGGCGTGGGCGTGGGGCACAACCGCCGCTGGACACAGACAGTGGAGCGCGCTACGAGCGGATCTCTCTGTTGGCGGTGGAACTTCAACAAGGCGCCACCGGCGGCGACGGCGCGGACTCCGCTCTGCTGAGCTCGGACGATGAAGACGGCCCGGGAGCGTTTCCCGGAACCTCCAAGCGCCACCGCGCCGAAACAGCCGGTGACGACGAGGATGAAGAAGATTATGACTTTGATGAGGAGGAGGCCGAACGCCTAAGCGCGGTCGGGTCGGACGGAGAACCTCGCAAAGCGGACAAGAAGGCAGAGAAGCGCCATGCCAAGAAGGGCACATCGCCCGCGGACATGATGGCGGCGACTGCTTTTGGGGGCGACGCGGATCTCTTTGGAGAAACGTCCGACAGCGAGTCCATGGTGTCGCGCACCAGCTCCAAGCGCAAGCGCGATTCCTACAAGCAGGCCTTCCCAGTAAAGGGAGTCACCTGCGTTGGGTGTGCACTGGCGAACCGCATCGCTCCGGTGGAGCGCTTTGTCAACACTAACGTCGGGCGCATGTCGGAGAACGCACTGTGGAAGATGGCTGCACTGACGTGGAAGCTAGAGGTCGTTGAGCCCGCCAAACGCGAGGGTGTCGTCGTGGTGGATTGGCCGTGGCGCGACGTGGCCAACCACTTCCGTCTGCATACCACTAACTCGATCGTGGGGCGTACGCACATGATACAGTCCCTAACGGCGATGCGGTGCCAAGTGGAGCAGCGCCTGGTGCGCGTCGAGAACGGAGAGCGTGAACTAGACAAAGTAAACGCCGACTTGTGCCTGAAGGTAATAGCCGCTGAGAGCCGGGAAAGAAGCCTGCTTGCGGCAAGCATCACCGGTCCGTCGAGTGGGCGCAGCGGGGCAAAGGGCGGACAGCGCCCATCCGGTGAGGATTAGGCGGTCCGGCGCCGGGGTCGGTCTAGCAGAGTGTAGGGGCGTGGGTGTTTTGTCGGACCGCTATGCGCAAGGCGTGGGGTGGTCTGTGTAGTAGACGAGGATTGGAGGGATTTGGTATGGCTACACTGACGTTCAAAGAGTACGTAAAAAAACACGACCCGTGTAAGGCAAAATACTCTGATCTATGGGAGAAGGGGAAGGTTACCACTCCCGTGTCAACAATCGTGTATTCTGCTGAACGCCCATTGCATGGTCAAGAAGACAGCATGGCGATAACGCAATGTACGAGCGCCAAAGCTCCCAACGTCACGTTCTCCCTACCATACCCCCATAACAACGGAGTTGCGTTCGACACGTTTGGCAAGATGCAAGCGCAGACGTGCAACAAGAACCTGGAGACTCAGCACCCGTGGCTTCACTCGTCGTACTCAAAGCGCAAAGTCATTGAGATGGCCAAGGCCAATCCGGGAAGGGTCTTCATGTACGACGGTGGACACGGTTATTGGCGCAGCAGCATCGACAGAATCATTTCAAACTACGCTCAGTACATCAGAACTGGGATCGATCCGTTTGATTCGACAGCTGCCGTCAGCAACAAGAAGCGGAAGAGGGCATCCGTTCGATCCAAGGAAGTTGCCAAGGAAGTCGAGGAGGAGCACGTTTACGCGGAGGAGGAGGACGAAGAGCCTTGTGCGCCGCAGGTGGCTGCTGTAGCTGTGCATGCGCGAGAAGAGGCGACTACACATGAGCCCGTTGCCGCCGCAAAGGTTGTCATCGCGCCTGTCGAAGGGGTGCCGTTGCGCCCACCCAAAAAGGTTGCTGGCAAAGATCCAGAGTTGTACAAGCCACCAAACGCAGTGTTGCAAAATGGACGATACGCGGTGCAGTGCGAAAAGCTGGTGGCTCATCTCAAAAGGAAGGACCTATGGAAAGAGGCGTCCGATCATCACTGGAGGGAGGCCAAACGCTTTCTCACCAAAACCAAAGACGGTCGCGAGTACGTCAAGGGGTGTGGTTTGGACCCCGATGGAGTTCAGATGGATCACATACATCCACAGAACACTACACCCATACACCACATCTACAACATGTACATCATGCCATCCTCGGTGAACTCGCACTTCAAGGATAGGTTTGACGACGAGAAGAAAAACTACATCGGCGCGCTTTCCACTCGAATGTCAACGGGCTTCAAGCGCTTCTACATACGCGAGGCAGGAAAGCTGAAGATCGACTGCTCAAAGTTCAACAACCTGTTTTTTTGGTAGACTCGTGCGCTTCTCCGCTATTGCGTACCGATTGCGTGTGTATAAGAGGACTGCGTAGACGCGATGGTTTCATACAACATCACAAACAAGAGCATCGCAAGCTTAGCCACCGTGCCTCAATGGGCCAAGACCATAGGAGTGCCAGTGCTGATACAAAACGGTACTATCACCGTATCCGGCGTCACAAACCTATCGGCCCCTCTGTGGAGTGGAGTGCTAGTGGGCGCGGCCCTTTCCGTAGCGGCTTGTCTGTGTTTGGTGGCATGCTGCTCTCGTTGTTCCGATAACAGCACCCTACAGCCAGCGTACGAGGGTCTGCCGTTGATTACAGTAAAGACTATGCACAGGTAGACCCGACAGAGTGTTTGCGCTACGTGCGTGCAACGTGTGTACTCCTTGATAGTCCGGTTTCAGTCAAACAAATTCGGGCGTTCCCGAGAAGGGTCGCACAAACCCAAATTCTTCCATAGACCCCTTGAACTCGCACGAGTTCCAGTAACAGAGTAGCCACGCGGTGCGGCGAACGAGCACGTCGTCCAAGTTTCGCAGAGACGGAACAAAGTCCTTCTTGATGCGCGGTATTTCCAACAGCTTGGATGCGCAGGCCATGGCCAGTGCGCGTATGGGGTCGTGCAGCATGCCTACACACTCCCGCTTGCCCGACCACGCGTGCTTGGCGTTTTCCACGGCGGACGGTATGGTCTTTACGACCGTGCCGATGCTGTCGAACACGACGTCCGAGCGCATGCCCTTGAACTCCACAAAGTCGCATCCACACAGAGCCCACCCCGCGCACATGAGCGTCATGGCTGCGTGCCTGTCGCTCGCACTGGGGGAGCGCGACACTCCCCACATGCTTCTCTGGACCAGTGCGTGAAGAAGCGTGATGTCGCAGCAAAGATACGTGGCTGGTTTGGGCTCCTCGTCCTCAGACGCGCGCTTCTTGCTCCGCTCTCGCATACACAACAAAGTGTTAAACGGCTTTCCGGACGCGGGCTCCTTGCCTCGCTTTGACTCCTCCAAGAGCTCGATCGCAAAACTGTCCGTGTCTATGGTGGTGCACAGCGACAGCTTCGTGTTGGCAAAGTCCTTGTCTCCACTGACCGCCAAGCTGCGAGCGCGTCGGCCAAGGTCGGCAAGCTTCAAGTCACCCTCACCGATTGGGATGTCCCGTGAGAGCAGTCCAACAAGGCGCTCGCACGAGCCTATCACCCGTGGCTCTCTCGAGTGCCCGCCTGGGCGTTCCGCTCCGCGCGGGTCGATGCCGTCGAACAAGACGTGCCCGCCGCTGTACCCAGAGTCGTGCCACTTCTGGATCTGCAACTTGAGGTTGGACAGCACGGTGACGGCAACCTCGTCAAAGAAGCGGTGGCGGGTGGCGCGATTTCCGACCAGCGCATGCACGTTGGAAGATTCCACAATGTACTGTTTTTCGTAGTTGTCGTCGGATGGTATCTTTCCGCTCATGTCGGAGCTGCACACCACCGTTGCTGCAGCCTTGGCCGCGTCTCTCTTCATCTGTTCTTGCATCTTTGCCTCTGTAATGCAACCGGGGTCGTCAAAGACGACCACTGTGATCCCACACGTGGCGATAGCCCGCTTCAGACCGGACGTAACGATGGCAACGTAGGCATCCAGAGTTTGCGCGCCCTGTGGCACCGACATCATCAATACATTGCCGTCTATGCAGGCAAAGGCTTCTTCCCGCTTGGCCATGGAGGCGTCTCTTGCATCCACCAAATTATCAAACTCGCGGAACGCGTCCGGAAAGCGCGACCGGAGTTGGACTTTCACACCGTGGCGCGAGTCGGATTTGAGACCCATTGTGTAAGGCGTATACTCTTTGTGGTCTGTATGATGGCGCCGTGGCGCAGCAGAACACTTAGCGAATCGTCTTGGTTAGTTTACTTTCACGAGTGCACAAACACACACCAAAGCAGCCGGGGCAGGTGCACGGTACACACTCGACTACGGACGGCGCATCTCCCGAAATCAGTCAACCTTCCGCCCCCCCGCACGCACATCCCCTCCGCAAACTTTACCCGAACAAAGACGAACACCGTGTTGTCACGTTTCGACTGTCGAAACCTCGCATGCTGTTCGGATGGACGGCAATTCCAATATTCCGCCCCGACGCGGCCTGTCGCACAGGCGTTGCTTCACACGCGTGCACTTGCGCTCACGCCCGGCGCGACGAGCCCTGGCGAGCGCGCGACCCGCCCGCCGCCGCAAAGGCAGACGGCTGTGTGGAAGCACTTGCAGCAGCGGACGCGCCGACGCCCGGGGCCATAGTGCGCTGCCGCACGTTGCGCCATTCCCCAATGGGCGGCACGTCGCCGTCAAGGTCGTTGTCACCGGCAACCTCTCCAACCGGTGGTGGATCACCAGGTGCCCCTGGTCGCGGCAGAATGTCCTTGTCTTCCGCGGGAAGGGGCTCGTCATACTCAACCCCGCCGACCACGAATTTGGGCCGCTTGAGACCGCGCATCATGACCTGTCCTCCGGTGTCCATGTAGTGCTTGTACAGCTTGTCTCCGCTCCACCACTGCACGTTGACGTTCAGGTTGATCGCCATGCTGGTTGGGTGCGATTTCACGGTCTGGAATCCGATGGTGGAGCGCGTGGCCGCGGAGTCGATGACCGTGCCGACGCACCAGCCACCGACGATGACTTCGGCCAGTCCGCTCCTGTTGTCGGCGGGTCCACTCAACGCGCCGAGCTTGAGTCCCATGCGAGAGTTCTTGTCGCCCGGCCGGTAGTTCGAGAAGTTGGCCATGTGCGACGAGGTTGTGCGGATCAAACGGAAGTCGGTCAGAATGGCCTGTGTAGACGGACGGATGTTTTTGCGAACCCGGGAGGACAGTGTCATGATCGCAGCGACCTCGTCTTTCGTGGCCGGATTCCACAGCGCTTGGACAGCCGCCACCGCGGCGTCGTAGGCCGTTTGCGCCCCTGCAACGCCGGCGCCGGCGGCTTTGGCGGCTTCAAGGCGTCCCTTTGCGGCTGTCACGGCAGCCGTACGCACTTGGTACTCCGGGGCCTCGCCAGGCGCAGAGACGGCAGTAATGTAAGCATTTGACGCAATCTTGGCCGCATTAATGTCGAGATCAACTTGACCACGCTCGGCCACGCCGTCACCCCCACCCTGGATGGCCGCCTTGAGTGCAATCATTGAGTTGAGCACTGCGTTCTGCGCTGTGCGCAGGGTTTCGTATTCAGCGTTTCCAGTCGCGTTGACCCGATAAATGAGAGTAGCAACGAGGCAGATAAACACCTTGTCCATCGGCTGGACCTCAAGCTTGTGATCGCGAACGTCCGACGTCCAAGAAGTGGTGATCGCGGGCCCCTGGATTCCGATGTTGAAGAGCTGGGCCTGGCGGGCATCGAGCTCCGTAGACTTCATTGGCTCGTCCGTCGGCGACTCGAGCTTGGACAGCACAATGCCGTCGGGAGTCCAGTCCATCAGGTTGCGGCGACGAAGCTCGGTCTCGAGCGCCGAAAACGCAAGCGAGTCGCCGAGGTTGCGGGGCATGTCCTCCGGAACAGTAGCCTTCACGAGGTCGGACCTGACGCGACGTTCGTCAAACCGAACAATCTTGCTGTCGGTCTGCACGCCGCGCAGAAACGGTCCAGTGACGGCCACGTTGATGCCCTGAAGACGACGACCGGAGTTTGGATCAACAACGGCCGGATCAAACCCAACGGCGGCGTACGCGTCGGTTTCGTCCTCGATCTGTGCACGCCACCAAGCGACGTCGGGCACCTGCAGCGGCGACGCCCCTGCGAGGTAGTCGACATACTGGACGAGTCCAGAGTCCATGACCTTGGCGTAGCCGGAGGAGAGGTCAATGGCGTGCAGGTTGATCGACGCACCCTTCATCTTCTGCTCGACCATCGACTGAACCCACCCGGTGGAGGCCAGGCGCTGCATGCGGTCCACGCCGTTGCCAAGCCCGGCATAGGCCTGGTGAGCGTAGCGCTGCGTCTCGCCGAGCTCCTCCAGGCCGTTGGCAGGGTTCGCACCCGTGTCGCCAGGACCGCCGCCGGCCACGGCCTTGAACCGACGACCCAGAATCCACGCAAGCTCTCCCTGGTGGAGACCGTCGTACTCTAGCTGGGGCCTGCCGTCGACGGTCACCAGTCGCTTGTCCTGGGGGTTGGTCGCGTGGCGATTCTCGCGTGCGTGCATGGGCACCAAGCGCGCGTACGGCAATTGGACGTTGGAGCCGCGGTTGTTGCGGCCTTCGATGATGGACGAGCTTGGCACGCCAAGCGGGGTGCCGGCGGCGGTCCCGGGCGAGGAGAACGCCCCAGTCACGCCAGTGGGGCGACCCGCCGGCGCATAGGTGGAACCCCCGCGTCCGTTGGAACTGGGGTTGACGGCCGCAATCATGGCGCTTTGCTGTCGGTGATTGGTGCGTCTGCTGTGCCTATACTTAGCGGGAAGGAGATCCTGTTCTATCATTTTACACTACGATCTGGCTTATCGTGAACTCTTGATACTTTGCTACTTGCGCCACGGTCCATCGGACACTACGCCGCGTGCTCACACGCACACTCGCCACCCCTCAATCTATTTCGGCCCAGCACGCCGAGTCAAACGCAATTCGGAGTAGCTGCACACAGTATGCCGCGGTATCATTGAAGGTCTCCACGCTCATGCGCCTAGACCCGCCCTGGAGAAACTCTACGTCGATTGCATTCTTCATCTCAAGCTGCGTGTGACGCTTGCCCTCGGGATCACGAAACTCAACGAGGCGGTCCAATTGACTCCCGTCGCCTGGCGACCCAGTCAACTTTGGCGCGATCACCATCTTGAGGCCGTCGACAGGGTCGTACACAAATGCCGCAGGCACCGAAAGTCCGACCTCAGGAGACAGTATGCAGTCCGTCTCGTAGTGCGCGGCGCACGAAAGAGCGCGACTGAGCGCTTCTGTTTGTATGGCTTGTCCCATGCGTGCGAGTGCAAAGTGAGAGCAAAGAGCCCCGGTATACTGATACGTTGCGTTATAAAACAAGCACGGTGGACCTCCCTCCGCGTATTCGTCCCACGGACTCAGAAACGCGCCGTCAGTCGTCACCTTCACTACCGGGGGCGGCGTGCTTCCCCACAGTCGGGTGGTCGCCGCCACCAACACGCTTGCAACACCGGTTGCTGACAACACTGCGGTCGGCATTGGGTACGACGCAAGGCCCGTGCAAATTCACCGACACGCAACATGCACCAACCTACCAACCTACCACCACCCTTAGCGCAGCCAGTAGGCGCGCTGCGATCATCAAGAGCGATCGCGCAGCTCTCGTAGCAGCACATGCTGCCGGGTACTTCTACATCACTGCTCACATCTAGTCGTCAATCTCCTCGTCGTCCTCAACCGGAAGGTCAACCGTCGGAACAACGGATGGCGAGTTTGGGTCTCCCATGATGCGGCGACGCTTGGCTGGCGGCCGTGCACCGACGTGAGCACGAGACGAACCGGGCGACCCGCCAGAGGACACCGACAGACCCGACGGAGTGGGTGCCGGCGAATCCGCTTCCACCGCAGTGCGGGTCGGGAGCGACAGCGTGCCAACCTTGACCTTGTCGAGAAGGTCGAGCAACACGTTGATGCCGTGCTTGTGGTTGCCGATCAGCTTCTCGATCGCCTTCTCCTTCTTGGTGCAGGCGGGTGCGTCTTTGAGGAGGTAGCGCTGGCCGTTAATATCCACAGTGTTGTTGCGAGTCTGCACAAGATCCGTGCGGACGTAGATCTCGAGATCGCGCAAGGCCTTGGACTGAGCGGAGCGCGTGATCTCAAACAGAAAGTTGAAGGTCTTGTCCGGACCGAGTATGTGCGATAGGTAGCCTGGGTACTTGTTGCCCATACCCTGGCCATTGTCCGTGTTGCACTCGTCGACGATCATGAGGCATCGGTAGTAATCCGTGATGGCCTTCTTGCCCTCGCAGTCGACGTCGGTCTTAAAGTCGTTGTGCTCGGCCATCAACGAGAGCACCGTGCCGAGCCGCTTTGCGTCCATGGGCACAACCAGAGGGTCGGAGCCGTGCACGCGGCTGAGATTCTTGCCCGATACCGTGGTCTTGTCCTTGGTCATGCGCTTCAAGATCCGCTCCTT
>Ga0115572_10002457_pt1 | contig 14813 bp, 13 predicted proteins | sample COGITO_mtgs_1206_FD_88681 | JGI IMG/M metagenome (GOLD analysis project Ga0115572, IMG submission 88681) | Pelagic marine microbial communities from North Sea - COGITO_mtgs_120607 | ecosystem: Environmental > Aquatic > Marine > Epipelagic | place: Germany:Helgoland, sampling site Kabeltonne... | reverse complement strand
TGTAGCTCGGTTAATTGAAAAGGAGCGACTGAGCGCTCAAAACATGTTGGTAGATATTCACGGCAAAATTTTCGATGTCTTTAAAAAATCTAAGATTATGGATGATTCGATTGACGACGCTAGTGAGAACTCAAGTTCACTAAATAAAGCAATATTGTTGAGACTAAATACACTAAAAGAGCAAGCAGAAGATGCAGGCTCTGTAGAAGATCTCCAAACAATAATATCAGAAAGCATTGCATCGGTATCGGACGCAATGGAAAACTTCGCAAAAAAACAAGAAGCATTAAAACTAAAAAACAAAAACGAGATACGCTCATTATCAGGTGAGCTTAGGGAAGCTCAAAGCCAGATAAAAAAAGTTCAAACGAAACTAGAGTCTGCCGAAGAAGACGGCCTTGTAGACGAACTCAGTAAGCTAGGAAATAGAAAAGGTTACTCTAGAGAAATTGAGAAATCACACAACCTTTGGGCTGCCCAAAGGCAAAACTTAAGCGTTATAGTCTTAGACATAGATAAGTTTAAAAACATAAACGATACATATGGGCACGCTATTGGCGATCAAGTAATTAAAAAGCTAGGCACCATAATAAAAGAAAACACAAGAAGCACTGACTTCTCTGCTCGTTATGGTGGTGAAGAATTTGTTATTATTTGCAATAACACATGCGCTGAAAATGCAGCGAAATTAGCTGAAAAGATTAGACGAGCTATCGCATCAAGGTGCTTTAAAATGAGAGACTCTGAAGACAGGCTAAAAGTAACATCCTCTTTTGGCGTAGCAGAATTTACACCTCAAAGAAGAGATGTAGTCGCCGTATTTAAGGCCGCAGACAAGGCACTATATAAAGCGAAAGAGTCGGGAAGAAACGCCGTGGTACTTGTTAAGAATAATAAACTAATTAAAGTTAACTCAAAACAAAACAAAAAGGAAAACTCATGAATTTGTTAGCCTACACTTTAGCTCCCATATTACTACTTTCTTCTTTAGCTACAAATGCTGATGAATTAATCTCTAAAACCACATTCTCAAAGAACAAAGCACTTAAGTCTATTGTTAACAACAATCCCAACTCATCAGCACTTGTTGATGTCTACGACTTCTCTTTAAAGAAGATGGTGTCAATAGACATCTATAAGCTAAAAAAAGAAGACGGATTTAGACTAATAGCACCTGAAGATACAGTAAGGGATATTTACCTTGAGTTTGTCAATAAAGGCCTTCTTCCTATTCTAGCTGTTCAGGAAACCAATAAGCTCTATATTGACTCACTCAAAAGCTCATCCAGCAAAAACTAGCGCAATCAAAGCAGTGTGATAAGCACTGCTTTGTTCCCATATAACAACTTGTATCGCCCTGACTCTTTTAGCTTACTAAGAACCTCTCTGTTTAGGTCAACAGTAGAATTATTAAATAGCATCATCCCTGTACTTAAAGCAATTTTATTGGCCACTTGTTGCTCTATCGTCCCGCGCATTGGGTTGTGAGTAAGTACAAAAGTATCATAACCACTATAACTACCTGACAACTTAATGTTCGCTCTAGCCCAGTCAATATCTACCACTGATGTCTGAAAAGAAACCTTATACCTACTATTAAAAAGAAAGGCTGAATTCAACGACTCAACATCTATGTGATAACTAACAAATAAAAAACCATTTTTATTCTCAAACTCGATACTTTCAACCTCAATTTCAAATTGAGAATCCCCATAATCTTTAATTGCCAAAGAGGCATTCCCTATATAACCCAAGCCAAGGACTTCCTTTAATAGAGACTCTTGAACTTTACCAACATTAATAGGGTTAGCAACAACTGCAAACTGAGGTAAAAGCAAGAGGATTAAAAGCGTCAGTATCGATGTCTTTAATTTGTTCATTTATTATTCCTTTTAATACTTTGTTAATAGGTGTAGAATAGCGCAAACAGACAATAAAATCGAGGCATTAAGTTGAGTAATAGAGTTAAGCTTTGTTATAAAATACAAGAAATGATGGAAGGAGGAGTATCCACCTCTCTCTTAATCACATCGAATCCTTGGGTTGCTGTTTCAGACTTCCTCATCAAGTGTCGATCAGCAAAAAAACAGAGAATGTCAGTCGAAATAATACCGCTACAAAAAACAACTAAGCTATCTAACTATGTTCTATATATTGTAGCTTTTTTCAAGAATAAAGACGGAAAAATAGTTAAAGAAGTATCCATAGATACAATTGCGACAGATAACACGGTGAATAAATTTTATGAAGCAAAAACAAATGACTACTATATTAGCGAAGGTTATCTATCTTCAATAAAAAAATTAGCAAGTCACATAAGAGACTTTAAGGACAATGAAATAAAAGGGCTTTCTGTTTTAGCTGTTTACGCCATCTTCTATGATAGCCATCCTATTTGGGAGCTATACACCCCAAGTGACGATATTGACTCTTTAGTTCTAGAAGCAAACTTTTAAGTACAACGAAGGAAATTACATTGAGAGTTACGAATATATTCGCCTTATTTTGTTTTATAAATTTTTTCTTATTAGAGTATTTTTTTGAGGTAACGAAGGCTTTTACAACGTCGACCTTGATAATTTATGCGACAGCCTTTCTCTTTCTCCCACTTTTCCTTACTTTATCAACCACCATTGGTGCAGGAAAAAACCTAAAAACAAAGAGATGGCCAGCGGTTCAGGGGCGGATATCCTCCGTTGAAATCAAGGATGATCTATTTCGGAAGGGAGAGGGTCGCCGATTCACAATACTTTACGGTTATTATGTAAAGGACAGGCTTCATACAAATGATCAATACAATCTAACCGAAGATATAATTACAAAATCTCATTTGATCGGCTATCCTTATTTATACAGAACACCAATAGATAAGTTAGATGGAAAGATCATCAAAATCTTTTACAATCCAGACAATCCATGGGAATCTGTAATTAGTAAAGACTATCGTTTCGATGGGGATAAGCTCTTGATTCCAAGCTCGAATGCGCTTATAATAATACTTTATTTATTTTATTGTATTTATTAAGAAAGTGAAAATGATTATCAGTATATCAAAAGACAAGACTGTTTTATTAGGAATGGAGAATGAATCTATAGACCTAAGTACATTGGTGTGCGTTCTTATTGATAAGACTCTTTTTCTAAAAGACAAAAAAAATAAAATAAAATTTCAGATTAGTGATGAGGCAAAAAGTTGCATTATTAACAAGCGTTTCTTAATGTTATGCTCAGACAACCCTTTTGACTTTCATCGCATTACCGTTACAATAAAAGAATAATTATCACCTATTGAGGTATGATATTTTGAACTACTTTATCAGACATATCAATAAAAAAACATATAGCGCTATTTTGTCAACATCTAGAGGGGAGTTTTTCTCTTCTCACTATCCATTTTCATCTTTCAGTTCCATTGAGAAACCTAATGAAGAATTACCTAGAATTTCCAAGCTTCTCAGTAAAGATTTGTGCAAAAAAGAGTTAGAAAATAAACTTATAATGTTATCGCTTGCGGAGCTTAATGATTTTTTTATTAAAATAAATAACGGCTCTGTCAACCTCAATAATCACTATGAGTACAAAGAAAAGTTACTTGAGAAAATAAAAAACAATACCTTTCTTTTAGGTAGAGAGGGCAAGTACACACTCATAAACTGGCTAATTATATCATTTAAATACATTGAGTTTGATAAGAGCGAGGTCGATGAAATAAAAGAGGTTATTCAGGGTTCAAGCCATAACCCAAGATTTGTTGACGGACTGTATAATAAGTTTGGAAAGGAAGACAAGGGTGATTTGATAGCAAGAATAATAGATAACCACTGGGACGAAATCAAATCGTCTGAGCAATGGAATACTATTAGACTAGCAGCCTTTTCGATTATATTTTTATGCAAGTGTTACGCAAAAAATCGAGCCGATGAAGCGACTAAAGAGCATGGACTAGCAATTGAGGAGTTTGAGAGAGCTACTGGAGTTGATGCCAACTACAATCCTAGGCAACGACATACTGACAGGTTTTCTAGAAACCAGCACTTCAATGGCAAGAAGAACAAAATGAATAGAACAACGAAATAAAAGTCATATGTCAATGTTAGCGAGAAAAGTTAAGCAACACTGGTAGAAAAGAACCTAATTCAGACAAAGCCTATCTCTCTATAGAATGCCATAAGCTCATATAATATATGTCTTATGGCGCTTTTAATAAAGCTTACTTAGTTAAGGCTTTACTTAGATATTTCATCCAACTTGGGCAATAGACTTATTTTCATCCCTACAGATGCCAGATAACCCTCAACTTCGAGTTCTGCCAAGTGCCTTCCTGCAAGCTCTCTTGAGCAGCCAATTCTAGACGCCATTTCTTTTCGACTCATTTTTATACTCACATCGCTTTTGCGACTTAAGTCTTGCTTACTCCTAAGCGACGCCATCAAATGCTTCAGCCTCTCTTTTACTGACAAGGTAGCTACTACTTCTGCGTGCTTTGTTGTTTCATATAAGCGTTGTGTCATGATTTTAGTAATCAAAAGTAACGGGCGGTGATCTATACTTAAGTATGACAAGAAATCCTTATACTTAACAACACAAACCTCAACATCACTACCAGCCTCAACATCTCCTGTGCGCTTGTGCTCATCAAGAAACAAACCCATCTCCCCAAGTATTGCCGCATCTTCAAAAGATGCCACAAGATAAGAAGTATTTACCCCTCTTCTTATTACATTAAGTTTTCCAGACACAAGTATAATAAAGCGATCGGCCATTTCGTCCTGCTTAAATATTATATCGCCTTTTTTAAACTTATAAGTTGTTCTTTTTTCACCCTGAAGAGACATTCCCTGAATTGACTCAGTAAGCTCCATTAATGCTTGATTTAAGTTAGTCATATAAAATACCCTATATTTTGTCGATATTATGAACTCTTCTTAATAGATTGTCTATTTTATATTAACCCGTTATCTACCCCTATTTAGCTAAAAGTAAAAGGCCAAAAATTTTACTTTTGTTGTGGCATTGATATACTGACATCAACACAACAAATAAAATTTGGATATTATGAATACGGCATCTAACTTATGTGATTCGGCATTAATTGAGTTTTACAGAGAGCATATACAGTCTAGTGATCAGCCAATGCTGGTAATATGTAACGACAATGACCATGCAGAGCGCATTGTTGATACACTGTCATTCGCTACAAATGCATCCTTAGTTACCATACCTGACAATGAAACGCTTCCGTATGATGAAGAAAATCCACTACTCCGACTAACATCTGAACGCCTTAATGGAATTAACAAACTTATTAATTTCGAGAAAGGTAATAGCGTATTTATTATACCTGCTCGCTCTTTAATTGAAAGAATTTGTGATGCAGAGATTTACAAGCCAGTGTTAGAGTTTGATGACAGAAATGTCCCAGATAAGAAAGACATTGCTCAGACATTAAATAACCTCGGCTACAGCAAAAGAAACACCGTAACAAGCATGGGCGAATACGCCATAAACACATGCACAATGGATTTATTCCCTATAGGGCATAAGGCACCAGTAAGGATATTTTTTGAGAACAAGCCAGAGGATATAGGCCAGCTGTCAGAGTTTTCGGTCGACACTCAGCTTATAGAAAAAACAATTCACAATGTAAAAATATTTCCACTCTATGAGTTCCCATTCGATAATGACTCTATATTGAGAGCAAGAGGAAAGTATAGACGACTACTTAAAGAAACTGACAGTCCTTTCTTTAAGAAGCTTAAAGACGCCTCTGAAACTCATGACTTCCCGAGAGGTGTCGACTACTATCGAGCATTATTTTCTAACGATATGCGCCATATTTCTGAATTACTTCCTGCAAACACAAAGGTAGTCTCAGCAATCGATATTGAATCACATATAGATCGTATCCACGACCACTTCAATCGTCGGTACAATGAAATCTTTGGCAGACCTATACTTCCTGTTACAGACATTATTGCAGAAAAAGAAGAGATAATGACCGCATTTAAAAAGCTGTCATTTGTCGAGATTTCTGTAAAAAGCAAACGCACTCGCGGAATACTAGCTAGTGACGTTCAAAAGCAAGAAAAAGTGCATGAGACCGTTAAGCTAATTAGCGCTCAATGCGATAAAGTGAGCAAGACCTTGATTACCATCAACTCATCGTCAAGAATGAGCCAGCTAGAAATGATGCTTAACATGAAGAAAATCGAATTCAGAAAAGTAAAGGATTGGAGTGAATTTGAAAAGCAGAAAAAGGGTGTTTTTGTCACAAAAGCAGATTTGGACATAGGGTTTCGAGCAATAAGACAGGACTACTCAATAATTACCGAGCTGGAGATTTTTGCGAGTAAAACTATGGACGAAATGATTTATGACAGTAATGATAGTAAGTCATCTGTCTTAAACCTTGAAAAAGGCCAGCCGATTGTACATGCGAAGTATGGCGTAGGCAGATTCATTGGGTTTAACTCATACGAAGACAAACATACCAAAAGAGAATTTGTCATATTAGAGTATGCAGAAAAGGCAACAATATGGGTTCCTTTAGATGAGCTTGGCATGCTTTCAGAATACAAAGGTATAGAGCTAGAAACAACACCTTTGGATAAAGCATCTAGTAAAAACTGGAACAAAACACTGCTATCTACTATTGGTGACATTAAACAATTAGCTAAAAAATTAATTAAAATAAAGGCAAAACGAGAAGGGCGAAAAAGAGAGCCATTCAAAGTCCCTGCTTATGAGTATCGTAAGTTTTCTAGTGAATTTCCATTTGTGCCAACCAAAGATCAAAGTAATGCCATTATTGATATTTTGAATGACATGAAAAGTGATATATCGATGGATAGAGTCGTGGTGGGTGATGTCGGCTATGGTAAAACAGAGATAGCAATGAGGGCAGCAATGATCTCTGCATTCAACAAAAGACAGAGTTGCATCATTGCACCAACAACCTTATTGGCTGAACAACATTACCAGACATTCCAAAGCCGATTTTCTAGCTTCAACTTTAAAATAGAATTGCTCACGAGCGACAAAAAATCTTCTGAAAAAGACGCATTAAGGCGTTTACAGGCAGGAGAGATCGATATCATAATTGGAACACATCGACTAATACAAAAAGACGTGGAGTTTAAAAACTTAGGTCTTTTTGTTATCGATGAAGAACATCGTTTTGGCGTTAAGCAAAAAGAGATGATTAACGAGCAGCGGGGGAATACTGATATTCTTTCATTGTCTGCCACGCCAATTCCTCGAACACTTTCTATGACAATGCACGGAATAAGAGATATATCTACCATCAATACTGCTCCTATGAAGCGTTTGGCGGTAAGAACCGTAGCTAGTGATTTTGATGATGACGTAATTAAAGATGCAATAGGTAGGGAAATTGGTCGCAATGGACAAGTCTTTTATCTGCATAACAACACATCTACTATCGATGAAGCTGCATCGCGCATTGAGGCATTGTTTCCGGAAGCAAAAGTTGCGGTTGCTCACGGTAAGTTAAAAGAAATAGAGCTTCAAAAAACAATGTCATCATTTAGAAGTCATGAGTACGATATATTGGTAGCAACCACAATTATAGAGACAGGCATAGATATCCCTAACGCTAATACGATTATTCTGACCGAATGTGACAAGCTAGGTTTAGCTCAAATGCACCAGTTAAGAGGGCGTGTAGGAAGATCGAATAAACAAGCGTACGCTTATCTTTTGAGACCAAAAGAAAGAGCAATGTCAGAAATTGCTAAGAAGCGAGTTAGCGCCATGGTAAATAATACCAATCTTGGTGGTGGCTTTAAAATATCTAATGCCGATCTTGAAATACGTGGGGCGGGAGAGATACTAGGTGAAAACCAGAGTGGTCATATCCAAGACATCGGATATCAAATGTACTTTGCATTATTACAGCAAGCTCTTGAAATATTAGAGAGCAATGGAAACTTAGAAGATATGAATTACAGTGGTGATAGCTTAATCTTTCATGTTCCTGACTCCTATAACATTCCAGCCTCACTTATTGATAACGAGGGGCTTAGGGCGGTTTATTATCGCGCATTAGCGGAAGCTTCTGAGTCTAATGATTTTGAAAAGATTATACTTGAGATGGAGCACCGATTTGGCACAATACCAGATGAGGTTTTTGATTTAGTAAATTTATACAAAGGGAAAGCTAATGCACTAAAGTCAGGACTTAGAAAAAGCAAGCTAGAAAAAGATACAATCACTTTGACATTTGATAGCAAAGATAACGCATCTATAATGGACAATAATCTTCAAAATCTAGGAATAGCACACATCACAACTGAAGCCAATACAATAAGCATAACAAAAAACCACCTTATAAAAGATGGCGTGGTAGATTATAGTAAACTCGCTCTAAGTGTACGTTAATTCTTTGCTATTTCAGTTTATTTGAATATAATACCTCTTAACTTTTAAGAGGTATTATTTATGAGCTTTAAACGAAAACTAGTAACAATCGCAACATCTTTTATTCTGACATCTACAGCATTTGCCAGTGACATCGACATGAATGAGAAAGAAGCTTCTTTTCTTGAGTTCATTACTCCTATGTTAGCACCTAGTAACCTCGCAGCTTATCACGTAAACGAAACAAGCATTAATGACTATTATGAGGTTCTATTACTTGATGGACGAACAATATTGGTGAATGAAGAGGGTAGTAAGGGTGTAATATCTATGCGCAATGGCGTGGCCATGTTTGATTTCAAAGAAGCTAGAAATATCTCAGCTGAGCGTCGTGGCGAGCTGACTCGAAAGTATGTAGATAATGCAGATGAATACATCACATATAAGGCGAAAGATGAAAAGCATAGTATTGTTGTATTTGCCGATATTCAATGTGGTTACTGCCAAGCACTACATGACGATATTCCAGCACTTAATGCCGCTGGCGTTACGGTAAAATATCTTCCGGTTCCTGCCTTTAACAATAGCGACCGTCTTATGAATGCTGCTTATTGTAGTAAGGATAGTGGGCAGGCATACAGCGAAATGACCGATAGTCTGAGTATTATAAGATCAAATGCTAAAGACAAGTCTAAACATACAAGTGGCGGCAGAGCGGATTACGACAAGTTCGTCGAACAAGGCATTAATATCCTTATATCTTCGTACAAAAAAGAGGCCGTAGATTCTTGTGAGGACTATAACATGTCCCGCGCTAAGTTTAACAACAGAGGCTTAGGAATACTGGGAACACCAGCAATTTTATTTGAAGATAATGAGCTTGTATCGGGCAAGTTAAGCGTCCCTGCTATTCTAAATAAACTAGGCCAGTAGTAATGTTGCTTGACTCGTTCTTATTGCCACTATCGATTATAATAGGTGCGATAGCTACAATTAGTGCAATAATGGGTGTAATGCGAATAATTAAGGCAAAGCCCATGCTATCTACCACTTTGGTAAAAGGTGAGATGGTTGATGCTAGACTGTCAAAAACAAACATTTATGGCAAAGACTTTGGGATTCCTAGATATTACATTTATTATCATTATAAAGTAGATAATGTAACATTTGGCTCATCTTCTATATCGCAAATAAATGACTCTTACTCCAGAAGCAAGCAATTGCTTTTGATTGATGACTTTAATAAAGGAAAACGATTCGTTGATGTTTTCGTAAATAAATCAGATTATAGAAAGTCGTTTCTTGTATCTTCAGATGAGTTTTCTAATCCTTATATCTTCTTGAGTCTTTTTCTTTCAGTAGTTTCATTATTACTATATATTTTCAGTAGGTAACTCTATGGACAGCTTCTTTAGTTTTGAAACACATATGTATTTACTCTTTTTTTTCGGTACATTTATTTATCTTTTTTATATAGGCAGCAGTATATTAACTGCCACAAAAGAGATTCAAAAGCTCGAACATAAAGAAAACAAAGAGCAGTGGGATGAAATAGACGCTAAAGTTCTTAAAAAGGGTTATTTTTTAGAGTACGACTACCCGCATACATATAGCGGCAAAAAGGTCAGCGACCTAGATAAGCTTGCTAACTATGAGCTTAAAAGAAGGCAGTCTCTAGAGAGAAAAAGGAAAAGTGAGCAGGCGCAAGGCAATGTAACTGTTCATTATGATGCGGGAGGTTCTGTTAGGAGAAGAATCACTCTATCAAATGATCCTGAATCTAATTACTTGGCAATGTTAAATTCCAATGAAAAAAAAGCTTACAGGCTAAAGAAAAACCCTAAAATAGTTGTTTTTGAAATTCCTAATGAAAAAGAAATACAGGGTTTCTCTAGCAGGAAATACTTTAAAATATATAAAGAAACAGCTATTTATGGAGCAGCATTGTTGACCTTTTTAGGGGTAACCTTCTTCGTTTGATTACTAAAGTCCTTCATAAACATCCTGTGCTTACCTCTAGTAATGTCATAAACAATTACTATACGAAAGTGACACGAGAGGGCTGCGTAAACATGAGAATTAATGGCGTAAGAAAGGGATGTTTTTTTTGAGGTCAATTCAGTCAGCGTCGATTGAGTATCGCTATCAAAACCTATTTTTGCATAATTAAGCCTTTCTTTAAGGCTTTTTTCGTACCCATCAATCCCATCTTTATAGGTTTTTACCACATAGACTTCTTTGGAGGAGCGCTTAGACTCATACAATATAGAAATCGCAAAGCTATCTTTTTTTTGCTTTAATATACTCTTTATATGACTTACAGCGTATTTTATATCAACATTTCTTGCGGTATGTAATAACCCTATAGCATGAATCAATTGAGGGTAAGGGGTTACTTCTTTATAGCCAAATCTTGCAGCTTTTTCAGGTTCAATCATAATAAATACCTATTAAAGAGCGGTGAGATTATCACCGCACATTTATATTACATTTCTATTTTTATATCAGCTTTTTTGACACTGTCTAAGAACTTACCACGGGATGGTCGATTACAAAGGTAATAATCAAATACACTATCATCAATCTTGTGTACTTTTCTTCCCGCCCTAACTTTAAAGACCGTTTCATTATTAACGCAAAACAAATCTCGAACACCATCATCGCCGGACTTGATGTCTTTTGGAGGAATATTAATTAGTTTAACACCCTTACCTTTAGACAATGTGTTAATAGAGCTTTTTTCGATTATCGCATAACGACCTTGGTTGGTAATTATGCCCAGATATGAGGCTGTCGTAACATCAATCGGTAAATTAGCTAAATCTCCGTCAACAAATTTCTGGACATCTTTACCTGTTTTGTTTTTAGTTATTAGATCATTGGTAGGTACAATAAAACCCAGTCCTTGTTTAGTTGATAATAACCATTCTGTTGATTCTTTGTGAGGGTAGATGCCTAAAATCTCATCACCTGATTTTAAAGAAATCCTCGTTGTAATTGGCTCACCTGCGGTTTTAGCGTTTGGAAGATCATTGACTGATGTTGTATAAAATCTCCCTTGCTTGCTCATAACAATCAGGTTTTCATTATTTCTCATTTCAACATGCACGTTGTATTTATCGCCTGCCTTGTAGTTCAGTTTAGACAAGTCTAATCCGTGACCTTTTGCAGATCTTATCCAGCCTTTTTTACTCAACACAACCGTGACAGGGTGTGCAGAAATAAGTTCTTTTTGATCCATCGCTTTTGCCTGCGCTCGCTCAATTATTTGAGAACGACGAGGGGATTTGTGCTCTTCACAAGCTGCCTTTAATTCCTTAATAACGGCATTTTTTATCTTTCTGTCAGAAGAAAGAACATCTTCTATTTGGGACTTCTCTTTAGTTAATTCGTCAAACTCACCCTTCAGCTTAAACTCTTCTAGTTTAGCTAGATGACGAAGCTTTAATTCAAGGACAGCTTCTGCTTGGCGATCCGATAAGCAGACCCGCTCAATCAGCTCTTTCTTAGGATCGTCTTCTTCTCTAATTATTTGTATAACATCATCTAAGATACTGTATACAATTAATAGACCTTCCAAAATATGAAGGCGGTCTAATATTTTATCCAACCTGAACTGTTTCTTTCTTTCAAACACTTCTTGTCTAAATTGTGTCCACTCCGAAATGATTTCCACAAGGCCTTTCGTTCGAGGCTTATTATCCAGTCCGATCATACTCATATTAATGCTTCGGTTCACCTGAAGACTAGTTGAGGCAAATAGATGATTCATTACTTCGTCAGGATCAATTCGATTAGACTTGAGAGTTAATACAATTTTTACTGGATTATCTTGATCGCCATGATCTTTTATCTTCTGAATCAAGTTAAATTTCTTTTCATCTACTTGATGTGCTATTTCTTGTAAAACAGTTGGAATATAAACCTGAAAAGGTAGCTCGGTGATGGTTATATCACCATTTTCATATTCGTATTTTGCACGTAATGTAACGCTTCCTCGACCTTTCTTGTAGGTCTCAATAATTGATGAGCGAGGTGTAATAACCTCCGCACCCGTTGGATAATCTGGCCCCTGAATATTCCCCATCAACTCTTCATGTGTGATATTTTTATTTTTATACATCGCTATGCAGGCACTGACAATCTCTTCCATATTGTGAGACGGAATCACTGTGCTTAAACCAACAGCGATACCTTCACCGCCATTAATTAGAATATTAGGAAGCTGAGCAGGCAATACAACAGGCTCTTTTAAAGTACCATCAAAGTTAGGCTGATAATCCACAGTACCTTGTTTTATCTCAGAGAGTAAAGTATCTGCGTACTTAGTCAACTTAGCCTCGGTATAACGCATGGCTGCAAAAGACTTAGGATCATCTACAGAACCCCAATTTCCTTGACCATCTACCAAAGGATTACCAATCGAAAAATTCTGAGACATTAATACCATTGCTTCGTAACAAGCTGAATCTCCATGCGGATGATACTTACCCAATACATCACCTACTGCTCTGGCAGACTTTTTATGTTTAGCAGTATAATTTAACCCCAGTTGGGATAGGGAGTATATGATCCGACGATGAACTGGTTTAAGACCATCCTGAACCTTAGGCAGCGCCCTATCTTGAATAACATACATTGAATAGTCCAAGTAAGCCGATGAGACATACTCGTGAACTGGGCGTATTTCTTCGTTTTCCATTATTTCGCTCATTTATACCTCCAAAGTCGCTTTATTACCTTCCGACTCAATCCACTGTCGGCGGTCTTTTGATCTTTTCTTCATTAACAATTTATCCATTATATTAACCGTCTCTTCTTCGTTTGGCATTTCCAAGCGAATAAGGCGACGTGTACTTGGCGCAAGGGTTGTTTCTTTAAGTTGACTAGGGTTCATTTCACCCAAGCCCTTAAATCGTTGCACGTTTGCTTCACCGCGTATATTTTTCTTTCTAGCATCAGCAATAATGGCATCTTTTTCGCCGTCATCGAGCGCGTAGAAAATGTGCTTACCAATATCAATTCTGTAAAGAGGTGGCATGGCAACATACAAATGTCCTGCTTCGACGACCGCTTTAAAGTGTTTAATGAATAGCGCAATAAACAAAGTCGCAATGTGTAAACCATCGGAGTCCGCATCAGCTAAGATGCAAATTTTTCCGTACCTCAATTCCGATAAATCATCACTATTCGTATCTACGCCAATAGCAGAGGTTATGTTTTTAATCTCCTCAGAGGCGTTTAATTTTGACTGGTCGGCTTCCCAAGAGTTAAGAATCTTACCTCTTAATGGCAAGATAGCCTGCGTTTCTCTATCACGACCACCTTTAGCAGATCCTCCCGCAGAGTCACCCTCAACAACAAAAAGCTCACACTCATCACGATTTTCACTATCACAATCCGTAAGCTTACCGGGCAAGGCAATACTCTTATTAATTTTCTTTCGCTCTACCTTGATGGCTGTTTTTTGTCGCGATGATGCATTCGAAACGAACAATTCCATTAATTGTTCAGCTTTGTCTGTATGCTGACTCAGGTAAAGACTTAAAGCATCTTTTACAACCGAAATTATAAATGGTGAGCACTCACGAGAAGATAGCTTTTCTTTTGTCTGACCTGCAAACTTTGGGTCTTTCATTTTAAGAGAGACTACAAAGTTTGTATTTCGCCAGATATCGTCATTCGATAGTTTTATTTTCTTAGGAATATTGCCATGGTAATCGGCGAATTCTTTTACCCCCTCAAATAATCCATTTCTCAAGGCATTTACATGCGTACCACCATTGACTGTAGGTATTAGATTTACATAAGCATGATGAAGAGAGGATCGCTCTTGACCCCAAAAGCAGGCCCATTCAATTTCAATATCTTCTTTGCTATGTCGACCTTCAAAAACAATCTGACCAACCGAATCGTTTTCTAAATCTGCTTCAATATCAATAAACTCTTTAATGCCACCTGAATAACAAAACGTATCTTCCTGCTCTGTTAACTCATTAACAAAGATAATTTCTAATGAGGGACACAGAATGGCCTTACCACGAAGTAAATTCCATAATGACGAGTGATCGAATTTTGATGTGTCAAAATAGGTAGGGTTAGGCTTAAACTTGACTATAGTGCCCGTTTCTTTCTTGTTCGCCTTACCCACTTTTGTAAGTTCGCTTTGCTTTTCACCATCCGAATAACTAATTGAATGTCGCCCCGCATCTCTTTTTATTTCAACCTGAAGATCTTGAGATAGCGCGTTTACAACGGAAATTCCGACGCCATGCAGTCCGCCTGAAAATGCGTAAGTTGAGTCTGAGAATTTACCGCCTGCATGCAGCTCTTCAAGAATAACCTCAACACCGGATTTACCCTCTTCTTCATGCATATCAATAGGCATGCCTCGACCATCATCTTCAACCGACAAGTAACCATCTTTATCAAGT
>Ga0115572_10002445_pt1 | contig 14875 bp, 12 predicted proteins | sample COGITO_mtgs_1206_FD_88681 | JGI IMG/M metagenome (GOLD analysis project Ga0115572, IMG submission 88681) | Pelagic marine microbial communities from North Sea - COGITO_mtgs_120607 | ecosystem: Environmental > Aquatic > Marine > Epipelagic | place: Germany:Helgoland, sampling site Kabeltonne... | reverse complement strand
GCATGACGATTCCCTACCACCTGCGTGCCCCGGGGGTGTGGGCCCCCACCACCGGCCCATCAAGATAGGGAGGTTGAGTGGCTCCGGAATTCTGTGAACGAACTTGGTGATGCGGTCGGGGCCCCGCCGGTCGGCCCGACGACTCTGAAGCGTGGTTACGGGGCGTCGCCGCCCTACTTGTTGGTGCGATTACCGGGCGCCCGATAAGGGCCGAAGTCGAGCGGTCCATCGTCGTCAAGCCCGGCGTTACGGCGCTTGCGTGAAGTGCGTCGTCGCCCGCACTTCCGGTGCGAAGACTGCTCCACATGCCAGTAATCTACCCGAGGTGTGAGCGGGTGTCGAGCGGTCACCGAACCGACAATCTGATCGGGTTCAAGCGCGCTCGGCGGCGTAGCTGGTCGCCGAGGTCCGGGCCCTCACACGACCATGCCGGACGTGAGGGCCCGGAGGAGCTCGGCCGGCACCTTCGAACCGGCGCAAACGAGATGACCGGGGACTCGCTGACATCCGGCTCGCCGCCTTCAGTCATTGTCATCGAGCAATGCCCCGGCGCCGGCGCGACGCGACAGATCGGTGGCGGGAACGTTGGTCCTCGCCGCCAGCTCTGACACAAGCGCCCACTGCGGCTCAGCAACCTCGATACCAACGATCGGAGCGGTATCTGCGTGGGCCTCGCCGCCAGCTCCGTCGGCTGCGACGATGCGGATCGATCGTCCGATGAGCGATCCCCCGAGCTCCTCTGGCGATCGAACTGCGTTGGCGGTGACCGCAATGGGGGAACCAATTCCAGCAGAAAGCTCGAATCCGACTCCGGTCGCCCGTGCGACCACGCCGGCCAAGCCGATCAACAGCAACGGTGAATCGGCGTCCTCCACGACGGCCACCTCAACCTCTCCCGTCGCCAGCAGCTCAAACAGCGACACTCCACACCGACCGATGGCGGCCTCGCACAGGTGGATGACGGGGCCGTCCGCATCCCACCCGAAATCCGGCACGAATCCCTGTCCGATTCCTGCGAGCACAGCCTCGACCCCGTCAAGCCCTTGGGTGCTGAGCCACACACCCGCAGCGGCGACGTCGGTGGCCAGGCCAACCGGAAAACCCAACCCAACCGCGGCCTTCTTGAGCATCGCACCGACCTCGTTGGCCGAACAGATCACGCAGACTCCAGTACCGGAAGCCACCAGTCGTCGGCAGCGAAGCCAGCATCCGGGTCAGCGATGTCATCGAAGAGGGGGGCGCCCTGGTACAAGGTGATCCGGATCCACCGGTCGCTCTTCGGATCGAACTTGCTCGCTCCAAAGAACGACAACTTGGCGCGCAGCATGTCAATCGGTAGGCAGCCGTCCCCGATCAAATTGTCGCGAAGCTCGCTGTACGGGCACCGCGCCGCCGTCTGCACCCGGACCACTGCGAATCGGTGCTCAGGATGGTGCGCGAGGAACGATGCGACCGAGCAAGCAGGATCTGTACGGTTGAGCGAGCCGGCAAGCTGTTGAACCCGGCGAGCGACGTCGAGAGGCTGTTCGAGCTCGGCGCCCGGTTCCTCGTACCGGCGCCCGAGCCGGGGTTCGAGCTTCTCCTCCGAGACGTACCAGAACTGAGACGACTCCGTTTCGTCCTCGAAGTCGATGTCCAATGCCCAGCCGAAGACCTCGCTGACCTGCTCGCGGAGCGTTGCGACAGTCATCTTCGGATCGATGTGCGGAACAGTCCTGCTCGCCATGTCATCGGAGAGTTCATCGACGAGGTCGCCGTGGGGTTCGATCACCAAGGCGACAATCAGCTCCTGCGTTTCCAGTGACCATCGGCGCGACTCGATGACGAGACGGTCCCACGGAAACGGACGGTCGAGCCAACTCGCATGCACGGTCGCGTCGAGATCGGCCAGCTCGGTCTCGAGGGTTGCGATCCGCCTGGATTGGACCACGTCGTCGACGCGCCACTGTGCGACATGGCGACGGGCCCGGTCAACCAGCTTCCTGAATCGCAAGATCGACTCGGCGTCCGGGTGTTCGACAGCCCTCACCCTGGCCAGCGCGGCCTCGCGGGCCATCAACCAATTGTTGAGCAGGATCGGGTGAGTCACGAGGAACGGAGCCATGCCGAGCCCGGTCGCATTGCCGATACCGAGGTGCCGCTCAAGTCGCCGATCAAGCGGGACGAACGTGCCAGGCGACCGACGACGGGCAATGTGCCCGACAAGGTCCAGGGTGAAACCCCTGATGAGCCAGACCGTCAACATCTCCGCTCGGAACGGCGCTGCCATCCCCGGTCGATTCGAGAAGTTCGTGCGATCAGCGATCCCGAACTTGCCGTTCCCGTAGACCGCGGTCGTCCGCATGAGGTAGCCGACCGAGGCGAGCATCTGCTCGTCGGGTTGGCGCCCCTCGGCAAGGCGGTTCACGACATGGTTAAACAAGCGAACCGACCTGTTCGCCCGGCTGAGCGTGAGGTCACTCGACCGGTAGCGGCCCGCCTCCTGTTTTGGGACGGCTGCCTCGAGCCGATCGAGGTCGACACTCGTTGGGACGCCGTCGAACAACACGTAGCTGCTGTCCCAGGCCTCTGCGATCACTCGGTCCGTACGATCGGTGGGGTTGAGCGGGGTACTGAACGCCACCAGGCTGTAATGATGCCCCGACAACGCCACTGTGTATACCGCCCGGCCAAAGCCGAGGTCATCAATCTCCCACACCGACCGGTCGACGACTGGCTGCTCGGCCGCCAACAGTCGCATCAGAGATCGCATGAAGCTGAGACGCGTCGGGAACGAACTCCCCAAGCGCGCCAGGCGCATGACCTCGCTGGCCCGCCTCAGCGGCGCCTGAGGTGGGTCTGACGCGACCGCCGCTTCGTCGATCACTGTCACGACGGGCCAAACGACTCGTCATAGAACCTGAGCCAGTTGCCGCCCATCAGCGCGTCGACCTCATCCTCGGTGAATCCAACAGTTTCGAAACCGCGCCGAATGTTGCCGAAGTCGCCGTTGTCGCGAAACCACGTCGGCTGATCGGGGAAGCCCGGTTCGGCCGCCGAACCCTCGCCGTAGTCGGTGACCTTCGTCCAACGCCCGTTACGCATCCACGCCACCACCGCATCGGGTTGGTCCTGGCAAAGATCCGACCCGAGCCCAACATGGTCGATGCCATATCTTCCCGCGGCGTCGTAGGCCATCCGGCAGAAGCTCCCGATCGTGCATTCCGAGCCCCCCTTGAGATGATGTGGGTAGAGCGAGAGACCGAGCATGCCGCCCGCTGAGGTCAGCGCACCCAGCACCTCGTCAGACTTGTTGCGGCGCGCTGGATGCCACCACGACGGGTTGGCATGGGTGATTGCAATTGGGCGGACTGAGATGTCGATGGCGTCGAGGGTCGAACGATCACCAGAGTGGCTCATATCCACCACGAGACCGACGCGGTTCATCTCCGCGATGACCTGTCGTCCGAAGCGGGTGACCCCAGCATCGACGATCTCGTAACAACCCGTCGCAAGGGGCGACTGATTGTTGTACGACAGCTGCATGAAACGGGCTCCAAGGGTGTGACAGATCTCGACGAGACCAAGGTCATCTTCAATCGGTGACGGGTTCTGGAAACCGAAGAAGATCGCCGTTCGCCCCTCGTCGACCGCGCGTCGAACATCGTCCCCGGTGCGCCCCATCATGATGAGTTCGGGAAACCGCTCGAACCATCTGTTGAACGCTTCGATATTCAAAACCATCTCGCGAAACGACTCGTGGTAGGCGATCGTCGCATGCACCGCGTGCACGCCGCCGGAGTTGAGTTCCCGGAAAACCTGCTCCGACCAGTTCGAGTACTGAAGATTGTCAATCAGGGGCACCGACTTCACCGACGTAACGATACGCACCAAGGCGCGGTGGTCGCCTTGTTGGCCGACAGCCAGCCGGTCCAGGGCGCGCATCGGGATCGACCGTCCATCCGGCGTGGCAGGCGCGATCAAGTGGCCACACCTATGATCGCCGTTTGAGGTCTGCCGAGCATGCGGATGTTCTCGTCCCGGCCGACATCGATCGTGTCGCCGTCGATAATCCGCTCGAGCCGCACAACCTGACCTGGCAGGACCGATGCCGGTGGGGGCGGTGGTGCTGCTTGGTTGGTGGTGGCAGGGGTGCAGGGGGTGGGGTAACCCCCGGGGGTACTTCGCTGGGGTGTGTTGTCTGATGCTGGTGGTGGGAGCTTCGGTCAGTATTAGCTACGAGCGTCCATCAACACCCGGGACGCTGAAGTTGGCATGTCGGGAAGATCACGAGCGTGTCCTTGGCGAGAGCGTCGGCAAAGTCGCGCCCGTAGCCGATCGACAGATTGCTGGAGCGTGCGGCGATGGTGTCGAGGTCGTCGAGAGCAATATCGAAGCGCACTTCTCCATTGGCTATGCGGAACGGTTCACCAGATCCGAAGCCTTCGTGGCAGCGAGGTTGGTCGTCGCCGTACAGGAATCCGTCGATCCGGTTCCATCCGTCAGGCGTGAGCTTCTCGAGTGATTCGTTCGCAAACACGATGACTTCGATGTCGCGTTCGGTGTCGTGCTGGCCGGGAGTCATGATGAACGAGACAACGGCAGATGACGTGGGGTCGACCTGTCTGATCGAGAATCCGGAGCGTTGTTCCTTGGCGTTCACCGAGATCCGACAACGCGAGTCCATCGCGAGCGTTACTCCCGGATCTGCTGCATACCGATCGAGGCTGCCTTGCCAGATGGGCACACGCTCATTCATGATTACGGCGTAGTCGACGCCGCTGTCGACGCCTCGCATTACGGCGAACCCGACGAGGATCACGACTGCGATGCGCCCAGGTCGCTCGAGTCCGTTCCAACTCATCACCATCGCGACCAGTACGGGCACGACACCGGCAACGACGTAACGGGTTCCGAGCTGGGCGAAAGACAGTTCCTGGTATGGCGGAAGCGCGAACAGCAAACCCACCGCTGCCACGCCGAGACCGGCGAGTGCGACGATGCGCCACTGGTCTCGGGTCACCAAGACCACCAGGATCACCCAGAAGACTCCGCCGAAGAACAACGCTGCAGCGACAGGAATCCGTGTCCACGCCTCGTACCAGCCGGGACCGATCCGGTCAAAACGATCGCCCGTGAATGGATGTACGGCGAGCTTCATCACCGCAATGACGACGAATTCGCCGGCATGCCATGTGACTTCTCGCGACTTGGACAACAACACCTGGACCACGAGCGTCGTCGCCAAGATCGTTCCGATCGCGGCGTCGGTGCGACACCGGGTGCGCAACGCTCGGAGGAGGAACAGCGGTGCAATGAGACCAGCGAGCGCGCCAGTCAGCCCCGCAAGCCCAGCGAACCCGACCTTCAGGATCTGATCGGATCGAGACCGAATCGGCGAGGCATACATCAAAAGCACGGCTGCTGTGAACCAGAACTGGGCATGGATCGCGGTCGCCCACTCGGCGATCATCGTGTACGTGAACACCACCACCGCCAGCGACGCTGCACGCACCAGGCGAGAGGTTTCGATTCCAATGATCACCCAAGCGCACGCAACTGGGCCGCTGAATCCGATCAGCCTCATCGCGGTGACGGCGTGCTCGAGGGGTACCGCTGCCGAGATCACGCCCGCAGCGTTGGCGAACAGCGAGTAGTAGCCGACATGCAACTCGAACAGTGAATCCATGACACCGTGGTTCGCTGCGTACGCGAAGTAGACGTTGCCTTCCTCGAAATAGAACGTTGGATTGTGAAACAGTCGAGGAAATCGGACGGCCGCCATCACTGCAAAAAACAGCCAAAGCACTACCCGGTCCGACGCCGCGTCGCACGCGCGAGACAACCGAGACCGAAGGGTGTGAAAGAGTCTTCGGCCCCCCGTGCCGACGGTCCTCGCTGCGCCACCCATGCCCGCTTTACCCCATTTTCTTCCAAAGCCAGGCAACGCCGACCGCGATAAAAGCGAACGGGAGCAGGCCCCAATAAAGCAGCGTCAGTTCGATTTCGTAACCGCTCAGGAAGGTGTCGATGAGATCACCCATCAGCACACAGCCGTAAGAGCTTCAAACATGTTCACGATTTGGTCGCCGCGGTATCCGGCATCCCGCATTGCGTTGTAGAAGAATCCGAGTCCATCGGACTCAACGCTATAAAGCATTTCGCAGGTGTCGCTCTGCCCCCCGGCATCGAGCATTCGGTGGTCGTCGATAAATTCCTGAACCGTGTAGCTGATACTCAGCTTTCCGGCCTCGTCATAGGATTCTTCCTCTGCGAACTGGCCATCGTCCGCCACGCGGACGATCTGATCCTGACCTGACTCCTGGCCTGCACAGGCGCCGAAACTAGTCGCAGCAGCCAGTCCGCTGGCGGCGAGAAGCACAACCTTCTTCATTCCTCCCAGCGTGTGCCAGCGAGACGTCCCAACACAGGCGCCCGATTCCACGCCGTACATCGCCTCGCGATTCGCTAAGAAGATCAAATTGCAAAACTTCATACAAGAGGGTTGACGTCCCATCCGCGGCTTCGGTTCCGATATCGGCAATAAAAAGACTAAACTAATGACGCGCGGTTCGTCTAACAACACTGATCACTAGGGCCCGGCAGTCCGGTCCAGGATGCGTTCCCGTGCGTGGTTGATACGCACACGCAAAACCCAGTTCTTACCGCACCCAAAGTGTACAAGCCGGGGTGTTCGCCCTGGTTGCCGACTGTCGCCGCTCAACAAAGGACGTAAACAGGCACGCGATCGGTCGCGTTCCCGTCTACCTAGCGTTGGCGTGCTGGACAGCGACGACATCAAGGTGCCTGCCACGCGGTCACCGCCAAACTGGCACCCAGGACTAGAGCCCACTCGGCCAGGCACGACCGATCTTTCTCGATCTTGGAACCGGTGAGAGCACCATCGCCTCATCGGCAAATACGCCGATCGATCCAACCCCGTCGCAGCAGATTTCGCCCTCTGCGACACGAAGCCAAGACGACACACAACGGGGAGGTCCTCGGCGGCAAATCAGCGGCCACATTTAAAAATCTTCGAAAAATCGTAAAGTTCCCATCAAGAACGCCGATGACTTCTGCATGTCTGCACTTCGTCGTCTTGCGTTCACTGTCGTCCTTGGGGTTCTGGGCGGCACCATGGCGCTCCCCACCGTCACACAGGCGGCAGAGAACCGGACCTACGTGGTCGCCAACGGCGACACGTTGTTCGGGATTGCGTCTCAGTCGGGGATTCGACTGTCTGAACTGCTCCGCGCCAACGACCTCCAGATCAACAGCCTGATCTTGGCCGGCCAGCGCCTAACCATCCCCACATCGTCTTCTCCTACCTCGTCCACGAATACGACCACAGCGGCTTCGAGCCCGACACCAGTCGCCGGATCCGGCCCCGCCCATGTCGTGAAATGGGGCGACACGTTGATCGGAATCGCTCGTCACAACGGAGTTGCGCTGTCAGCGCTCCTTAAGGCCAACCGACTGTCACTCTCCAGCCTGATCATGCCTGGCATGAAGTTGTCGCTACCGGAAGGCGCGACCACGACGCCGACGTCAGCACCCTCACAGTCACCGATGCCATCTGCTGCGCCGAATCCGTCCGAAGCGACGTACGTGGTGCGGGCAGGCGACACGTTGAGCGGAATCGCAAGCCGCCACGGAGCGACGCTGAAATCGTTGCTTGACGTCAACGAAATGTCCGTCACCAGCCTGATCGTGCCAGGAATGCGAGTTGCACTCCCCAGTGGTTCTACCGTGCCAACCCCCGCTGAAGTAGCAACAACTGACGAACCATCCAGCAACACAGGTGTTGCCGCCGTCGTGAACTATGCGCTCGCCCAGGTCGGCAAGCCGTACCGATTCTTCACTAAGGGACCTGATGCCTTCGACTGTTCGGGCCTCACCCTGGCGGCCTACGAGCGTGTTGGTATCCAGTTGGTCCACTTCAGCGCATGGCAGGCGCGCCAAGGAACAGAAGTCGACTTCCTCAATGAGCCGATCCAGCCAGGCGATCTCGTGTTCCAGGCCAACCGAGGCAGTGAGACGATCAACCACGTCGGCATGGCAGTCACATCGACGACATGGATCCACGCCCGCGCAACCGGTTATCCGGTACAAGTTGGATCGATGCCCGCGAAGTCCACGATCGTCGCCGTTCGTCGCTTCATCGAAGCCGGCTGATCAAGCCCGACGCCCGACTTCGGTTTTTGATTGATTCGAAACGTTCGGCGACGCCCGCCCGGCGAGGCAGACGCGGCGGCACGGGCCACACCAGGATTCAATTTAGGTATCCATTCGAGCGAGAACACCGAAAGCCACAAGTAGCAGCGAGAACTGGCGGCTGGACACTTTTTGGTCGCGATGCTGGTTAAAGCCGCCAGCAACTTCCTCTGGACCTGTCGCGATCGGCGCTGCAGCAGATAACGACGCGACACTTCTCGACTCGCCGACGAGTACGAAGTTCCATCCCAAGGTCCTCACCATCTCTCTTCACCTCGACCTGACACAGGTACGGCGCGCAAGTCGCAGTGCATCGCCGCGTCTGGCGCAGGCCTCAACCAGGTGATCTGCCATCCGACAGGCGACGGTGACGAACCGTTGACGACGAGCGATCCTGCACATCGACAAGACTCCAAACGTCAACTCGAAAAGAGGCGCCAGGCGAACAGCGACGAATCCGGCGTATATGGAGGCGACTGGAATGCGCCAACTACGAACCCGCGAACCGTCAGCCTGACATAACTTGGAGAACGCAAATGCCAGGTGACCGCCTCTCCTTCATCGCAACCCAGAGATGTACGGTCACGCCATGAGTCACGAGATCGACCGGACCGTCATCACCACCGGAGCGAGCGGTGCGATCGCACACCGATCAATGATCGATCACTCAGCTCGGTTCGAGCGACGCCTCCACCAGGTAGCCGATGGTGTGTGGTGCTACGTCGGAGGAGGTACAGCAAACATAACCTTTGTTGATGCACCCGACGGCCTGATCGTAATCGACAGCGGCGAAAGCTGCGAGGAGGCCGCCGAGGCACTCGCCGCAGTCCGCAAGGTCTGTTCCAGCCCACTGCGAGCGATGATCTGGAGCCACTACCACTACGTTCAAGGCACAGCCGTCTACCTTGACGAAACCAGCGTCGAGGCCGAGAGCTTCCCCATTTGGGCCCATACAGACTCGGAACGACTACTCGCCTCAATGGGCGCCGAAGTCGGCCCAATGCGAACGCTCGGCCTCGTCGGCCAATTCGGGATCGCACTGCCCGGAAACGGACCCGACTCACTACCCAACGTCGGAATCGGCCCATTCTGGAAAGATCCCAATCGACCGGCAACAACAAACGGCTATGTACCGCCCAACCGCACTGTTGACGGACCGACCGACACCACCATCGCCGGTGAACGGGTGGTATTCACACCAGTGCACTCCGACAGCGAAGACACGCTCGTCATCTGGCTGCCAGACCGTTACACATGCGTCAACAATCACCTCTGGCCAGCGCTGTTCAACATCTACCCATTGCGTGGCGAGGTGTACCGCGACCCGAACGGACTACTGGAAGCGTTTGACCTGATGCTCTCATACGAGCTCGCGCACCTCGTGGGCGTTCACGGTCCACCGATTTCCGGGCGGCACGAGGTACACACCGCTTTGACCGACTCTCGCGACTCTATTCAGTTCTTGTGGGATCAGACCGTGCGTCACATGAATGCCGGTCGATCGCTGGGCGACATCGTCGAGCGGGTGCGGCTACCCGAACGGTTCGAGGCGGCCTACTACACTTCTGAATTCTACGGGATGGCGCAGCACCATGTCCGTCAGATCCACTGCGGTGTGCGGGGTTGGTTTGACGGTGATGCGACCAACCTCTTTCCTCTCGCAGAACGTGACGAGGCAGAACGCATCGTGCGCGGGTTCGGGGGGCGCGATGCTGTGCTCGCAGAGGCGCGCTCCGCGCTTGACGACGACGAGGCTGCGTGGACGGCACAACTCGCGACCTATCTATTGCGTCTCGATCGCGAGGACGGCGACGCTCGCCGCCTGAAAGCCGATGCCCTCCGGCTGACAGCACAGTCGGTCACCTCGGCCAACGTTCGTTCCTGGTGCATGACCCAGGCGAGGGAACTCGAGGGCCTCGTGAGTCTCGAGCGGTTCCGCAACCACCATCCGTCCGCTCGCCGAGTGCTGGGAGCGGCACCTGAGGTGTACGTCCACGCCCTCAAAGTTCAACTCGACCCCGACCGTGCAGACTTCGAAGTCGGGGTGCAGTGGTATTTCAGCGACACACGGACCGATGCTTCGCTGCGTATCCGGCGCGGCGTCGCGATACCGGGAAAAAATGACAGCGCAGCCGACATCACTCTCGACCTGGATCTACCCACTTGGGCGGCGCTGTATGCGGGGGAGACAACGGCGAGCGATGCTGAGGTAGCCGGAGACCTCACCGTGACGGGGGACCGGACAATGCTGGCGTCATTTTTCGCGGCCTTCGACCAGCCCCAACTCGCCGGGTCCTTCCTCACCTGAATCGCTCCGCTTACGCTGGATGCCCTACCCCCGTTCGGTGAGGCGTACCTGACGAGTCGGGTCGGTACGCATCTCGACGACGTGCAGCGTTCCCGAGAACTCGAACGGCCCGCGATAGGCGTCGAGGTCAACGGGTGGGCCCCACGCGCGCCCGACTGATAGACCCTCTTGCACCATCGAGTATCCGCGCGGTGCGGACCGGACGTCCTGAACGGACGATGCGAGTCGATCGTCAACGAACAAATTGACATCACCGATGCCTGGACCGCTCGGATCCCACTCGTAGCAGACAGACAGATCCTTGCCGACAGGCAGCTCGCCGGTCGACAACTTGGTGAGTGACAGTTTGAGGTTGTTATTGATGTAGGTGACCTTGCGATCACGGACGAACAGTGCCCAGCCAGCGAGGCTGCCACCGTGCGACACGAGGAGGCCGGCGTCATCGGGGTCGTCGAGCCGGAATCGAACCGTGAACGAATGAGGACAGTTCAAAATGACGGGCAGCGAAGGGCTCGGGATCGGGCTTGAGTCGGGGAAGTACCGGTAGACGTCGCGCGTTTCGCTGGCAGCCGGCCGCGTCGGGTCAATGAATCGGTCTCGGCCGCGATCGTCGAGCGGCAGCACGTTGTGTCGGCGGGCCTCGTCCCACCACAGTTCGATCAGCTCGTCTAACTTCGCGGGCTGCTCATCGGCGAGATCCCACGCCTGCGTGTAGTCGGTGCGCTGGTCGTACAGCTCCCAGCGATCATCGTTCCAGTTGGTGCCAGGTTTGTGCCAGGTGACAGCCATCCACCCGTCGTGGTACACAGCGCGACTGCCGAGCATCTCGTAGTACTGGGTCGTCTTTACCTCGGGCGCTGCCGCTGCACCGAGCGTCGCGGCGAAGCTGTGACCCTCGATCGGCATCTGCTTGATGCCGTTCACGACCTCAGGTACGGGCACGCCGGCGAGTTCGAGCAGCGTCGGGTAGACGTCAACGATGTGGTGATACTGCGTGCGAAGCGCACCCGGATCAGTGATTCCGCCGGGCCAGTGGACAATAAAAGGATCAGTGTTGCCACCACGGTGGGTGTCGCGTTTGCACCGACGGAACGGCGCATTTCCGGCCATCGCCCAACCAATCGAATAGTGCGGGTCGGTCGACGGGCCGCCGAGATCATCGATGAACGGAAGTTGTTCCTCAACCGTCTCGGGCACGAGATTACGGAACCGTTCGGTATTGGTCGCTCCGTGGAGCATTCCTTCTTGGCTCGCGCCGTTGTCGCTCAGCACCATCACAACCGTGTCGTCAAGCACGTCGAGTTCGACAAGCGCAGCGATCAACCTGCCGACCTGGGCGTCGGTGTGATCGACCATGCCCGCGAACACCTCCATCTGCTTGGCGTACAGTCGGCGGGCATCATCAGAAAGATCAGACCAAGGTTGCACACCGGGATTCCGCGGCGGGAGTTCATTGTCGGATGGCACGATGCCGAAGGCCTGCTGGCGCTCGAACGTCTCTCGGCGCACGACGTCCCAACCGGCGTCGAACCGCCCCCGGTATCGCTCGATGTACTCCTCGGGGGCGTGGAACGGGCAGTGCACGGCACCAAACGGCAGGTACGAAAAAAACGGCCGCCCCGACGACACCTGCTGCTGGTCGCGAATCATCCGGATCGCACGGTCGACGAGGTCCTCGCTGAGGTGGTAGCCCTCAGTGTCGGGCGTTGGGATCCGATGGTTGTCAGAGGTCAGAATCGGGTGCCACTGGTCGGTCTCGCCAGGCAGAAAACCATAGAACCGCTCAAAGCCCATGCCGAGCGGCCAGCGGTCAAACGGCCCCGCCGCAGTCGCCTCAGCAGTCGGTGTGAGGTGCCACTTGCCTGTGCAGTATGTCGAGTACCCGTTGAGGCGTAACACTTCTGCGATTGATGCTGCTGTCTTCGGTAGGAATGAGTCGTAGCCCGGAAAGCCGGTCGACATCTCGGCGATCGTGGCGAATCCGACGGAATGGTGGTTTCTCCCTGTGAGTAACGCCGCTCGGCTTGGCGAGCAGAGCGCTGTGGTGTGGAAATTCGTGTAGCGCAGGCCGCCTGCTGCGAGTTGACCGATATGGGGAGCATCGATTGGCCCACCGAACGCGGAGAGCTGGCCAAAGCCGAGGTCGTCGAACAGAATGACGACGACGTTCGGTGCCTTCGCCGGCGGGCGTACCGCGTCAGGCCAGTCAGCAGTCGCTTCGAGGTAAGTGTCAGCAATTTCACCCCGGAACGGTGACCGGGGGTGCGGAAGTACGGCAGGCGGCGTCTGATCCATCACAGTGCCGACGGTAAGCGATTCTCGGCGCAGCTCAGCCAGTCGAGCGATCTGAGTTCAGGTGACGACTGAGGCGGACCGCCCGGCAAGCACGGCGATGGCGTTATCAACAGCGTGTTCGAAGAGTCTTCGCCGACCTGCCGCCGTCGAAGATGCTACGTGTGGTGTGACGATGACGTCGAGTCGACCGAGCAGTGGATGGCCCATGGGAAGCGGCTCGGGCTCGGTCACGTCGAGTCCAGCTCCGGCCACGTGTCCTTCCTCGAGTGCAGCGAGCAATGCAGGCTGGTCGATCAACGGACCCCGCGCACAATTGATGATGTACACGCCGCGCCGCATGGTGGCGATTGATGTGGCGTCAACCAGATGGCGTGTTGCCGGAATCGAGGCGCGTGTAACGAAACCACGTGCGCGGTTCGAAACAACTCGTCGAGCGAAACTATTTCGACCCCCTCGATGGCGCTCGATGAAAGCGCCGGATCATAGGCAACAACGTTCATTCCCAGCGCCTGGGAAGCAACTGCAACACGCGAACCGATACGCCCAAGGCCGACGAGCCCGAGCGTTGCACCGTTGAGTTCGAGCGAAGTGGCGACTTTCGGCGCACCCTGACCAGCTGCAGAGTTTGCTGAACGGGCAGGTAGCTCCTTGGTGATTGCCAGTAGCAGCATCATCGTGTGCTCGGCAGTCGAAACGGTGGGGGAGTCGGGGCCGTTGCAGACAACCACGCCCGCAGCGCGCGCTGCGTCGAGATCGATGTTGTCGTATCCGATCCCCATCCGTGAGATCACCTGAAGGTCAGGGAATTGTGCGAATCGTTCTGCATCCCAACGGTTACCGATGCCGATCACTGAGGCAGCCACGCCCACTAGTTCTGCATCGGTCGAACCAACGAGATGCGCTGTTCCTTCGACATACGCAAGGTCGGCGTCGACAATGGGCCGATCGAGGTGGAGGACGGGGACGTCGTCACGGGGCATAGCCTGATCATCTCGCAGCTGGTCCGCTGTGAGCGAACTCGTGACCCGCCGCCGCTGAAGGCCGGTCTCGCGGGCGCTCACCGGCGGATGGTCAGCTGGCTACGAACGTAAGACCGAGTTCGTCGCCGGTGCTATTCGATCGAATCACGAGCATGTCGTTGTCGAGTTCGTAGCTGACCTCGCCGTCGAGCACGGCTAAGACGGATTGCTCCAACGCAGCTTCGTCGGACAGACATGCCTTGCGAGTCAGCGCCATAGGGTCGAAGGTAACTGTTGTTTCGGTGACCTCTACGGTACTCGAGCCGCTGTTGCAGCCGGTCTCGATTGCAGCGACACCGTCAGTGATCGTCATCGATGCCAGGGCGCCGCCTGGGGTCGTCGACACCAAGTCCCCAACGATCGTTCCAGTCACGACCCAAGTGGTTCCCTCAAGCACGGCAGGTTGACGAGCGGCGAGAGAGATTGTGACATCGCCGCCCGACAAGGTGAGCATCTCACGATCGGACTCGATCGACGGGCCATTTGTCAGAAAATCGTTCAGCCAGAGGTCCTGCGCCATCAAGGCTGCATCGCAGGCCATCTCCGTTGTCGTCATGACACCAACGTCGAGATTCCCGTTGGTGATATTGAACGCAGCGGACATCGAATTGCAACCGGCTTCTACGGCAAGATTGTCGTCCTCGAACCCGATGGTAATCATCGAGCCCGGCACGAGGTTGTGGCCGCTCACGTCGGTCGAGTCGAACGTGGTCCCCACCAGTTCGTCGCCCGTCGGCGACGAATCTGCGGGGGAGTCACGATCGCTCCCGCACGCAGCGAGAACGCTCACTGAGACGGCGACAAGGATCAGGGCCGGACGCGGGATCATTGAACTCCGACGTTCCTCGGCTCGGAGTGGTTCCCGTCGATCACTGAATCCGTAATATATGGCACACCGGTGCCAGCCCATAACGCTCGCTTTGATCTGTCAATTGATGGTCGCTCCATTTGCATCGAATGATCGACACCGCATCCGTTGGAGGACTCAACGGCCACCATCTTCTGGTCAGCAAGTGTCAGTGTGATGGGCGCACGCCCGATGATGAGGTTTGCATTCTGC